>OMAN01000657.1_pt1 | contig 13376 bp, 10 predicted proteins | sample 1644701 | NCBI WGS metagenome assembly OMAN01 (sample SAMEA103958124, study PRJEB25191) | human gut metagenome | biome: human-associated habitat [ENVO:00009003]; feature: intestine environment [ENVO:2100002]; material: feces | place: Germany | collected 2013/2015 | reverse complement strand
GTCTGGTTATGGGTGGACGTGATCTTGAAAACAATACAATGGAGGTAATGCGTCGCGATACACTTGAAAAAGAAACTATCACTTGCGAGGGCATTGAAGCTTATGTTCAGAACCTGCTCGAAGAAATTCAGGCTAATATCTACAAGAAAGCATTGGATTATCGTAATTCTAAAATTACAGTAGTAGACACATACGAAGAATTCAAGGAAAAGATAGAGGAAGGTGGTTTTATCTTGGCTCATTGGGACGGAACGACTGAAACAGAAGAAAAAATCAAAGAAGAAACGAAGGCAACTATCCGTTGTATTCCATTCGAGTCGTTCGTTCCGGGAGATAAAGAACCGGGCAAATGTATGGTAACAGGCAAACCGTCTGCTTGCCGTGTTATATTTGCACGCTCTTATTAAACTGTGCGGTTAAACAGTTGAAAGAAAGGTCTATTTATTTAATAAAGATATTACTTTCTCATACAAGAGTCCGAAGTTTCAGATTAAATTTCGGACTCTTTTTTTATCCATTTCAGTTTTTTTTCAGAAATATCCTCTTTCTTTGTATCATGTAAGAAAGAAAGGAGAAGATTTTATGAAGATATTAATTGTAGAAGATGAGCCCTCTTTAAGGGAACTAATTCAACGTTCACTGGAGAAAGAACGTTATGTTGTAGAAGCAGCAGGTGACTTCAACTCTGCTTTACGCAAAATTGAAGACTATGACTATGATTGTATCTTATTGGATATTATGTTACCGGACGGAAGTGGTCTTGACCTTCTAGAACGGTTGAAAGCCTTGCATAAACGGGAAAATGTGATTATAATTTCTGCCAAAGATTCTTTGGAAGATAAGGTCTTGGGATTAGAATTAGGTGCAGATGATTATTTGCCGAAGCCGTTTCATCTAGCTGAATTAAATGCCCGGATAAAAAGTGTAATTCGCCGCAATCAGCATGACGGAGAAATTGATATCCGTCAGGGAAATGTACGGATAGAGCCGGATAAATATCGTGTTTTTGTCAATAATCAGGAACTGGAATTAAATAGAAAGGAGTATGATATCTTATTATACTTCATAAATCGCCCTGGACACTTGGTTAATAAAAATACATTGGCAGAGTCTGTATGGGGAGATCATATCGATCAAGTAGATAACTTCGATTTTATTTATGCCCAAATCAAAAATCTTCGTAAAAAGCTGAAGGATGCAGGAGCAGATCTTGAAATTAAAGCAGTTTACGGATTCGGTTACAAAATGATAGTAGAAGAACAGAAACAATAGGAGTCATCCATGAAATTAATATATTACATCATTCTTCGCATCACTTTAGCCCTGACACTTATCCTGACAATTTGGGCCGTATTTTTTTATGTTACAATGATTGATGAAGTAAATGATGAAGTCGATGATTCACTTGAAGACTACTCGGAGACAATTATCATTCGGGCATTGGCAGGAGAGGAGCTTCCTTCTGAAAACAACGGTTCAAATAATCAGTATTATCTTACTGAAGTAACTAAAGAATATGCTGGAAACCGCAATGATATCCAATATAAAGATTCTATGGTCTATATCGTAGAAAAAGGGGAAACAGAGCCGGCGCGTATCCTGACCACTATCTTTAAAAATGACGAAGGACGTTATTATGAACTGACTGTATCTACTCCCAGTATCGAGAAGGATGATTTGAAAGATGCTATTCAAGTATGGATTATCTTTTTATATGTAGCCCTGTTACTCTGCATCATAATCATATCTGTATGGGTATTCTATCGAAATATGCGTCCATTATATGTACTTCTTCATTGGTTGGACAGTTACCAGACGGGAAAGAAAAACGAAGCATTGAACAATGATACCCAAATCACAGAATTCCGGAAACTAAATGATGCAGCTGTCCGATATGCCGAACGGACGGAACAAATGTTCGAACAACAGAAACAATTTATCGGAAATGCTTCGCATGAGATACAAACACCACTTGCCATTTGCCGTAATCGGTTGGAAATGTTAATGGATGATGATTCATTGTCGGAAAATCAACTTGGAGAACTAATGAAAACGCATCAGACATTGGAATATATAACCAAACTGAATAAATCTTTATTATTGCTTACTAAGATTGACAATGGACAGTTTACTGATACCAAAGATTTGGAACTGAACACACTTCTCAAGCAATATTTGGAAGACTATAAAGAGGTCTATGATTACCGCAACATAGAAGTAAATATCACTGAGCAGGATCGTTTTCATATTGTAATGAACGAGTCTTTGGCAGTTGCTCTATTAACTAATCTCTTGAAGAATGCATTCGTGCATAATATGGACGGAGGACGTATACAGATTATTATTACAAAAAACAGCATTACTTTCCGAAATTCCGGGTCAGGACATCCATTAGATGAAGAACATATTTTTGAACGTTTCTATCAAGGAAGTAAAAAAGAGGGTTCTACCGGACTAGGGTTGGCAATAGCCGATTCAATTTGTCGTCTACAACATTTGAATATACGTTATTACTTCGAACAAGAGGAGCATTGTTTCGAGATTTTGAAATGATCGTTTTCGTCACAGAGAACACAAAGGACACGGAGTGAGAGTGAACAAGATATTTATCAGTTATTATAAACTGATCGTTCAAACTATTTCTCCGTGTCCTTTGTGGATTTTGTGGTACGAATCTCTATCGGGATCGAATTTCTCTTCTCATAAACATAATATAAGAGATAGCAAAACAGATAACTGTTGCTGCAATTAATCCCGTGAGTTGTGGCCATACTACCAGAAGACTTTGTCCTAATGGAAGTGGGCTTGGAATAGCTCCCTGAACTTGTTCCATTGTAAGTGGTCCTAGACTTCTTACAGAAGGCATTAACAGCGTCGTAGTAGCTTCATTAAATAACTCGCTAGGTGCCAGACGCATTAATCCGAGAATGAATTTTTGATAACTGATGATCTGATAAGGCGACGCCATTTGTGAAGGGCTCAATCCTTTTGCCACCAGATTTACAATCATTGTGTAGAATACGCTGAAAAACAACCACACTGCCACAGATGCCAACGCTGATGTAGCTGCCTGGCGAAAACGCAATGAAAATAGGATTGCCAAATTCAACCAAAAAGCAACATAGAAAATACTTGTTATAATGAAGAATACAATTCTCCAAAATTCCTCAGCCGTAGGAGGAATACCGATTGCAATCAGTCCGAATCCCATTACCAGAAAACCGAGTACGAATAGCATAACACCTATTACTATCAAAGCAGCCATAAACTTCGCATTAATTATGCAATCACGATGAATAGGCTGAGATAACATACGGCTTAATGTCCCCTTATTTTGCTCTGAATTGACGGCATCAAATCCTAGAGCAATACCTAATAGAGGTCCCAAAAAGTTGATAAACAACGTAAAAGAGGGGAGAGTTCCGTCCGAGGCTGTAAATAATTTCAAAAACAGAAACGAACCATCCGGATCATTCGGTTTTATTGTTGCGCCAATATTAGTAAGGGCAGTGTATAGAGAACCCATACAGGTCAGTGCAATAATACCGATCAAAATAATAAAACGCCAACTTTTGACATGATCGGATATTTCTTTATTGACGATAACCCAAAAAGGATGATTGACTTCATTCATGTTGTTCTCCTCCTTCCTCAAAATAATGATTATAGATATCAGACAGTTCCTGTTTCTTATCTTTCAGTTCTGTCATATCAATCAGTGCGAGTATTTTCCCATTACTAAATAATCCGACCCGGTCGCATACTTTTTGTACCTGATCCAGGTGATGAGAGGAAAAGAGCACGGTCAATCCCTTCTCCTTACTTAGCCAACGGATCAGTTCGATAAATTCCTGAACACCAGCAGGATCAATACCCGAAGTCGGTTCATCCAGAATAATAATTTCCGGATTCTTGATAAGTACATCCGCAAGTCCCAACCGTTGTCGCATCCCGCGTGAATATTTTCCTGCTTTCTTTTTCAGTTGATCTTCCAATCCTGTACGTTTCATTAACTCCATGGCCTTTTCTCTCGCTTCCTTATCAGGAATACCATTCAAGCGTGCTGTGTATATCAGATTTTCCAGTCCTGTCATATCATCATAAAATCCTACATCTTCGGGCAAATAGCCGATTTTTCTTTTTACTTCGATAGGGTGTGTAGTCGAATTGATGCCGCAAATCTCAACGGAACCCGATGTCGGTTCTGTCAACCCTAACATCATTAAAATGGTAGTTGATTTTCCGGCACCGTTCGGACCCAGTAATCCGAATATTTCTCCTTTTTGAATATGCAGGCGAATATGATCCACAGCAGTAAAATTACCGTATTGTTTGGTCAGATCGGTAAGTACGATCACTTGTTCGCCCATAATTTACCTCCTTCCATATTTACGGAACAGATAGTAAACTACACCGATAGCAGCCGCAATAATCAAAACGCCTACCCACCCCCATATCATCGGAGTTTTTACTGCGATTCTGAATTGCGCATCAGCGTTTACTTCAGGAGTTTTTGCCATAATGGTAGTCACATAGTCACCTGGGAGTGCTTTTTTAGAAGCTTTTAATATAGCGGTTACCGTCGATGTTTCGCCGGCTTTTAATGCATCAATTTTTGTTGGTTCGAAAGTTACTTCCCAATCAGCTGGTTTGCTGGCAGATAACTGGATATCTTTCAACAATGATGAACCTGTATTTTTTACTTCCAGTTCAATTCGCTTCACGTCTCCGGCAGTGATATCGGTGCTTAGTAATCCTCTCGGAGTAGTTAGTTCCATTTGAAAAGAACCGGTCACAACTACTTCCAATTCAAGTTCAGCCGAAGTAGTTCCCGTAGCAGCACGTACCGGGATTTTATAGCTTCCGGCTTCTACATTGGCAGGAGGAGTAATATCTATGCTTACATTCTGGCTACTGTTGGGTTCCACTTGTGCAGAGGTAGCTTGCTTGTAGTTAGGTTTAAAAATAACATTCCATCCTCTTGGTGCATTAGCCATTAAAGCATACAACTGTTGGTCGGCAGTCTGGTTCTTTAAAGTGGTACTGAAGGTAAAGGTTGACTTGGAGTTACCTTCCATATTGGGCTGGTCGGTAGTAAATTCAGTCTGGTAAGTACCTTGTTGAGCAACTACAATATCCAAAGGAAGTTTAGCATTTCCGGCATACACTACAAAATGATAGTTTCCTTTATTTACCTTCAATGGAACATCGACTTTCAGATTAAAAGTCTTTTTTTCTTTGGGAAGTACGGACAATTGACTAAGGCTCCAACCGCCGGATTTCATTTCGTGTTTCCAACTGCTGCCCAATCCGCTAACAGAAAGGTTTGCATTTGTCAATTCATCCGTATTGTTAATGAGGTCAATACTGTAATCAATTGACGCTCCCGGTGATACAGAAATTTTGGTGTAGGGAGTGTACAGAATCACGCTTTTAGGAATTGAGTCGTTTGCGTGTGTGTAGTTCAAGGGAATTAATCCCAATAGAATAGCTACTAATAAAAAACAATTTGTTCTCATAGTCATAAAAAAGTTCTTATGGTTATTTAATATGAATACTGTCAAATTTGTGTTTGCAAAAATAAACGATGTGTTTATTAGTAGTTTTAAAAGAATCATAAAGAATCTAATTCTGTGATGAAATATATAGTGACGTTATTTCCATTCGATAGTGACGATATTCCATAGATATGGTGACACTATGTTGAGGGCATAGCGTCACTATATTTTTATGAGATTTATTTTTTCGGAAATTCTCAAAATTCCCAAATCTTTTCAGATTTTCCCCTCATCTTTGCAATATAAATTAAATGATAACAGTAAAACCAATTAAAAAAACAATGATTATGAAAAAGTTAGTATTCTTATTAGTATGTTTGTTTACTTTGCAAACAGTAGCACGTGCAGACGATGACAAACCAATCCAGGTTACTCAAATGCCACAACCGGCTCAACAGTTCATCAAACAGCATTTTGCCGATAGTAAAGTTGCTTTGGCAAAAATGGAAAGTGATTTCTTCTATAAAAGTTATGAAGTGATTTTCACGAATGGCAATAAAGTGGAGTTTGGCAAGAATGGAAACTGGGAGGAGGTGAATTGCAAATATACTTCTGTTCCCACAGCTATTATCCCCACAACTATTCAGAAATATGTGACAACTAATTATCCTGATACTAGAGTGCTGAAAATTGAACGCGATAAAAAGGAATATGAAGTGCAACTTTCCAATCGTGTGGAATTAAAGTTCGATCTGAAATTCAATTTGATCGATATTGATAACTAAACCTTAAAAATTAGAACTAATGATGAAACGAAAGATTTTTACCTTTTTATTGGTATTAGGTGTTGCATGGAGCTTACATAGTTGCGATAATAATGATGATGAATCAATAGCTGTTCCTGTTGAATTGCAAAGTACATTTTCGGCTAAATATCCGAATGCCACAAACGTAGAATGGGAAAACAAGTACGGATATTACGTAGCAGATTTCTATGACGGACATGAAGCATCTGCATGGTTTACTCAAGAAGGTAAGTGGGTTTTAACTTCATGGGAGGTACATTTCAACACATTGCCTGATCCTGTAAAAAATACGATTCATGCTACATATCCTGGACGAGTTGATGACGACGACACTGAATATGTTGAAGAAGCAACGGGTGCTACATACTACTTGATTGACATAGAAAATAGTGAGATAGATGTAAAAATAAGAGCTGACGGACAAATACTTGACTAATAATTATACAATAATCTTATTATGGAACGGTAACGAACTATTCATTTATAGTTTCAGGTAGAGTCAATCATGCGATTATTTTTTATGGGTTTCATGCCTTGAAAATAAGAGTTTCCTATAAAGAAACTCTTATTTTCAAGGCATCTGCGTTTTATCACTGCTCATGTTGCCTTTTTAATACAGACTTTGCTGTATTGGTATTTCCGATACTGTCTGTCTGCTGTTTGGACTTTTCTTTCTGTTTTCGTTTATTACGTAGCTTCCACTTATTCCAAAAGAACAGGTCACTCCATTTATTGAAATCCTTCTTATACATGATACCGACTCCCTGCGTAGTAAGGTTTGTCTTTGTATAATATCGGTCGTTCGTTTCATTGTAAGCTTTCAAACGAATGTCTCCCGAACGGTTTATCAGCCATTCTGCTTCAAAGTCGCCCACAAAATTCGTGTTTGCCATTGGATTATCCCGATAACCAAAGTTTCCGTTAATAAGTAACCGGTTATTCAGTAACTGACCGGACAAGATGCCTTCCACTTCCATATCTGTCCAGCCTTTATCGCCTGTGCTTAGATTTGTTCCAATATTCCAGTTATTCGTTTCAAAGACTTGCGACAAGGCGTTATTCAACTGACCGGAGAGGGTGGAAGAAAGTACCGAAGACATCACGTTTGAATTTTGATTATTACGTGCATCCTCCGTGTAGAACTTACCAATACCCAATAGATAAAGGATTTGCATATTCATCTGTTCTTCCGTACTAATATAATTACGTACCAATGTTTGTACTTCATCCCGTTCGTTCGGAAGCTCAATACCTAATTTAATAGTAGGTCGTACCAATATCCCGCTCAAATTCATGATACAGTTCACCTTAACATTGGGTTGTTGTATGATTGACGAAGATTCTTCCGGTATCAGGTCATTCAGAGATGCTGAATTTACCGTGTAGGAAGCCTGAATGTCTAAGTTTGCATCCAGAGGGGCACCGTTAAAGGTAATCGTACTTCCGTTCTTGATAACAAAGTCTTTACGGATCACTTCCTGCAAACTGAATTTATATACTCCCTGATTAATTTGGTAGCTACCGAACATCTTCACATCCCCTTTATTGTAAAATTCTGTTCGTATATTTCCTGTACCCTTGCCACTGATATAATCTCCGGCAACAGGATCCATGATAATCTTCATTGTTGCATCTGGCGTCGCATCTACAAGAATATTCAATCGTATATCCGTCTTTTGCTCTTCCTCAGCTTCCTGACGTTTTTGTTGCAATTGTTCATAATAAGAAATTATTTGAATAGAATCCTGAATAGTGCGGCGGGGAGTTTTGTCTACAAACTTGATAAACTGGTTACTCGTAGCTGATGCAACACTACCATTAATATAAGTAAAGATGCTATTTCGATTGGTCGTCATGGCGACATTAACATCTAGTCCCTGTATGGCATTTCCGGTAAGCAATGCATTTCCGGTACCATACACCGTGCCATAGAAAGGCATGTCCGTCGATTCTTTTGTATTCATTACAAGCATGTTGTTTGCTTGTATCTCAAAACGATAATTTAAGTTCTTAAAATGCTGGAAATGCAGATAACCGTTCATTCTTCCCGAATGGCCTTCCATATCAGAAATATGTATATTGTTGAACGTCAATCCGGTAGGAGCTAAAAGAATGGTATCCTTTATAGCAAAATGAGTATTCAAAATATCAAAATTCATGGAAGCATCCGTCATGACTGCGCCATCGAGATTCAATCCTTTAAATTTCCCGTAGAAGTGTACTTTACCCGTTGCCCGTCCTTTTATATCATTTGCAATAGACTTCATATAATGTTCCAGAAACTTCAGATTCAGTTCATTTGCTTCGATATTTAAGTCAAGCCCACTTTCCGGTTTTAGCGGATGAATGATGCCGGTGACACGTGACGGGGTCGTAGAAATATCTTTGATAGATGCATCCAGTCGGATTCCTCTATTTTCATTATCCCATTCGCCATATATGTTCAAATCGCCCAAACGTCCTTGATTAAGAGAGAAATTTTTTATAAATAAACGCGTATTCATCACAGGTTTTTTGAAAACACCACTTGCATAGGCAGTTCCTGTAGCATCTCCTTCAAAATTTACATCATCGGAAATACTTGCAATATCAAACACATATCCCATGTTGATATCCTTTAAATCAACCTTTACACTATCTTGCGGATTGTCCGAAAGACGTCCGTTTATACGTACATAACGATCCTGGTGGCTAAAATAGAAGTTGTTCACGTCTACCTTGCCGGAATCCACTACTACCTGTGAAGGATGTATCTGCCAAAGGGTATCATTCAGAATAATATCCGTCGGTTTCACCTCTACCATTGCTTTTAATAAAGGCTTCTCTCCTTCGGTACGCAAGAACTTTGCCACAGCGGCCAATTGCCCGCTATATGTCACCGCAGCACTATTTCCCCAATTCAATGTCGTACTGATATTGTCGTCTTTAGCTTGCGCATCCAAAGAAAGGTTGACTGCTCCTTTCTTCTTCAGATTGGTCAGGCGCACCCGCGCACGAATATGATCTGATGGATTCTCGCACAAAATCATGCCCGACTCAATAAAGTTGTTCTTATATTGAAGACGGGGGAAGTATCCTTCCACACGCAAACGCTGCAAGGGATCATTAAAGTATCCTTTCAAAGTGGAATGAGTATATACCGTCAGCGGAATATCAAAAATCGTGGATAGAATATCTGTATTATATATATGTATATCGAATTGGAAATTATTGTGTGTTTCAATTGGCTTTTTGGGAGGTAATATTAATGACGGGACATATTTCCGCATAATATTCAGAATGCTGGCAGGCAATGTGTGATACTGGAACTTTCCTTCCACACTTGCTGTCAGAAACTCTGAAGTCAATCTCAACTGATTCTCGTTATTCTGTTTGCTGGCCCGGATATTCATGTTGTTCATGAAGTATTGTTTCTCTGGTGACATAAATTCGAGGCTATCCACATTGATTTCTCCAATCATTTCGTCAACTGAGCCTCCCGTGAAGTTGGCTCTTAGTTTCAAAGAGAATTCCGTATCCGGATACTTGGAGGTGAGATTCAGGTCATGCGGCCGCAATTTATTGATAATAGCTTGAAAATTAAATGTAGGAATTCTGGAGGAAACATTCACATCTCCATTCAGATAAATAGAGCCATTCGGATCATCCAGTGCTACTTTGCCATTAAATCCTCCTTGCTTATATTCTCCGTCCAGTGTAATATTCTCATATCTATATCTACTATAATCTACGGAAGCTATCAGCCCTTTCAATTCAACAACAGGGAGTCGGTCGGTTACATGGCGCCCATGTACATCTAAGTTGAATGTGATTTCTCCCAGTTGCTCGTTAGCCAATAATTTACCTAACTTATAGTCGGTTGTTTTAACGGCACCGGAATAAGCAAACAATCCCTTACTTTTATCAGAACTCAATTTCAAGTCCATATTGACACCGCCCAAATCAGTATGCAATTGGCCATAAGTTACTATATCTGTGAAATAGCCGGAAACCTCTCCCCGGAAACTGACATTTCCCAAGCGTTCCAGTACTGGAGGCACTCCATTATAATCATGACTCAAATTGCGGACTAAAAATCCTACGCCACGAGTAGTAGCAGTAAGTTCGGATAGGGTTCCAAACACATAAGCGTCTTGCGGATGCGACAAGTCCTGAAGTGCCACATCTCCTTTAAGGCGGAACTGACGATTGTCGGCTGTTATTTCCAGATGCGAACAGGTCAATTGATTGACAGTACCTTTTACTTCCATATCCAACGATATCGGCTCTTTGAAGTGCGATAGCGCCGGAAGAAAAGGAGAAATATCTTTTAAAGTGATTTGTGACGGCAACGTACGGAAAGAAAAACGAACCTGTTCCGTAAAACGGTCAAAGGCTTTCAAACTATCATATATCAAATGAATTGTATCCAGTTTCAGAGATGTTTCGGGCAATTCGATAGCAAAATTGTCAATGCTTGTCTGCCTGCTATTGGCAACTAGCTTCAGACTCATCTTCTTCAAAGAGAAACCGGATACTTTTTCATCAAGGCTCAACCGCTTAATTCCCAGATTTATTGAATCTTTACTCAAGGCTTTCAATGAAATATTAGCTATAATATTCTGAAGCTGGACGTGTTTGGCATTAAACTTCCCGGGTGTTTCTTCTTCTGAAAGTACATGATAAGCCATTCGCCCACGACGAATCAGGATAGAATTAATACGCAAATCCAATGAGTTGTCTTTCTTCACCGTATCATTGGAAGCAAATGCATCTAATACGAATTTAAAATTAGGTGGAGAGTCTGGTGTCTTTTTTTGAAGATTGATATTGAAACCGAATAACTGGACACTGCTAATGGATATCTTACCTTTAAAAAAAGGCATGATATCAAATTTGGCAGACAAACGAGTCACTTTGAGCATTTCCTGCTCGTCTTGGTCGTCAAGCAATACATCGTCAATGATGATACGGTTCAACAATCCTATATTTATCCGGCCAATTGTCACCCGTGTATTCAATAAGTCGGAGAGCTCCTCGGCTACAAATACACTCATGACTTGCTGAACACTTGGTATATTCAGCAAAACAATAGTTCCGATATATACTCCCAGTACAATACCAACTACCCAGCGTACAGTCTTTTTCAGCGTTCTGATAAGCGATTATTTTTATTTTGCGAACAAAAATATAAAATAGTTCGTTATGAATCGTAGTTTTATGATTACTTTTGCACCGTTTTAATAGTTTAATTACTTATGAGTGTAATAATATTAGGAATTGAGTCCTCTTGTGATGATACGTCGGCAGCTGTTATCAAAGATGGTTATCTGCTGTCGAACGTGGTATCGAGCCAAGCCGTACATGAAGCATACGGCGGAGTAGTACCCGAAATAGCTTCACGCAGACATTGCGAGAATATAACCGGAGTATGTGCCGAGGCTCTTGAAAAGGCGGATATGACGCTTGACGAGATCGATGCAATAGCGGTGACGAACGCACCCGGTCTTATAGGCGCACTGCTTGTCGGGGTGAACTTTGCAAAGGGGCTTGCGCTTGCAAAAAACAAGCCGCTTATCGCTGTGCATCATATCAAGGGGCATATAGCGGCAAACTACATAACGCACCCTGAGCTTGAGCCGCCGTATCTGTGTCTTGTGGTTTCGGGCGGACACAGCCATATAGTAAAGGTAAACAGCTATACGGAGCTTGAAACGGTAGGCAAGACGACCGATGATGCGGCAGGCGAGGCATTCGACAAAGCCGCAAGAGCAATGGGCTTTCAGTATCCCGGCGGAGTGCATATCGACAGAGCGGCAAAGCAGGGTGATGCAAAGAAGTATAAGCTGCCAAGACCTGCGACCAAAAATCCGTATGATTTCAGCTTTTCCGGACTTAAAACCGCTGTTATCAACCTTATACACAACAACGAACAAAAGGGCATTGAAACGGATGTAAATTCGCTTGCCGCCTGCTTTCAGGACACTATCACGTCTATACTTGCGGAAAAATTCATGGCGGCGGCAGATGAGCTTGGTTACACAAAGCTCGCACTTGCAGGCGGTGTAGCGGCAAACTCTATGCTCCGTGACAAGCTGTCGGAAATGGCGCGTGCCTGCGGCAAGCAGTTCTATATGCCTGATATTTCGCTATGCGGCGATAATGCGGCTATGATAGGCTGTCAGGGATATTATGAGTATCTGGCAGGAAATACGGCTGATATGTCGCTGAATGCGTATGCTACAAAGAAGCTGCATATGCTGTAAAATATAGATTTACACAAACAAAAAGCAATCCGCCGTTAACGGTTAATTCCGTGACGGCGGATAATTTGATATTAAAGCGGATTTTTCAATCATATAGCGTCAAGATTCAATGTCCAGCTGTTTATCTTATATGTTCCGTTATCAAGCAGATATTCAATCTTTGCACTGCGGTGAGCCTCGTACAAGTCGAGATAAGGCACTGTTGCGGTAAAGCCTGTATCGGTAATATCGGAAATGACGCAGGCTGTAGTATCCCATATATTCTTTCCGTCGGAAACAGCGTCGGTGTTTTTGTACAGCTTGCCGTTTATATCCTTGTAGAATGCGGTTTCGTCCGCAAGGTTCTTATAGAACGTGCTGTCAAGATATTCTTTCGTGAAATACTTCTCGGTATCGGCTTTAAGCGAGGCGAGAGTATCATAAACGCTTTCTACGGGAGAGTAGCAAAAGCCGTTATCATCTGTTACCGATGCGGAATTGTCTACAGGCAGGCTGCAACGGTTATAGATAGCGTAAAACTTGTCCGCTATGGGCATATTCAGCTTTACGGTTTCTTTGGCGGATTCTTCGGTCAGTGCGGTCGTTTTATATTCAGACGATACCGCAGAACTGCTTTCCTGCTGTGATACGGCAGAAGGTGTATTCTCAGCCGCACAGGCAGCTATTGCAGAAAGGAATTAATCAGAGAATCGCTATACAATGGGATTTTCCGATAACCTTTGAAATGGCAAGAGCCTACCAAAAGGCAAACGGCAAGTATTTAAGGCAAAATCAATGGGAGGACATCACATTGGTAATGAGCCTTGAACTCGGTAGATAAAAAGATA
>OMAN01000654.1_pt1 | contig 13517 bp, 9 predicted proteins | sample 1644701 | NCBI WGS metagenome assembly OMAN01 (sample SAMEA103958124, study PRJEB25191) | human gut metagenome | biome: human-associated habitat [ENVO:00009003]; feature: intestine environment [ENVO:2100002]; material: feces | place: Germany | collected 2013/2015 | reverse complement strand
CTAAAGTTTCATTATGTTCACAGGCATTTACTCTGCCGTTACGACAGGAAGCACATTTACCGCAATTGGTATAGGGATTAACTGTAACGCTCATGCCGGGTTTTAAAGAATCCGGCACATCCTTGCCCACAGCTTCTATGACAGCTCCTACTTCATGTCCAGAAATAACGGGCAACTTTACCATTGGGTTACGGCCTAAGAATGTATTCAAGTCCGAGCCGCAAAAACCGACGTATTTAATTTTCACAAGAACTTCTCCCGGTTCCAAGACCGGTTTCTCGATGTCTACTACCTTCATTTCGGAAGGAGCGGTAATTTGAATTGCTTTCATTTTTTATTTATTTTTAATCAGTTTAATCAATCACTTTGTATCCTTTCCAGCCATAATAGGCGCAAAACAGGAAACAAATCATAGGAATAGTATAGGCTATATGATAGATATGTTCGTTCAGATGCATCATATAAGCTGTGAGTTGGGGTAAGCAAGCATTTCCAACGATGGCCATAACTAGAAATGCCGAGCCACTTTTGGTGTTGTTGCCTAAATCAGTCAAAGCGAGCGAGAACTGAGTGGGATACATGATAGACATGAAAAAAGAGATGCCCAGCATGGCATAAAGACCTGTCCAACCGCCAAAACAAACCACAACAATACATAGCAAGACATTAATCAGCGCATATACCAATAGCATGTCTTGTGGACGGAATTTTACCATGAGTAGTGTGCCTGTCCATCTTCCTGCCAAAAAAGCCAGCATATAAAGACCGAAAAAGGTGGTGGCTGTATTTTCAGGTAGTTCTGCATAGGTACAACAGTAGACTAGAAATAAACTGTTAATGGCTGTCTGACCACCATTGTAGAAGAATTGTGCAATAACTCCCCAACGAAGATGAGAACGTTTTAAGACTCCGAAATCAATTAATTTTTCTCCTTTATATTCTACTCCTTCCATCGTATTTCCTTCTTTGATTTTAGGTAATTTGGAGAAGATAAAGATGATGGCAATAACAATGAGTAGCATAGCTAGCAGCAGATAAGGAAGTTTCATGGCGTCTGTTTCTGTTTGAATGTAACCTTCCCAGCCACCGGGAAAAGAAGTGGGCAGGGTGTCGCGGGTATAGTGGTTGCCACTCAGAATCAGTTTGCTGAGAAACATGGCAGCTATAAAAGCTCCCAGCCCATTGAATGATTGTGCCAGATTCAATCGACGGGGCGCACTTTTCGGATCTCCCAAAGCGGTTACATAAGGATTGGCTGCCGTTTCTAAAAAACACATTCCGGTGGCAATGATAAAGAATATGCATAGATATGCCCAATATTCTTTCAGCATGGCAGCGGGGAAGAACAGTAACCCACCACATGCCGCCAGTAATAACCCGAAAATAATTCCCGATTTGTAGCTGTATTTTTTCATGAACATAGCGATGGGAATGGGACAGATGAAATAGGCAAGCCAGTAGGCTGTTTCTGTGAATGATGCTTCGAAAGCGTTTAACTCACAGGTTTTCATCAGCTGTCTTATCATAGTAGGTAGCAGATTGCTGCTGATAGCCCATAGGAAAAACAGGCAGAATATGAGCATCAATGGTACATAATAGTTCTTATTTTTCATGGTATGGATTTATAAGTGTCAGTTGATTATTCTGACATGTTTTTTATGTAAGGAAGAGATATGAGATTTTTGAAACCATAAAATCTTTCGGCGTTTTTACCTAAAAAAAGTGCTTTCTCTTCTTGTGTCATTTCAGTCGTTTTAAGGATGAAATCGTAAGACATCTTGTAAGTAATGGCCGTAATGGTCCGAGGGTAATCCGATCCCCACATCAGTTTGTCCATACCTACCAGATCTGCTGCTTCTTTAATGGCTTTAACCGCTCCGTGAAACGGATAGAATTCACTGTTGAACAACCAGGTGATCCCCCCGGATTCTATCATGACATTTTTATGGCGGGCCAACTTTATTTGTTCTTGCCAATGAGGTGTGGTGACCATGCCGAAATGTCCGATAGCGATTCGAAGCTGCGGATATTCCTGAATGATTTCTTTCATTTCCTGTACTTGTGTATCCCCATCGGCTAAATCAATGGAAAGGATAATGTCTTTTTCTTGCATGTAATGGAACATTTCCATCATTTCGTCACTGTTCAGCATGACTCTTCCTTCTTTTAGAAAAAGGCGGTGTGCCGGGATTTTTATTGCTTTGAAACCGGAACTTATTAATTCCTTGGCCTGTTGCAGATAACCGGGTTTACGAAATTCGCACATACCGCATACAAAGAAACGGTCTGGGTATTTATGGGACACTTTTGCGAGGTATTCATTTTGGATGCCATCAATAAATTCCTGAGTGACTACGGCAGCCGATACTTGTGCATAGTCCATGTTCGAGAGAAAAACCTCGGCACTATTCCGCCCGTCAATCATAAAGGGCGGAACCATCTGACGTTCTTCCCCCATAAATAACGAACGTCCGTTGGTTAAAGTACGGATAGGCAATCCGTTGACTTCCGTATCTTGCCGTAGCCAAAGATGGGAGTGTGCATCTATTATGTTAAAATCCATCATTATTTTCCTTTGTATTATGAATTAGCCCAACTGATACGCATTTGTTTTCCGATAATTTCTTGCACTTCCTTTACAAGGTTCCAATCAATGGGTTCTTCGGCATATGTTATATTTTTCAATACATTATCCGGATTGGCCGAACTGAACAAAGTGGTGGCGATACGTGGATTGCTGACAGAATATTGAATAGCCAGTTTCTCTATAGGATAATGCCATGCAGGAACCCCACGTTGGGAGAGTAAGCCCATTGAAAGGGGGGAGGCATTGATAATGCCGATATTCTTTGATTCAAAATAATCCAGATAATCAGTCAGTTTCTCGTCATTCAGACAATAATGGCAGAAGTTAAGTACGCTTTCTACTGTTCCCGGTTCCGAGTGATCAATGATCCATTTTAAGTTTTCTAATTGCAAGTCTGTGATACCTACATGTCCCACAATACCTTTCTTTTTAAGTTCTACCAGTGCAGGTAATGTTTCGTTGACTACCTGATTCATGTCTGAAAACTCTACATCGTGTACATTAATCAGATCGATATATTCAATGTGGAGTCTGTCCAAGCTTTCATACACACTTTCCGTTGCACGTTTTCCGGAATAATCCCATGTGTTGACTCCATCTTTTCCATAGCGTCCCACTTTGGTAGAGAGATAATATTTGTCACGTGGTATTTCTTTCAATGCTTTGCCTAATACGGTTTCGGCCTTGTAGTGCCCGTAGTAGGGAGATACATCAATAAAATTCATTCCATTCTCTACTGCTGTGTAAACAGCTTTGATACCCTCTGCTTCGCGGATATCATGAAAAACTCCTCCTAATGAAGATGCGCCGAAACTAAGATTGGAAACCCGCATACCGGTTTTCCCGATTTCATTGTAATTCATAGCTCTATTTATTTTTAGATTTATTTCCGGCATCAAAAATAGAGGAATAACCTTTAGGTATATGGTGGAAGAGGTTGAAAAAAGTACGTAAACCTTTGCGTAAAAATAATAAGACGGTTACTTTTTATATAGTTCTCTATATTGCTGTGGAGTAACGTCTGTGATTTTTTTGAATAGGCGGTTAAAATAAGAATGGTCTTCATAAGCAAGGAGATAGGCTATGTTTTTTACGGGAATATCCTCTGTAATCAGAATTAATTGGGCTTTCTCTATTTTTTTCTGATTAATATATTGTAGCGGTGTGGTACCGACTTCTTTTTTGAAAAGACGGATAAAATGATCTTTTGAGAGGCATGAGATTGCTGCCAATGAGTCTATATCTACTGTTTTATAGATATTTTTTCGGATGTGGGACAAAACTTTTTGGATACGGTTATCGTTGACTTCCACTTTAGGTTTGGCGTCTTTTAAAAAGCGGGCAATAAGTTGATATACTATACCTCTGGATTCGACTTTGTCACAGAAGGTACGCTGTTTATTTTTAATGATGTTTCTGATTAATGTGGGGTTGTTGTCATAGCTTGTCGGGTCGGATTGAGGAAGCTGCATGGTAGGATTTATTTCACATAACCTTTTAATAAGTGGTAATTCCAGGTTGCCCGCAGGTATTTCTATCGGGAAATTCCAATCTTCCAGAATGCCGGATTCCGATTGATGGTCTTCATATATATGGAGATAATAATGAGTGAAATGAGAATTGCACTGATAACTATGGGTAGTGAATGATGGCACCAGATATAGATGATGTGGTTTTAGTTCCTGCATTCCATCGGGAAATATTATTTGGGCGGTTCCTTCCATTATATAATAGAGTCGGGTAAAAGGGCTGCTTACGTTTTTCCAGTTCCAGTCTGCATTGTGAATGGCTAGTCCTACATTTAATATAAGTAAATGTAATTGGTCGATTGATTGTGTCATATTCCTTAAGTTATTAGAATGAAAGATTCAGTTTCGTACAAAGTAAGCAAAAGTATATATATAATCCAATGGGAAATCGATATTTTCATATCAAATCACCTGTTTTGGTATTTGTTTTTGAATTATTTCAGGTAAAAGTCGATATTATCCTACATAATGGCGCATTTGGATAATATAAATTGGTTTCAACTCTGTATATTTGCACTATTGATAATTGAAAAACATATAAAGCAATTATACTATGAAAGCAAAACATTTTCTTTTGGCTTCGGCTTTGTTGCTTTGGACGGGAGTTTTGGAGGCTCAGACTTACCAGGTACCTGTTTCAGAGAAAAATGAAAAAATGCAGGAGGGAGAGTTCGAACCTACTTGGGAATCATTGCAGAACTATAAAGTTCCTGAATGGTTTAGAAATGCCAAATTTGGTATTTGGGCACATTGGGGACCGCAATGTGTGGAAGGGTCCGGCGACTGGATGGCGCGTTCTCTCTATTTGGAAGGTTCGCGCGAGTATAAGCACCATGTGGAACATTATGGCCATCCCTCTGAAGTGGGCTTCAAGGATATATTGCCTTTGTTTAAAGCCGAGAAATGGGATCCGGACAAATTGGTTTCCTTTTATAAGAAGATTGGTGCCCAGTATTTCTTCGCTTTAGGTAATCACCATGATAATTATGATTTATGGGATAGCCAATATCAGGAATGGAATTCCGTGAATATAGGCCCTAAGAAGGATATATTGGCGGGCTGGGCTGAAGCAGCTAAGAAAAACGGTCTTCCATTTGGTATCAGTTTCCATGCGGACCATGCGTGGAGCTGGTATGAACCGGCTCAACGATACGACCGTCATGGCGAGAAGGCAGGTGTACCCTACGATGGATGTTTGACTAAAGAAGATGGTAAGGGTAAGTGGTGGGAAGGCTACGATCCTCAAAAACTTTATGCACAGAATCACCCGTTAAGCGCTGGAAGTTGGGCTGACGGTATGATTCACCGTCAATGGGCATGGGGAAATGGTGTTTGTATTCCTACTCAAGAATATGTGACAAACTTTTATGATCGTACAGTCGATGCAATAAACCGTTATAATCCCGATTTGATTTATTTTGATGTGACTGGTGTACCGTTTTATCCTATCAGTGATGCGGGTTTGAAGATTGCCGCACATTTTTATAATCACAACATGGTTGTTCGTAAGGGGGATTTCAGTGCTGTTATGTTTGGTAAAATTCTTACCGATGAACAACGTAAAGCTTTGGTATGGGATGTGGAAAGGGGATCTCCCAATAGTATTTATGAAGAGCCATGGCAGACTTGTTCTTGTTTAGGCGGTTGGCATTATGATACCAGATTGGCGGAGAACGGCTGGTATAAAAGTGCTTCCGATGTAGTGAAACTATTAGTGGATGTGGTCAGTAAGAACGGTAATTTGTTGCTTAGTGTTCCTCTTCGGGCTGACGGAACTTTCGATGAAAAGGAAGAAGCCATTTTAAATGAATTTGGTAACTGGATGAGTATGAATAAAGAGGCTATTTATGATACACGCCCGTGGAAAGTCTTCGGAGAAGGTCCGATAGCCAATGCTGATATCAAGATTAATGCCCAAGGTTTCAATGAAGGTGCTTACACTAAAGCCACTGCATCTGAAATCCGTTTTACTCAAACCAAGAAATATCTCTATGCTACAGTCCTTGCATGGCCGGAAGAAAAGCAAGTTGTCATTCAATCGCTGGCAACGGGAAGTGAGTTGTATCCTGATAAAATTACTAAAATTGAATTGTTAGGTTATGGAAAGGTATCTTTTACTCGTACAGCGCAAGGAGTTGTTATTGATATGCCTGATGTACAGTTGAATAAGATTGCTCCCGTATTTAAGATAAAGAAGTGAATATAGCATAAAGTAGGTTTATTTATCGGCTTTTTTAGGTCGGTAAGCCCTTGTTATGTCTTGAAAATTAACCCAATAATCAATAGAATAATGAAAAACAGATTAGAATGTATGCAGCCAATAAGATTCTTGGTGGTCTTGTTGATGTGTTGCCTGAGCTATACTACTTGGGCACAGACACAGAGTAATGTCAATGGTTTGGTTACTGATTTTTCCGGTGAGCCGTTAATTGGGGTCAGTATCTTGGTTAAAGGTACTTCCAATGGAACTGTTACTGATTTGGATGGCAAATTTTCTCTGTCTGCTGAAATGGGAAACATGCTCCAGATAAGTTATGTAGGTTATATTTCGCAAGAAATAAAGGTTGAAAGTAACAAGTTACTTCGTATTATAATGGAAGAAGATACAAAAAAGTTGGAAGAAGTAGTTGTAGTTGGATATGGAACACAGAAAAAGGTGAATTTAACAGGAGCCGTATCTGCTGTTTCAGCTGAAGACTTGGCTAGTAAGCCTGTTATGAGTACTGCTCAAGCACTGGCAGGTTTGGCTCCAGGTTTAAGTGTATTGCAAACTTCAGGTCGTCCCGGACAAGGAGCAACTGTTAAAATTCGTGGAACTGGTACATTTTCAAAAGCTGGAACAGATCCATTGGTTTTGATTGATGGTTTATCAGGTAACATTGATGATGTAGATCCTAATGATATTCAGAGCATTTCTTTTTTGAAAGATGCAGCTTCTGCTTCTATTTATGGTAATCGTGCTGCTAATGGGGTGATCTTGATTGAAACAAAGAAGGGTGCACAAGGTAAAACGACTATTACATATAGTAATTCTTTTGGTTGGCAACGGCCTACGGAATTGCCTGATTTTTTACCATCATGGGAATATGCGGAATATTATAATATGGCTATGCGGAATATGGGTAAGCAGGAAGCTTATTTACCTGAACAGATTCAAAAGTATAGAGATGGATCTGATCCGGATAATTATCCGAATGTAAATCACTTAAAATGGCTGTTGGAATCTGGTTCTGGTTTTCAACACCAACATAATCTCAGCATACAAGGAGGAAATGCTACGACAAGTTATAATTTATCAGTAGGTTATAGAAATCAGGAAGGTATGACGGCAAAAACGTCTAATGAAAGAATGACTGCACTGTTTACTATGAAAAGTGAAATCGCCAAAGGGCTGATGCTTAATTTGAATATTAATGCTTATAATAATAAATATAATGCTCCTAATGGCGAACCACAAAGTATTGATGGAATGATAGGATATGCTGTTCGTCAGGGACCTATTTATGCCGGGCAAAAGTCGGATGGAAGTTTTGGATATCAGGATAATTATAGTCCGGAAGCGTGGTTGGCGAGTGAATCTTTTGTGCAGAATGTGAGTAGAAATATAAGTGCTTCCGGACAATTGACATGGAATACTCCTGTAGACGGACTTTCTTTTATAGGTAAAGCTGGGGTGAATTACTGGACTAAATATGATAAAGCGTACCGGGCTGATACTTATTTTGATGATAGTAAGACAGTGGGGCCCGCTACTTTAAATGTATGGACTGCAAATAATACGTATACTACCTTTGAAGCATTAGCTACTTATGAAAAACAAATTAAAAATCATACTTTTAAGTTATTGGCGGGTACTTCTGTGGAGCAATCTAATAATAAAGGTTTGGAAGGTTATAGAAATACGTTTCCTAATAATTATTTGTATGAATTAGGTTCTGGAGATAAATCAACAGCTACTAATGATAGTTCATTGGAAGAATATGCGTTGCTTTCTTTTTTCGGGCGTATAAATTATGCATGGAAAGATCGTTATTTATTAGAGGCTAATTTGCGCTATGATGGATCGTCACGTTTTGCGGACGGTCATCGTTGGGGACTTTTCCCGTCAGTTTCTGCAGGGTGGAGAATTTCTGAGGAGGATTTTTGGAAGAATGCGGCAGTTTCAGCTGTAGTTGATAATTTGAAATTGCGTGCTTCCTATGGTGTACTTGGTAATCAAAATATAGGTGTTTATCCTTACCAACAGATTTATGAACTTGGACATGATTATCCTTTTGGAAATCCGGCAACTCTTCAGTCTGGGGCTTACATGAAAACCTATAATAATCCGGAAATTACTTGGGAAAAGACGGCTATAACGGATATTGGTTTAGATTTTAGTTTATTGAATGGACGTTTTAGTGGAACATTGGATTATTTTTATAAATATACTTCGGACATTTTAGCACCAGTTGAGGTGTCTAGTATTATGGGACGTGAAGTCGGACAATCTAATGTTGGAGCTGTTTCGAACAAAGGAATTGAAATAAATCTGACTTATAACGGACAAATAGGACGTGATTTCCGGTTTAGTATTTCTCCTAATTTTACATGGGTAAAAAATGCAGTTGAGAAATTGGCGAACGGAGCTACCGAAGAAATTAATAATAACAGAATTGTAGGGCAACCGATAGGTATTATATATGGATATGAAACTGATGGACTGTTTGTAGACCAAGCGGAAATAGATGCGGCTCCTGAGCAATTGGTAAGTAAGTCAGGATTGAAACCTGGTTATGTGAAATACAAAGATATTAGTGGTCCTGACGGGGTTCCCGATGGTAAGGTGGATGCGCAATATGATCGTACCGTATTGGGAAGTACTACCCCGAAGTTTTATTATGGTTTGAATCTTTCCGCTTCTTATAAAGGTTTTGATTTTTCAGCTTTATTACAAGGTTTAGGAGGTCATAAGCGTCTTATATGGCTTATGCATTCTACAACGGTGGACAGATACAGAGATGGCAGGCTGAATCTTGTTGGAAGGAAGAAAATCCTGATAAATGGGCTGAATATCCTCGATTGGAAACTTTGAATATGAATGACACTAATCTTCAAACTTCTGATTATTGGGTCCGTAATGCTAGTTTCTTACGAGTCAAGAATATACAAATAGGATATACATTCCCAAAAGCATGGACTAAAAAAATAGGTTTGGAAAATGTGCGTGTTTATGTAAGCGGACAAAATCTGTTCTCTTTCAATAGTTTCTATAAAGGTTGGGATCCTGAAAATGAGATAGGAACAGGGGATTCTCCCTCTTATTATCCGGTCAATAGTATTTATTCATTCGGATTTAATTTCAAGTTCTAAGTAAATCATTCAATCAAGAATCATTATGAAAAATATATATAATACATTAGGAATGACAAAGGCTTGTTTATGTGCTTTGGCTGTATCACTAGTAACAACTGGTTGCTCGGATTTATTAGATAAGGAGCCACCTTCAGCAATTTCTGATGGTAGTTTTTGGACTGGTGAAGGGGATGCCATGTTGGCTTTGACAGGATGTTATCGTTTCCAGACTGGTTGGTCGCATGATGATTTTGCTACGCCACAAGGGTTGCTCTATTTGGATTTTGCAGGTGGAAACGGAACGGAAAAGGAAAATTTTTCTACTTTAATGGCTAGTTCCAATACGGTGGCTACTAACAGTAATTTACGTTGGTATTGGGGAAATGCATATACGCAAATAGCTAAGTACAACACTTTTCTAGAGAATATTACGGACTGTCCGATGGAAGAATCTAAAAAAGAACAGTGGTCTGCCGAAGTGAAGTGTTTACGAGCTTATTTCTTTTTAAATTTGGCATTTTATTATAAGGATGTTCCTATGCCTTTGAAAACTCTGTCGGTGGACGAAGCGAATTCTATCTCTCAAACACCTCAGACTGAAGTCTATTCGCAAGTGGAGAAGGACTTGAAGACTGCTATAGACTTGTTGCCTGTCCAATATTCTTCAGAGGAATATGGCCGGTTTACCAGGGGGGCGGCTAAGGTACTTTTAAGTCGTCTTTATCTGGCACAAGAGAGATGGGGAGATGCTGCTACTATTTTACGTAGTGTGATTGAGTCGGGAATATATGAATTGGATCGTCGTAATGGAGAGGACAGCTATGAGAAACTTTTTCAAATAGGAGGTGAATATAGCCCTGAGATAATATTTTGTATTATGGGGATAAAGGATTTGTATACTAATTCACGTTATCAATATTTATATCCTGAAGCTGCTTATGGAGGGTGGCATCAGTTCTCACCATATAACGAATTGGTGAAAGAATATTTCTGTGCAGACGGCAAGGACATTAAGACTTCTGAGGTTTATGATGAGAATGATCCTTATGTTAATCGGGATTTGCGCTTGTATGCTTCTATTTTTTTACCTCCTTTGGGAAGTTATGAGGGAACTAAGTATAATGATATAATTTATGATTGCTTTAAGGGAGCTAATACTGCAGATAGCTATAATAAATTTGCCTTATTTAATGGATATTGTCCGAAGAAAGGTTGTGATCCGTCTATAACTAATAATTTAGGTTCTACTCCCACTTATACTCCTATAATGCGTTATGCTGAGGTTCTATTAAGCTATCTGGAAGCGGTAAATGAATCGCAGCCGAATGCAGTAGACCAGAATTTATTGGATTTGACTATCAATGATATACGTGATCGTGTGAAATTGGTTGGAATAAAAAAGACAGACGTAGCGACACAGGAACTTGTTCGTGAAGCAGTTCGTAAAGAAAGACGTGTGGAACTGGCATTCGAGGGGCTTCGATATTATGACGTGTTACGTTGGGGCATTGCCGAGAAAGAACTTAATCATACATTTACCGGAGTAAAATTGTCGGATGATCCTCAAGCTCGTAATTATAGAGGGAGTGGGGCTACTGCTTCTCCGGTGGATGAAAATATGTATTATCAATTTGAGAAACGTACATGGGCACCCCATAACCGATATTTTCCTATTCCTCAAAATGATTTGAATGTAAATAAGAATCTGAAACAGAATGAGGGATATAATTAAGCAGGATTAAGTTTAAGATAAGATGAAAGAAAATGGATATGAAATGAAAAGATATGGCTATCCGGTAAAGAGATATTGTCAGACAATGGATTTGAAGGATGATCCGGAGCTGATAGCGAAGTATCGGGAGTGCCACAGTAAGGAGAAGTCGTGGCGGGAGATCAGAGAGGGGATCCGTTCAGTTGGTATTTTAGAAATGGAAATATATATATGCGGTAATCGGTTATTCATGATTGTCGAAACTCCTATTGATTTCGATTGGGAATCTGCTATGGCTAAACTTGCGACTTTACCCCGACAGCAGGAATGGGAAGATTTTGTATCGGTATTCCAACAATGCAGGAAAGGGGAACTTGCTAAAGAAAAATGGAGTATGATGGAACGTATGTTTTATCTATATGAATAATTAAAAAAGAGAGGAAAGAGAGGGTGCTGATGAAGTATTCTCTTTTTCCTTAAAATATAATAGAAGGTACATTGAACAATTTAATGATTATGAAATATTTTACTATCATTGCACTGTTGTGCTTATCCTGCATTTCATGTACGATGCAGAACAATTTATTACAATCTCCTAACGGTAAGATAGCCATTGAATATCATGCTGAAAAAGGTTTTTCTGTTATTTATCATAGTGGGCGGGATAAAGTTAAAATGATGTCATTACCTGAAATAGGTCTAAAAACGTCGGATACGGATGATTGCTTTAAATTGATAAGCTCAACTCCTGTAACTTCTGTAGTTGATGATTATGAAATGCTGACTGGTAAACGCAGGCATTGCCATAATGAGGCTAATGAATGTACTTATCGGTTTGAAAATGTCAAAGGACTTCGGGTAGATCTTATTTTCCGGGTTTATAATGATGGTATAGCTTTCCGTTATCATCTTCCTAAAACCAAAGAAGAGATTGTGGTTCTTGATGAGTACACTGCATTTGCTTTTACTCCAGGTATCAAGCGTTGGACACAAAAATTTACTGTAGGTTATGAGGGCTTTTATTGGCCAAATACGGACGGCGTTGCAGATAATGAGGGACGTGAGTGGAGTTTTCCAACATTGTTCCAACCTTCGGACAGCGCTTTTGTACTATTAACCGAAGCCAACATATTACGTGATAACACAGGAGCTTATCTTACTAATGCAGCTGATTCTTCTATCTATAAGATAAAATTATCGGATGAACGGTTGATATGCCCATCCGGCTGGTATTCACCTTGGCGTGTCGCTATCATAGGAACATTAGCTGATATTGTCGAATCGACTTTGGTAACTGATGTGAGTGAACCATGTAAAATCCAAGATACCCAATGGATAAAACCTGGATTGGTCTCTTGGATATATTGGGCATATAATCATGGTTCTAAGGATTATCAAATAGTGAAGAAATATATTGATTTTGCCGCAGACTTTGATTTGCCCTATATGTTGATTGATTGGGAATGGGATGCAATGGGGAATGGAGGAAATCTGAATGATGCAATGAACTATTGTAAAGAGAAAAATGTAACTCCTTTGATATGGTATAATTCTTCTACTGCATGGTGTGATCCTACTCCGTTATATCGGTTGAATACCCCGGAAGTGCGTGACAAAGAATTTGAATGGCTAAAAGAAATAGGTATTCAGGGAGTTAAGATAGACTTTTTTGGTGGAGATTCTATAGGTACGATGAATTATTATATTGATTTGCTGGAGGATGCAGCCAGGCATAAATTGTTAGTCAATTTTCATGGGGCAGCTATTCCCAGAGGCTGGCAACGGACATACCCAAACCTGATGAGTGTGGAAGCGGTATATGGGTCCGAATGGTATAATAATAAACCGACATTGACTGATAATGCAGCTTGGCATAATTGTACCTTGCCTTTTACCCGTAATGTGATAGGTCCGATGGACTATACGCCTTGTACATTTACCAATTCACAACATCCACATATCACTACCGATGCGCATGAATTGGCGTTACTTGTTATTTTTGAGTCGGCTCTACAGCATTTGGCAGATCGTCCTGAAGGGTATAGGCAACAACCGGTAGAGGTACAGAACTTTATCAGGTATCTTCCGGTTGCATGGGAGGATACCAGACTGCTGTCCGGTTATCCGGCTGAAAGTGTTGTTATTGCTCGTAAAAGTAAGGATAGTTGGTATATTTCCGGTTTGAATGGTACGGAAAATACAAAATCATTTCGTGTGAATTTGGAGTTTATTAAAGATTCTATTCAGCTTATCCAACTGTTTTCGGATACTACTGATGGGAAACAAATAAAAATTGAAAATTCGGCATTCGATACCAAAGAATTGAATATAGAGTGCCAGCCTCGCGGAGGTTTTG
>OMAN01000644.1_pt1 | contig 13673 bp, 13 predicted proteins | sample 1644701 | NCBI WGS metagenome assembly OMAN01 (sample SAMEA103958124, study PRJEB25191) | human gut metagenome | biome: human-associated habitat [ENVO:00009003]; feature: intestine environment [ENVO:2100002]; material: feces | place: Germany | collected 2013/2015 | reverse complement strand
CCATAAGTTCCACAAGCACAATTTATAGTACCGTGAAAACTCATATTTTCAATAATTTCTTGTGGCAATAAAGTACAAATCTCTAACTTACTTTCAGTTACAAATCCATCTAATTCATTTTTATTAATAATGATTTGATGATTGTTGCCTGCAATAAGAGAAGCCATTTTGAGAACACTCTTCAAATTGCCTTCTGCTTTAGATTGTTCCTTACCGTCATTTGTTATTGCACTAATCCTAGCCATCTTGATGTCTATTTGAAAATGAATAAAACGAACCCAATAAAAAAATGCAACACGTGCTTTAGCACATATCGCATTTTATTATAACACATATTATTAATTTTGTCCATTATTTTTTATTAATTAGAATGCTCTTCTAAATAATTCAATAAAGTCTTCTTTTGATACTTCTCTTGGATTTCCTGGTTTACAAGGATCTTGCATTGCTTTATCTGCTAACATTTCAAAATCTTCTTCTTTGGCTCCAACATCTCTAACTCTTTGTGTAATTCCTACTGATTTTGATAATTCAGATATCATCCATACAAATGTATTTATAACATCTTGGTCATTTAAGTTTGCAGCATCTGGTCTACCAATTTCACATAAAATTTCTCTAAATCTTTGTGCTGTTGCTGGATCTTCACCATTAAATCTCATAACTGTTGGTAATAAAATAGCATTTGCTAGACCATGTGGAGTATCATAAACAGCACCTAATTGATGTGCCATTGAGTGCACAATTCCTAATCCTACATTTGAGAATCCCATACCAGCAATATATTGTGCTTGAGACATCGCTTCACGGGCAACTACATCTTTGCCATTATCCACAGCCGCTTTCAGATTCTGCGCAATCATTTCAATGGCTTTCAGTTCAAACATATCGCTCATCGCCCAAGCTCCCGGAGTGATGTAACTTTCGATAGCATGCGTCAAAGCATCCATACCCGTAGCAGCAGTCAGCCCTTTCGGCATAGAATACATCAATTCCGGGTCCACAATAGCCACTGCCGGAATGTCATTCGGGTCTACGCAAACCATTTTCTTACGGGCATCTTCGTCGATAATCACGTAATTGATAGTCACTTCGGCAGCAGTTCCTGCGGTAGTAGGCAATGCGAAGGTCGGCACAGCCTTATGTTTGGTATCGGCCACCCCTTCCAAAGATTTCACATCTGCGAAATCCGGATTGTTCACTACAATACCAATACCTTTTGCCGTATCAATAGAAGAACCACCACCCAATGCCACGATAAAATCAGCACCGGAAGCTTTATATGCAGCCACACCATTCTGTACATTGGCAATAGTAGGATTGGCTTTTACATCACTGTAAAGTTCATAAGGAATCTTATTGTCGTCGAATACTTTGATGATTTCGGCAGCTACACCGAACTTGACAAGGTCTTTATCTGTAACAAAAAAGGCTTTCTTAAAGCCACGTCTAGCTGCTTCCACAGCAATTACACTCCGGCAACCTGCGCCGAAATAAGAAGTCTCATTTAAAATAATGCGATTCATGGTTGTGTTATTTTGTTTAAAGGGTTAACCGCAACATCTCCTATTGTAGGAAATATTGCGGTTGCTAAAGTAGATAAATTCAATGATTAATACAAATATTATTTAGGAAGATTGAAGGCAACAGTCATTTCCTTCATCTGTTCCTGGCTCATGCCATCCGGTTCGAAGCCCATATTCTTGGCTGCAATATAAATTAATGCGGATTTATTTAATACGTCAATTTGGTCGAAAGCCTGCATCGCATCGCAGTCAACAGCAAATACTCCATGCTTTTCCCACATCACCACATCATAGTCCTGCAATTCCTTAATCGTAGCTTCTGCCAGTTCTACCGAACTAGGCAACTTATAAGGAATGATTCCCAAACCTCTCGGGCAGAATGCCTTTGTCTCCGGAATCATACTCCACAACAAATTGGTAGCCACATCCTTTTGAAGGAATTTTTCACAATGCGTCATTGCAATCAATTCGATAGGGTGAGTATGTACGGAAGCCTTATAAGGAGAATTCTTACTCAACAAGTCATTATGCACGCTCAAATGAGAAGGCAGCTCTGATGTCGGGACAACCGCCTCATCAGCTATAATAACATAACTGGCACAATCATCCAAAATCCGGATTACCGAACCATTCTCCATCGGCCAACGAGCTAAATCACGCATACGTTTGTTGGTTCCTTTACAGTAAAAATAACAGCCTTTGAGATAAGGCAGTGTGACACCGATTGACCTGACTTCACTAATCGGCTGCATCCGACGAATTTCATCGTCTACAAATTCTGTGATATTAATGGTGATATTACCGCCATTACGTTCAGCCCATCCTTTCTGCCACAAGTATCCGGCAACTTCTGCTACCTTGTCTACTTCCTTGGCAAGTGCCGAGCGATTTTCTAAAATTGATTTCATATATATCTATTATTTAAAACAAATTCGGGAATACCAGCGAGAAAATCAACACCAGCAGTCCACAAACCAGCACAGTGATTGTTTTCGCAGATACTCCCTTCCATTCTTTCAGGATAATCCCCCAGACATTACTGAAGGTCACATTCAATGCCATTAGGATACACCAGGAAAAAGCCAGTAATACGGGGCTTTCGGCAAGAAAGCTCTTTCCCATTTCCAGTCCGAAGAACTGCATATACCACAGCACACCGGCCAACGCACAGAATACTAAATTGTTACTCCACACTTTCCCTTTAGCATAGTCATTCATGGATTTATTAGTCACATTCTGTTGCAAACAATAAATTGCATTTGTCAGGAACCCTCCGAATGTAACCAGAAAGATAACAGGAAGACCTGCATAAAGTCCTTCAACTCCTCCCGCTAATGCAGCCTCCTTGATAGGTGTCCCGGCATCCAGTCCCAAAGCGAAACAGGCACTCATCACACCTGCCAGCAACGCTACCAACAATCCCTTCGTCAAAGCAAAGTCTTTCACAGCAGCGCGCTTTTCTTCTTCACTCATATTCTGCGCACGCAAACTACCAGCATAGCCAATAATCGCAATACCGGCTAACGTAATACAAACACCTAGCAGAAGAACCAGTCCGTTACCTTCGAACAAATTTGTTCCCGCAAAAAGAGCCGGAAGGAGCGTTCCGAAACCGGCACAAGTCCCCAACGAGATGCTCTGTCCCAATGCAACACCCAGATAACGCATGGAAAGCCCGAAAGTCAATCCTCCTACTCCCCACAATATGCCATACAAGATGCTCATTCCGGCACCTCCAGCTCCCCACAGTTCAAACAAACTGCCTCCTTCGGACACCCCCAGCAATGATCCCAGGAACGGAAACACTAACCAGGCAAATACACCTTGTATCAACCAAAAGCTTTCCCAACTCCACTCTTTTACCTTTTTAATAGGTACATAAGAACTAGACTGGCAAAAGCTACCAATGGCTATAATCAGCAAGCCGATCAGAATATCCATAACTTATCGTTTAGAAGTTACTTCAGCTTCGTACTTTTCGATCTCCGCAATGAAATCTTCGCCTACCGGAACATTATTTTTCAAGCAGAACATATCCCATACCGCATTCCAAGGAAGCGCTTTTTCTTCTTCAAGCAAAGCCAAACGCTGAAATCCTTGTCCGTTAGCTTCGTATTCACGCAATTTGGCAATCGGTTCAAGCAAAGCACGAGTCATACATTTCTGTGCAGCACGGCTACCGATTACATAAGCACCGATACGATTGATAGATGCATCGAAATAATCAAGGCCATAGTGTACACGATCTAGTGCACCACAACGAACGATTTCACTGAACAGTTCCATAGTAGGATCATCCATGATAGTGACGTGGTCGGAATCCCAACGTACCGGACGGCTTACGTGCAGCATCAGTTCAGGAACATAAAGTAACAATGAAGATACTTTGTCAGCCACACTTTCTGTCGGATGAAAGTGACCTGTATCCAATGTAATCATCTTATTGTGTGAAGCACCATAGCCGATGTAGAAGTCATTAGAACCTACCGTATAACTTTCCAAACCGATACCAAACACCTTAGATTCGATACAGTCTTTCATATTCTTATATCCAGTAGCGAAAATCTGGTCCAGAGAATCTTTCAACAGTGCACGGTATTTCATACGATTGACTGTAATATCCTTGCTTCCGTCGTGTACCCAAAGATTCATGATGCAAGGATCACCTTGCGCTTTACCCATTTCTTCGGCCACTGCACGACAACGTTTCGTATGTTCAATCCAGAACTGGCGGATACCCTCATCCGGGTTAGAAAGCGACAAATCACCGGATTTCGGATGTGAGAAAGAAGTAGAATTAAAGTCCAGTTTCATATTATGTTCTTTCCCCCACTCTATCCAGCTTTTGAAATGTTCGGGTTCCACCTGATCGCGGTCTACCACCTTCCTCTGAAAATCTCCGTAAATCTCATGCAGGTTCAGCCGATGAGTACCCGGGATATAAGAAGCGGCTTTCAAGATATCGGCACGCAGTTCGTCAATATTGCGGGCTTTACCCGGATAGTTACCGGTAGCCTGGATACCACCAGTCAACGAACCGGCCTGTACTTCAAATCCTGCTACGTCGTCAGCCTGCCAACAATGAAGTGACAGATGAAAATCCTGCATGGTTTTCAATACTTGTTCGGTGTCTACCCCTACCGCTGCATAACGTTCCACAGCAATCTCATACGCTTTCTGAATCAGTTCTTCTTTTTTCATGATATTCTATTGTTTAAAATGATATTCCACCGGTTATTTATTAATTATCGAATGCAGTTTTTAAAGTGGATATAAGCCGTATCCCAAGCATCCGTATCTTGTGGATGATAAGTTTTTAAAGGAACAGACCGCTGAATTAGCCGACGCATACCTGCCATATCCGTTGCTTCCCCCGCCGCCATTGCCTGAATCATCACATTACCGATAGCAGTGGCTTCGGACGGTCCCGCAACTACCGGAATACCGATAGCATTGGCAGTAAACTGGTTCAGTAAATCGTTACGGCTGCCACCGCCAATCACATGCAATGTTTCAATCGGACGAGGAGAAAGAGAACGCAAGTTCTCCAACACCTGACGATAACGCAAGGCCAGACTCTCAAAGATACAACGCACTACTTGTCCACGTTGTTCGGGAACAGGCTGTCCAGTGGCATGGCAATAGGCAGCAATCGATTTTTCCATATTCGCAGGGTTTACAAAGCAATCATCATCCGGATTAATCAGGCTGCGGAACGGTTCGCAAGCATCTGCCTCGCTGATTAACTCAGGATAACTTGTATCTCCCCAATTCAAACGGCAACGTTCCAATAGCCACATTCCGCAAATATTCTTCAGCAGACGAATTGTTCCTTCCACACCACCTTCATTCGTAAAATTCAAGGTTTCTGTTTCGGTATTAATCACCGGAGCGTCCGTTTCAACTCCCATCAACGACCAAGTACCGCTACTCAAATAAGCAAAATTACGGTCTAACGCTGGAACAGCGGCAACAGCAGCCCCCGTATCATGTCCGATCACAGCAATCACAGGCACAGCTCCCAATCCGGTTATTTTCTGCACTTCTTCTGTCAATACTCCTACCTTTTCACCCGGGAATACAAAACGACCGAAGTTCTTCTCTGTCAATCCAACCACTTTCAGTAACTCCGGTTCGAGACTTCGAGTTTGTGCATTCACCAATTGAGCAGTCGAAGCAATCGTATATTCCGTCACCATTTTCCCGGTCAGCATATAACTTAATGCATCCGGCATAAACAATATCTTATCCGCTGCCTCCAATGCGCTATCATTATTACGGCGTAAAGTATCTAACTGAAAAAGTGAATTAAAATTCATTATCTGAATACCCGTCTTTTCATATACCTTGCTACGGGAGATGCGGGAAAAGAGAGCGTCCGGAGCTCCTACCGTATGAGGGTCACGATATGCATAAGGCTGACGAAGTAAGTTTCCGTCTTTTCCGACACAAACAAAATCCACTCCCCACGTATCAATACCGATAGAAGCAATAGACTCGCCACGGTGAGCCACCAATTTTAATCCTTCAATGACATGACGATATAATGCATAAATATCCCAATAGAAATGCCCGCCCACTTCAATCAAGTGATTAGGAAAACGATTGATTTCTTCCAGATTCAATCCACCTTCAATAAAAGTACCCAAGATAGTACGGCCGCTCGTTGCGCCCAAGTCGACTGCAAAAAAGTTTTGTTTCATGGTATTCTGTCTATATATTTAAAGTATCCATTTACCTACATGGCAAAGATAGACGATTCCTTCCTCATGCTCCTTACACATTTTGATTGAAAGGATATACATTTTGATACAAATACATAAACCAAACTTCCACTGTTTAGCATATTTTTCACTTTTATGCAAAAAAAGTATTGTTTTATGCATATTTTCTCCAGAATAATGCATACTTTTGCGCCATTCTTAGAATAATTATACAATGAAGAAGAAAGCAAATCGGTTAGACGCCATCAAAATGATTATCTCAAGCAAGGAGGTCGGTTCGCAGGAAGAACTGCTGCAAGAGTTGAACCGCGAAGGCTTCGAACTGACACAAGCCACCCTCTCCCGCGACTTGAAACAACTGAAAGTAGCCAAAGCTGCCAGTATGAACGGGAAGTACGTATACGTGCTGCCGAACAACATTATGTATAAACGCTCCACCGATCAGAGTGCCGGCGAAATGTTGCGAAGTAACGGATTCATTTCCTTGCAATTTTCAGGCAACATCGCCGTTATCCGCACCCGCCCGGGTTACGCCAGCAGTATGGCTTACGATATCGACAACAATGAATTCAGCGAAATACTGGGAACCATTGCCGGCGATGATACTATCATGTTGGTGTTGCGTGAAGGAGTTGCGACAAGCAAGATTCGCCAGCTTTTGTCACTCATCATTCCCAATATCGAATAATTATACCTATTATTATATCATAAAGAAATGGACACTCAACAAATAGATGTTATGGTAGCCGACGCCTCACATGAGGTATACGTTGACACTATTTTGGAAACTATCAGAAATGCTGCCGCCGTGCGAGGAACGGGAATCGCAGAACGCACACACGAATACGTAGCGACAAAGATGAAAGAAGGTAAAGCAATCATTGCTCTCTGTGGTGACACATTCGCCGGATTCACCTATATCGAATCATGGGGAAACAAGCAATACGTGGCTACCTCCGGTCTGATCGTACATCCCGATTTCCGTGGTTTGGGGCTGGCAAAACGCATCAAACAGGCTTCCTTCCAACTGGCACGCCTCCGTTGGCCGAAAGCTAAGATTTTCAGCTTGACCTCCGGAGCAGCTGTTATGAAAATGAACACCGAACTGGGATACGTCCCTGTCACCTTCAACGAACTGACAGACGACGAATCTTTCTGGAAAGGATGCGAAGGATGTATCAACCATGACATCCTGAAAGCTAAAAACCGTAAGTTCTGCATCTGCACAGCTATGCTGTACGACCCGACAGATCCACGGAACATTAAAAAAGAACAAGAAAGAAATAACATTTAAAAGATACAGCACTATGGAAGAAAAGAAGAAAAAAGTAGTGGTGGCATTCAGCGGCGGACTGGACACATCGTTCACCGTCATGTACCTCGCTAAAGAAAAAGGTTATGAAGTATATGCAGCTTGTGCCAATACGGGTGGTTTCAGCGAAGAACAACTGAAAACAAACGAAGAAAATGCCTATAAACTGGGAGCGGTAAAATACGTAACGCTGGACGTTACTCAGGAATACTACGAAAAGAGTCTGAAATATATGGTTTTCGGAAATGTGCTGCGTAATGGTACTTACCCGATCTCTGTCAGCTCGGAACGTATCTTCCAGGCATTGGCTATCGCACGTTATGCCAACGAAATCGGTGCGGATGCCATTGCCCACGGTTCTACCGGAGCAGGTAATGACCAGATTCGTTTCGACATGACTTTCCTCGTACTGGCGCCGAACGTAGAAATCATCACACTGACCCGTGATATGGCATTGAGTCGTCAGGAAGAAATTGACTACTTGAACAAACATGGTTTCAGCGCGGACTTCACCAAACTGAAATATTCATATAACGTAGGTCTGTGGGGTACCTCTATTTGTGGTGGTGAAATCCTCGACTCCGCACAAGGGCTACCCGAAACAGCTTACCTGAAACACGTAGAAAAGGAAGGCAGCGAACAACTCCGCCTGACTTTCGAAAAAGGAGAACTGAAAGCTGTCAACGATGAGAAATTCGATGACCCGATCAAAGCGATCCAGAAGGTAGAAGAGATCGGCGCCGCTTACGGTATCGGCCGTGACATGCATGTGGGCGACACAATTATCGGTATCAAAGGCCGCGTAGGTTTCGAAGCCGCCGCCCCGATGCTGATTATCGGTGCTCACCGTTTCCTTGAGAAATACACATTGAGCAAATGGCAGCAGTACTGGAAAGACCAAGTAGCCAACTGGTACGGTATGTTCCTCCACGAAAGCCAATATCTGGAACCAGTTATGCGTGATATCGAAGCGATGTTGCAGGAAAGCCAACGCAACGTAAACGGTACAGCGATTCTCGAGCTTCGCCCGCTTTCTTTCTCTACCGTAGGTGTAGAATCGGAAGACGACCTCGTGAAAACGAAATTCGGAGAATATGGTGAAATGCAAAAAGGTTGGACTGCCGAGGATGCAAAAGGCTTTATCAAGGTAACTTCCACTCCGTTACGTGTTTACTATAACAACCATAAAGACGAAGAGATATGATTAAAGCAGGAATCATTGGTGGCGCAGGATATACGGCAGGCGAACTAATCCGCCTGTTACTCAACCATCCGGAAACTGAAATCGTATTTATCAACAGCAGCAGTAATGCCGGAAACAGAATTACTGACGTACACGAAGGCTTGTATGGAGAAACAGATCTAAGATTCACCGACCAGTTACCTCTGGACGAAATTGATGTTCTTTTCTTCTGCACAGCTCACGGTGACACGAAGAAATTCATGGAAAGCCATAACATACCGGAAGACCTGAAAATCATTGACCTTTCCATGGACTACCGTATCAAGAGTGACGACCATGACTTTATCTACGGTCTGCCGGAACTGAACCGACGAGCTACCTGTACGGCAAAGCACGTGGCCAATCCCGGTTGTTTCGCCACCTGTATCCAACTCGGCCTGCTCCCGCTAGCCAAAAACCTGATGTTGACAGACGATATTTCGGTAAACGCCATTACCGGAAGTACGGGTGCCGGCGTGAAACCGGGAGCTACCAGTCATTTCAGTTGGAGAAACAATAACATCAGTGTGTACAAGGCATTCGAGCATCAACACGTTCCGGAAATCAAGCAGTCACTGCAACAATTACAGAACAGCTTTGACTCCGACATTGACTTTATCCCGTATCGTGGCGATTTCCCTCGCGGCATTTTCGCTACCCTTGTGGTAAAGACCAAAGTAGCCCTCGAAGAAATCGTCCGTATGTACGAAGAATATTACGCCAAAGACTCATTTGTACATATTGTAGATAAGAATATAGACCTCAAACAGGTAGTCAACACCAACAAATGCCTGATACATCTTGAGAAACATGGCGACAAGCTATTGATAATCTCCTGTATCGACAACTTGCTGAAAGGTGCCAGTGGACAAGCGGTTCATAACATGAACCTGATGTTTAACCTGGAAGAAACCGTAGGACTACGTTTGAAGCCTTCAGCTTTTTAAAAACAAAAGAATTATGAAATTATTCGACGTATACCCATTATACAACATCAACATAGTCAAAGGGAAAGGCTGTAAAGTCTGGGATGAAAACGGAACCGAATACTTAGACCTTTACGGAGGTCATGCCGTAATCTCTATCGGACACGCACATCCTCACTATGTGGAGATGATTAGCAATCAGGTAGCTAACCTCGGTTTCTATTCAAACTCAGTAATCAACAAACTCCAGCAACAGGTGGCCGAACGACTGGGAAAGATTTCCGGTTACGAGGATTACAGCCTGTTCCTGATAAACAGCGGAGCCGAGGCGAATGAGAACGCTCTGAAACTGGCTTCTTTCCACAACGGACGTACCAAAGTGGTATCTTTCAGCAAAGCCTTCCACGGACGTACTTCACTGGCAGTAGAAGCGACCAACAATCCGTCTATCATTGCACCTATTAACAACAACGGTCATGTTGTTTATCTTCCTCTGAACGACGTCGAAGCCATGAAGCAGGAACTGTCTCGGGGAGATATATGTGCCGATATCATTGAAGGAATACAAGGTGTAGGAGGGATCAAGATACCGACTACCGAATTTATGCAGGAACTCCGCAAAGCTTGCACAGAAACCGGCACTATCCTGATTCTGGACGAAATTCAGAGCGGATACGGACGTAGCGGTAAATTCTTCGCCCACCAGTATGCTGATATCAAGCCAGACATCATCACCGTAGCCAAAGGAATCGGTAACGGCTTCCCAATGGCAGGCGTATTGATTAGCCCGATGTTTAAACCGGTATACGGACAATTAGGAACGACTTTCGGAGGAAACCACCTGGCATGTTCGGCAGCCCTTGCCGTTATGGACGTGATTGAACAGGAAAATCTGGTAGAGAATGCAGCCAAGGTAGGTAACTACTTGCTGGAAGAACTGAAGAAATTCCCGCAAATCAAGGAAGTACGCGGACGCGGACTCATGATAGGACTCGAATTTGAAGAACCGATCAAAGAATTGCGCAGCCGCCTCATCTATGACGAACATGTGTTTACCGGAGCAAGCGGTACGAATGTACTCCGCCTGTTACCCCCTCTCTGTCTCAGCATGGAGGAAGCCGACGAATTCCTTGCCCGGTTCAAGAAAGTACTCTAATTGCTCATTCTGATTAATAAACAGCCAACAATAAAAGCAGCCTTTACAAGAAAACGATTTCTTATTCAGGCTGCTTTTTGTTTTTTCGTAATTAACCGTTACCTTTGCCTGTGACAACTCATTAAAAACAAGCGTATATGAAAATAGCCATTATCGGTGCAGGAAATATGGGCGGTTCAATCGCCCGTGGCCTAGCAAAAGGAAGCCTGATAGCAGATTCGGACATCATCGTATCCAATCCCAGTGCCGGGAAACTAGAGAGACTGAAAAAGGAATTTCCGAGTATCTCTACCACAAACAATAACGCAGAAGCCGCCACAGGAGCAGACATTGTCATTCTAGCCGTCAAACCGTGGCTGATGCAACCGGTCATGCGCGAGTTGAAACTAAAAAGCAAACAGATACTTATCTCGGTAGCCGCCGGTATCAGCTTTGAAGAACTGGCTCATTACGTCATCGCACCGGAAATGGCAATGTTCCGTCTGATTCCGAACACGGCCATCAGCGAACTGGAAAGCATGACACTGGTCGCCGCACGTAATACGAATGACGAACAGGACCAATTTATCCTCCGCCTATTCAGCGAAATGGGAACAGTCATGCTGATTCCCGAAGATAAAATAACAGCAGCCACCGCATTGGCTTCCTGCGGCATTGCCTACGTATTGAAATATATCCAGGCAGCTATGCAAGCCGGCATCGAAATGGGACTCCGCCCCAAAGACGCCATGCAAATGATAGCGCAATCCCTGAAAGGAGCTGCTGCATTGATTCAAAACAACGACACCCACCCCAGCGTAGAAATCGACAAAGTGACTACACCGGGCGGAATCACAATCAAAGGGATCAACGAACTGGAACACAACGGCTTTACTTCCGCCATTATCAAAGCGATGAAAGCCTCCAAATAACGCCACAAAATTATTAATCATAAAATACCAACCACTTGTATGAATGACCAAATTAAACAAATAGCAGAACGCCTCCGCGGACTACGCGACGTACTCGAACTGACTTCTGAGGATATCGCCCGCGACAGTGACATTTCTGCTGAAGAGTACCGACTCGCAGAAACTGGAGAATACGATATTTCTGTCAGTATGTTGCAGAAAATAGCCCGTACCTACAATGTCGCCCTCGATGCCCTGATGTTCGGCGAAGAACCCAAAATGAGCAGCTACTTTGTAACCCGCGCCGGCAAGGGAACCAGTATCGAACGTACGAAAGCCTACAAATACCAGTCTCTGGCAGCCGGATTCATGAACCGTACCGCCGACCCGTTCATCGTCACCGTTGAACCGAAAGGAGATGACGAGCCGATCCATTACAACAAGCATAACGGTCAGGAGTTCAACCTCGTACTCGAAGGACGTATGCTTATCAACATCGAAGGCAAGGAAATCATCCTCAACCAAGGCGACAGCATTTATTTTAACTCCAAACTTCCACATGGCATGAAAGCGCTCGACGGCAAAACGGTACGTTTTCTGGCAGTAATTATGTAATAACATCATGGTAGAAAGATTTTTATCACAGACCTCCTTTACCTCACAAGAGGATTTCATCAAGAACCTGAAAATAAACGTCCCGGAAAACTTCAACTTCGGTTATGACGTAGTAGATGCCTGGGCTGCCGAACAGCCCGACAAGAACGCTTTACTGTGGACAAATGACAAAGGTGAAAGCCGTCAGTTCTCATTTGCCGACATGAAACGTTACACAGACATGACGGCTTCCTATTTCCAAAGTCTGGGCATCGGCCGTGGCGACATGGTTATGCTGATCCTGAAACGCCGCTACGAGTTCTGGTATAGCACGATCGCCCTTCACAAACTGGGAGCAACCGTCATTCCGGCCACTCATCTGCTGACTAAAAAAGATATCATCTACCGTTGCAACGCTGCTGACATCAAGATGATCGTAGCTGCCGGCGAAGGAATCATCCTGCAACATATCAAGGACGCCCTGCCCGAGTGCCCTACCGTAGAAAAGCTGGTCAGCGTCGGTCCCGAGATTCCGGAAGGATTCGAAGACTTCCACGCAGGGATTGAGAGCGCCGCCCCGTTTGTACGGCCCCGCCATGCAAACACCAACGATGATATCTCATTAATGTATTTCACTTCCGGCACCACCGGCGAACCTAAAATGGTGGCACATGACTTTACCTATCCGCTGGGCCATATCGTTACCGGCAGTTTCTGGCATAATCTGGACGAAAACAGCCTTCACCTTACTATCGCCGATACAGGCTGGGGCAAGGCCGTGTGGGGAAAGCTCTACGGACAATGGATTGCCGGAGCAAACATCTTTGTCTATGACCACGAGAAGTTCACTCCGGGAGACATTCTGGAAAAGATACAGAATTATCATGTAACTTCCCTCTGTGCACCTCCCACTATCTTCCGCTTCCTGATTCACGAAGACCTGACGAAGTTCGATCTGTCTTCACTCAAATACTGCACTATTGCCGGAGAAGCATTGAATCCCGCTGTATTCGATACATTCAAGAAGTTGACAGGCATCAAACTCATGGAAGGTTTCGGTCAGACCGAAACTACTCTTACCATTGCCACTATGCCTTGGATGCAACCGAAACCGGGTAGCATGGGATTGCCCAATCCCCAATATGATGTGGACTTGATTGACCATGAAGGCCGTTCCGTAGAAGCCGGAGAGCAGGGACAAATCGTAATCCGTACCAGCAAAGGTAAGCCGCTCGGTCTTTTCAAAGAGTATTACCGGGATGCGGAACGTACCCATGAAGCTTGGCACGATGGAATTTACTATACCGGAGACGTTGCCTGGAA
>OMAN01000641.1_pt1 | contig 13715 bp, 18 predicted proteins | sample 1644701 | NCBI WGS metagenome assembly OMAN01 (sample SAMEA103958124, study PRJEB25191) | human gut metagenome | biome: human-associated habitat [ENVO:00009003]; feature: intestine environment [ENVO:2100002]; material: feces | place: Germany | collected 2013/2015 | reverse complement strand
AAGACAGAGGCCTCTCACGCCTTTAACATCGGTTCGAATCCGGTACGGGTCACCATTTTTCTCTTGACAGAGAGCGGAAAAGTGAATATAATGGTTGTTACTGCGAAAGTAGTTGCAATACAGTTGGTGCTTATTAGGGCGAGGGTCCACCCGTTCCCATCCCGAACACGGAAGTTAAGCTCGCTTCTGCCCACGATACTTGGCTGGAGACGGCCCGGAAAAATAGGTAGCGCCAACACAAGCGGACATCTTCGGATGTCCGCTTTTTGTTTTTGTAAAGCCAATCTGGTTCTGTTGGAGTTGGACAACCGGGGTGATGGCGGCGGCGATGCGAGCTGGTTTCTGATAGAAATGGGCGGCCGGATGATACAGCCGGATAGAGACGTTGGACGTGGTGCGCTAGGGGGATGCTGGTCGTGTAGCTAATTCGCGCACGGGAAGCTGTACGGAAGGCCGGCGTGCGCCGGAGGGGGGCTATCCCAAAAGAGGGGTTTTCGCTGCCCCAACTATTGACATGGAGCCCTCTTTTATTCAACCAGCGTCTTTTTCCGGCCCAGGCCGATGCGGATCTCCGTTCCCTGGCCGGGCACGGAGGAGGCCCGGATGGTGTGGCCCAGGCTGCGGCAGATCCGGCGGCACAGGTACAGCCCGATGCCGCTGGCCCGGGTGTCCCGGCGGCCGTTGAGGCCCGTGAATCCCCGGTCGAAGATCCGGGGCAGGTCCTCCGGCGCGATGCCCATGCCGGTGTCCCGGATGCACAGGTCATCGCCGTCCATGGCAATGGTCACGGAGCCGTGGGCGGTGTATTTCAGGGCGTTGGACAGCACCTGCTCCACCACGAAGTCCAGCCACTTGGCGTCGGTGACCACGGTGCGGTCCAGGGGCTGATAATCCAGCCGCAGACGGCGGCGGATGAACTCCCCGGCGAACTTCCGCACCGCCGGGCGCACGATATCGTCCAGGCTGTGGGCGCGGATCACATAGTCGGTGGTGGTGCTGCCCAGCCGCAGGAACACCATCACCATCTCCACATACTGCTCCACCCGCATCAGGTCCCCGGACAGGGAGCGGGCCAGGTCGGAGTCCTCGTTCTGCAGTGTCAGGCGCATGGAGGCAATGGGGGTTTTGATCTGGTGGGCCCACATGGTATAGTAGTCCACCATGTCGCCGTAGCGCTGCTCTTCCTGGGTGCGGATGGCCCGGCGGCTTTCCGCCAGCAGGATCACAAGGCTGCGATAGTCGGCCTCCGTCACCGTGTCCGCCGGGGGCAGGGCGTCGGCCAGCTCCTCCGGCAGCTGCCGCAGCAGCTCCAGCTGCCGGTGCTGCCGCAGGACCCGGCGATAGTCAAGGGCCAGCAGCACCGCCCCGGCGGCGGCGCACAGCACAAAGGGATAGGCCACCGCCCGCAGCGGCAGCCGGTACAGGGCGAAGGCGGCGGCGAAGATGCCGCCGAACAGGAAAAACGCCAGCAGCGTCCTGCGCAACTGCCGCAGATATCCGGTCAGCATAGCCCTCACCCCACCATATAGCCCAGGCCCACCCGGGTGGTGATGAACCCCGGCAGACCGGCGGCGTCCAGCTTTTTCCGCAGACGGCCGATGTTCACGGTGAGGGTGTTCTCGTCCACGAAGCTGTCGGTTTCCCACAGGCGCTCCATGAGCTTCTCCCGGCTCACCACCCGGCCCTTGCTCTGCATCAGGCACAGCAGGATCCGGTATTCGTTTTTGGTCAGGGATACCCGCTGGCCCTGATAGGTCAGGGTGTTGTCCCCGGTGTTCAGCAGGGCGCCCCGGTGCTCCAGCACCGGGGCCGAGACCCCGAAGTCGTAGGTCCGGCGCAGCAGGGCCTGAATCTTGGCCATGAGGACACTCTGGTCAAAGGGCTTGGCGATGAAGTCGTCGGCCCCCAGGTTCATGGCCATGATGATGTTCATATTGTCCGCCGCAGACGAGATAAAGATCACCGGCACCCGGGATACCCGGCGGATCTCCGTGCACCAATGGTAGCCGTCGAAGCAGGGCAGGCCGATGTCCAGCAGTACCAGATGGGGGTCAAAGGCGGCGAACTCCTCCATCACATGCCGCGGGTCCTGCACCTGGCGCACCTCCAGATTCCAAAGCTGGCCCTGGGTCTGCACCGCCTGGGCGATGCCCCGGTCGTCCTCCACCATCAGCACCCGATAGACCGCATGCTCCTCCATGGTCTCACCTCCTGTGTGTTTTTCTCATCGTAGCAAAATCTCCCCCGCTTTGCAAGAAAAATGTTCCCTGCAAAGCGGGGGAGGAAAGCGTTTTTCCGGTCAGCTCAGCCCCAGCAGCTGCATGGCCCGGCCGTTCAAATAGGGCCCGAGCAGACTGTAGGGAATTAAGTACGACAGCTCTCCCACGGCATAGGGGGCGATGGTATAGGGGTTGAACACCACGGTCAGGCCGCTGTCGCCGAACACCAGGCACTGATCCGCCCAGCTGCCCACGGTGTCCTCGTAGTCCTCGAAGAAGCTGTCGGCTCCGTACTCCGTCCAGAGGTCGCTCTTTTGAATCTGATACAGCAGATTCTCCTTGACGGCGGCCCGCAGGCTCTCGCCATCCTCAGCCAGGTCCATGATCTTAACGGTCTCGCCGGTGTTCAGGTCGAAGCTCACCGCCACGCGCCAGGAGTTGGGGTGCGCTCCGCCGGAATAGGAGGTATAGTGCATCTCCACGCACAGCAACTTGGGCCCCACCCAATAGTCGGCGGTAACGGTATCGGAGTACACATACTCCGGCTGCTCCCAGCGGGAGTCCTCTCCGGTGACGCCGGAATAGGATTCCCGGGCCATATTGGTCACGTCCCCCAGGAACTGCAGCTGGTCCTTGCGCCACTGCTCAAAATATGCGTTGATGCCCTCGGCGGCAGCGGCGGTGGCGGTCAGCGTGTCCCCTGCACCCTCCTGATTCAGCTGGAACACCTGATAGCTGCCCTTGGCCAGCAGCCGGTCGTCCTCGGCGAAGTTCTCCTTATCTACCTGCTCCAGGGTGATGTTCCAGTCCTGGCCCTCGTCCGTGACCTTCAGTGCGTCATTAGCCGGGCCGGGCAGATTGGGCGCTTCGGTGCCCCGCAGGGACACGGGCTTGGCGCTGCAGGCTGTCAGGCACGCCGCCAGCGTCAGCAGCAGGGCCGCTATCAGAATGATGTACAGTTTCTTCATAGGCATTTCCTTACATGATCCATGGGGTGGCCCGCCAGTCCGCGCCGCAGGCGCTTTGAGACAGGTCGGGATACGCCAGAGTATACAAATCGGTCCAACCGGCCTCCCGGGTGAACAGGTCCTGGGCCGTCTGCCCCAGGCGGGATACGTCGGCGGGCTTGGTCAGCACCGGCGCTCCGCGCATCTGCCGCAGCAGGTCACAGCCCCGGCGGCTGGCGGCCAGCAGCCGCAGATAGGGGATGTGCTCCGGCTCTGGCAGCTCCAGATACGCCGCCAGCAGCATCCGCCGCAGCCGGGCCATGGGATACCGCCGGGTCCTGGCGGCCTCCAGCAGGCCGTCTATGTCCGCGGCCTGCCGCACCGCCCGGTAAAACCGGCGGTACAGCCCCTCGCCGCCGCCGTCATAGGGGAGAAAGTCCTCCTGGGACATGGTCCGCAGCCGGGCCAGGATGGCCCGCTGGCAGGTGCGCATATCCACCGGTCCCCGGCCTGCGGCGATTTCCCGCCGCAGCACCTCCGCCGATTCCCGGGGCAGGAAGGCCATGGCCTCCTCCGTGTGCCCCGCCCGCAGAAGCCTGCGGATGTGGGACGCGGAGGCGATCCCATCCGCCGCACCGCCGTCGTGGGGCCCGCCCCGGCGCGGGAACGTTATCGGTTCCATGGAAAAATCCGCCCGGCGCAGGGCCTTCAGATACTCGATGGCCAGGATGTTGTTGGGCTGGGACAGCAGCGCCGCGTCCCGGGGGTCCAGCAACTCCTCCACCGCCGCCTGGCGGCAGCGGGCAAAGGTCTCGCCGCCCTCCAATCTCCGCCGGAGGGTCTCCTGAAAGCTCTCGCCGGAGAGGCAGGCTTCCACCCGCCGCAGGGCCTCCAGGTTGCCGCACTCGCTGCCGAAGGCCAGGTGGGTCACCACGCCGGTTTTCTCCAGCAGCTCCACGCCGCCCCGGGCAAAGCGCTCCGCTCCGGACACCGCCCACGGCGTGGGCAGCTCCAGCACCAGGTCCGCTCCGTTCCGGACGGCCATCTCCGCCCGGGCGAACTTGTTCACGGCGGCGAACTCCCCCCGCTGGGTGAAGCAGCCGCTCATGGCGCACACCACCGGTCCCTGCCGGTGCAGCTGCTCCAGCATCCACCGGTGCCCCAGATGGAAGGGGTCATATTCGCAGATCACGCCGAAAACGGGCATGCGATCACCCCTTCCCAGAAAATTACAAATAGTTACAAACTGGTTACAAATCAGCGACACTTTTCCCGGCATTTTGTACAGGCTATAGGATATTAATCACCACACTGTTTAAAAATGCACTTTTGGTTCATTTCTTAGCTCATTATAGCGCATTTTTGGAAATTTTGCAATCCTCTTGACAATCTGCCCGGTGAATCCTTACAATATAGGATGAAAAATGAATTTATCGGGAGGAAACCAACCATGAAGATCGGACTCGTATACGCCATGACCGGCGAGATCGAAAGCCTGCTGACCCAGGAGAATGCCCAGCCCCTGCAGACCGTGGCCGGGGTGCCGTTTTATCAGATCCGGCCGGACGTCATCGCCTGCGCCGGGGGCGTCAGCAAGGTCAACGCCGCCATGGCCACCCAGCTGCTGATCAGCCTGTACCAGCCGGACCTGGTGCTCAACGCCGGTGTGGCCGGGTGCTTCGAGAATATGCCCATCGGCTCCATCGTTCTGGCGGAGGGCTTTCTGCAGCACGACGTGGACACCACGCCCCTGGGCGACCCCATCGGCCTTGTGTCCACGGTGAACCGGGTGCAGTTCCCCACCAGCGATCTGGACCGGGCCAGGGCTGCCATGGACCGGGTGGGCGTCCCTTACCGCACCGGCTGGGTGGCCACCGGCGACTGGTTCGCCACCGACACGCCCCGGGCCCACTGGATCGCCGACACCTTCCGCCCCCTGCTGTGCGACATGGAGGGCTGCGCCGATGCCCAGGTGTGCCTGCGCAACAACGTGCCCTTCATGTCCATCAAGTCCGTGTCTGACTGCCTGTTTGAGCACCACGACTTCGTTTTCAATTTCCCCACGGCCATGCGGGACCTGAACCGGGTGGTCATGGCCTTTGTGGACCAGCTGGAGGCGTGATATGGAACGGATCGCCAGCTTCACGGTGAACCACGACGTGCTGGTTCCCGGCCTGTACCTGTCCCGCCGGGACGGAGACGTCACCACCTTCGACCTGCGCTTCAAAAAGCCCAACACCGGCGACCTGCTGACCAATGCCCAGATGCACTCGGTGGAGCACATCATCGCCACCCTTCTGCGCAACAGCCCGGAAAAGGACGCCGTGATCTACTTCGGCCCCATGGGCTGCCAGACGGGATTTTACTTCCTGTTCGACAGCCGCCGGCTGACGGATGAGGCGGCCATCCGCCTGGTGCAGCAGGTGTTCGCCGCCGGGGCGGCCTATGACGGTCCCATGCCCGGCAAAAGCGCCGCGGAGTGCGGCAACTTCCGCAATCTGGACACAGCCCTGGCCCGGGACTGCTGCGCCTGGTACGCAGACCGGATCCGCAATTGGACGCCGGAAAGCCTGGTCTATCCCCAGGCGTGAAAACCTCCGGAAAACGGCAAAAAGCCATTGACAAAGGTGAATTTCTCTGTTATACTCTATAAACCGCTTTGAATGGGTCAAAAGTTCCGGCCTTGCCGGACGCCCCCGACAGCGAGTCCGTAATAAAGGAAAGGCAGGTGCAACAAGTATGCAGGCTATTATCGTGACCGGTGGTAAGCAGTACAACGTCTCCGAGGGTGACACTCTGTTTATCGAGAAGCTGGACGTCAACGCGGGTGATTCCGTGGTGTTCGACCAGGTCCTGGCCATCGTCGACGGCAAAAACACCAAGTTCGGCACTCCCGTGGTGGAGGGCGCGAAGGTGGACGCCACCGTCGTCAAGAACGGCAAGGGCAAGAAGATCCGTATCTTCAAGTACACCCCCAAGAAGGGTTACCGCAAACGGCAGGGTCATCGTCAGCCCTACACCAAGGTGGAAATCGGCAAGATCTCCTTCTGAGTGACCGCATGACGACCGTTACATTCCTGACAGAGGAAGCCCGCATCGTCGGTTTCGATGCGCAGGGACACAGCGGCTTCGCCGCAGAGGGAGAGGACATCGTCTGCGCCGCCGTTACCAGCGCCGTGCGCCTGGTAGAAGCCACCGTCAATGACGTGATGGGTCTGTGTGCCGCGGTGAAAGTCCGGGAGCAGGACGCCGCCATCTCCTTTCGTCTGCCCGGGGGCCTGGCTCCCATGGCGGAGAACACCTGCCAGAACCTTCTGACGGGGCTGATGGTGTATCTGGCCCAGCTTCACGACGAGTATCCGGAAAACATTGAAGTGATGGAGGCGTGAAAACCCTCCTGTTCCCCCGCAATCATCTCATAGAAAGGATGGTACTGCATTATGCTGAACATTGGTCTGCAGTTCTTTGCCCATAAAAAAGGTATGGGCTCCACCAAGAACGGCCGTGATTCCGAGTCCAAGCGCCTTGGCCCCAAGCGCGCTGATGGTCAGTTCGTTCTGGCCGGCAACATCCTGGTCCGCCAGCGCGGCACCCACATCCACGCCGGCACCAACGTCGGTATCGGCAGCGATGACACGCTGTTTGCCAAGGCCGACGGTGTTGTCCGCTTCGAGCGTCTGGGCAAGGATCGTAAGCAGGTTTCTGTTTACCCCGCCGAGTAAAAGAACCATATACAAGGCCCCGCCTCCCGGCGGGGTCTTGTTTTGACCCCGCCGTGCGTTCGGGAGCCTTGCAACCCCCGCGCGAATCCGGGAAAATGCATCTTGACACGCAAATGGATAGAGTGTATAATAGAAAAGCTGACGGGGTGTAGCGCAGTTGGTAGCGCGCTTGGTTCGGGACCAAGAGGCCCGGGGTTCAAATCCCCGCACTCCGACCAACAAGAAAACCGGGGAACCGCAATGGTCCCCCGGTTTTTCTTTTGTTTTCAAGGGGTTTCGGCGTTTCACTCCCCGCACAATCGTTTCACATATTTCGTACTTATGACGCTGTTTTCTGAGCAAATTACACACGGAATTACACACGGAGGGTGCAAAGAAAAGAGGGTCTATTCCCCCGTCGTCAGATTCTTTTCAAAAAATGCATCTATACTGGCGGCTACTTTCCTTGACTTCTCCGACATTGTGTGCTGATACACGTTTTTGGGCATATTTGTGGAAGCATGGCCCATGCGCTCCATGGCATATTTGTCCGGCACGCCCATGGAAAGCATGACGGAGGCCTGATAATGCCGCGGGTCGTGAAACCGATACCGCTGTATGCCGAGAGTATTACAAGCACTTTCTATCCGCTTGTATAGCTGATGACGGTCATAGTGGATGATGTATTCGTCGGTGTGCGGTTGGGCTTCTATCAGGGCCATTATATAAGGCGGAACAGGCAATACCCGGTCACTGCTGTATGTTTTCGTCAGCTTCAGCACCGGCCCGTCAGGGCCGTCTACAAGGGCCTGCTTGATGTGTATGGTCCCATCGCCCACGCAGTCCCAGGTAAGCCCACGGATTTCCGATGCGCGGAGCCCCAGCCATGCCGCCAGCAGGAACGGCAGTTCAAACCGCTTCCCTTTTTTCGTACTGCGCTATTCTCTGGATATCCTCCGTTGACGGTATGGAGATATCCGGCTTTTTTTTCTGCGGCAGCGTGGTTCGCAGTACCAGCCCGGGGCGGTACACACTCAGCGCCGCCGTAAGCAGTCCGTAAGCGTTCTTTACATACTTGGGGGACTTGTCCCTTGCCATGGCATTCACGGCCACCTGGACGGCCTCCTGGGTCAGGCTGGCCACCGGCACGTCCATCAGGGACTGCAAGGTGTTCTGCCGCTGGCGCTTGTATCCGGCGATGGTAGACGGCGACAACACAGAGTCTTTGCTTGCAATGTACAGGTCTATAGCCTTGCCCACCGTCAGCGAAGCCGGGGCAGCTTCCGCTTTCATCCCCGCCTTTATTGCGGCGGCTTTGGATTCCGCCGCTTTCTTTGAGGGAATCAAAAAACCGATCAATTCGATCCTTTTCGGCCTGCGCCTCATCAACCCGCCCGTGCAAGGCGAGCATGCGAACCAGTGAATAGTAATCGTCGCGGCGATATCCATTCCGGCAGAACATCCGGATTTCGTTGGACTTTTTCAGGCACAGGACAGCAAGCTCTATGTTCCCGGCCTTTTCATAGCCGTATCCCTTATTCCGCAGGTAGTAATCAATATCACCGGTGTAGCTGTGGATACCGCCGCCATGGTGCAGGCTGGCATCTCGCGGGATAGCCATAATGCCCTCTGCGCTTGAAAGATCGTACTTTGCTTCAAGCGCGGCAATCTCCGCTTGCCGATATGCCTGATACTCCTCGTTGCTGATTGGCTCCGGAGCCTGGAACGCAACCCCGCCACGCTGTGGCCTGACTTCGTCTATGAAAGAATGTAGAAAATCAAAAATGCTCATGCGGCCCACCTCTCACAGAAATATTCTCAAAATATACCAGTAGATTTACCTTGTGCGAGCCGTTATAATGGTACTGTGCAAAAACCGGAACCTCCGGAGCTCCAGAAAGGAGCTAAAATTATGCCAGATACATCCGTAGAACGACTCCTGAGCATCCTATCCCAGCTTAACCCTAAGTATTTTTCTCTCGCTCTCCATCTTGCAGAGCAAGCACTAAAGTCTCAAGCTGCTGAAGATACAGCTCGCGGTACTTCTCACTCAACTGGCTGTACAACTCGATAAGCCGCGCGGTATTCGGGTCGAGACGCTCGTCCACCATCTGGTGGGCGGGCGTTTCTTTTTTTATGCCCGGATCGTCGGTTTCGCCGCGCAGATATTCCGGCGTAGTGTTAAGCTCTGCGGCCAATATGTGCAGTTTTTCTCCGCTGATATCGGTCCCCTGCTTCTTTGCGTCCCGAAGGTATGTTTTGCTGACCCCCATTGCCCGGCAGAGATGCAGTTTTGTTTTCCCGCTCCGCGCTATCATGCTTTCCATTCTGTTGTAATTGAACAAATTGACACCCTCCAAAGGGAAGCCAATTCACTGGATGTACGGCTTCTATACAGCGATGCGGCATATAAGCGGCTCAACAACAGCCTGCGGCGCCGTATAGGCACGTTGAACTGCGGGCATTCTGCCCACCCCATCATAATGGGAAGCCCCCCGCAATACAGCCCCGGAGAGCTGGAGCAGATGCGCACGGCCAACGAAGATGGCATTATGTACGAAGGGCGGCACTACACCGGGTATGAAGCCACGCAGCGCCAGAGGAACATAGAATCGGCCATGAGGCGGCAAAAGCGCCGCATTCTGGTGGATGAAGCCACCGGAGATTCGGAAAAGCTCCAGGCGGACCAAATCCGGCTGCAATTGCAACGCCAGGAATACGCACGGTTTTCCAAAGCCGCCAAGCTGCGGACCCAGGGAGAACGGGCGGAAACTACCGGGTTCTCCTGGAAACAGGCAAAGGAGGCGGACAGCGAATATAAAAGGGTTGCCAAAGCGGCCAATTCGATGTATGATATCGGCAGTGAGGCGGAGAACGTTAGGCATACGTCCCACTATATGAAAGAAAGAGAGAAAACGTATGAAAGAATGGAGACGCATACTATCCTGTTTCCTGGCCGTGCTGCTGACGGTGTACTTGGTCCCCGTGCAGGTAATGGCTGAGGAACTGGGAGATCTGTGGCCGCCAACAACAGAAAACGTCGTGGATGCGCCTGCGGAGGTCGTGGGCGAGATACTGGAACAACGGGAAGAAAATCGGAAGGAGTTCCTGCTTACCGACGGTACAAGGCAGGTGGTAATTTATCCGGCGGCAGTACACTACCAAAAAGATGGATATTGGGAGGAAATTGACAACCGGTTGCTGCCGTCTGTTGCGCAGGATGGTGAAACCGTGTATCGAAACGCAGCCGGTATGTGGGATGTCTCTGTTCCTACTGAGCTGAATACCGCCAATGGAATCACGGTCAGCCGCAGCGGATACAGCTTGTCATTCTACCTGACAGGTCAGTTGTATGAAGACGATGGTGCGATTTCCGAAATTTTATAAAAGTAGCCTTGCCAAGCGGGGCAAGTCTAACGTATAATTATGATAGTTAACAAAAATGCGGCTTTGGCAGTGCATCTGAAAATAGCCCGGTTTACCTATGGCGCCCATGTCCGTCAGTGGTTCCATGTCTGCCACGCTGGGTGCTGTGAATCCCCTGCGCTATCGCGGGTACGTCTATGACACCGAGACGGGCCTGTACTACCTCAGCAGCCGGTACTATAACCCGGTTTGGGGAAGGTTTATCAATGCGGATACCGCCGCCGTGGTAGCTGCGTCCCCCGACAAAGCCAACTGGGATAAGAATCTCTTTGCCTATTGCGACAATGACCCAGTCAACAGAAAAGATGATGGCGGGGACTTTTGGAATATTGTTGCCGGAGCTGTCATCGGTGGAGGTTTAGAACTTGTCGGACAACTGTTATCCGGAAAGACTTTTGCAGAGGTAAACTGGGCTAAAGTAGGGGTATCTGCTGTATCGGGTGGTCTTACTGCGGCTGTTGGACCCGTTGCGGGTTGTCTAATATCCGGCGCAACTGATGTTGCCATGGATGCTTTGGATGGCAATATTAACAGCGTAGTTGACGCAGTCAAATCTTTCGCTTGGGGCGCAGCCAAAGCTGCAGCGAGTTATGGAGTGGGTAGGCTAATTGGAAAAGCAACAAATAGTCTAACCAAAATTGAAAAGATTGGCAAAATGGGCAATGACGGATATCCTGGGGTGAAATATTCGTATAACAAAGGTACGAATAGAGTTGTCAGGTCCATTGAGTTGCATCCAAGTCACAATGGGCATGGAATTCATTTACAAGGAAATAAGTGGAACCCAAGGACAGGTACCCGTTCAGGTGTATTTTTTCGGAAGACATTGTGGAGGTAATCGGTGTATAAATTCTATCGAAAAATAGATGAAAATACATTAATGGGTATTCAGAAGTATGAAGGTTTGCAGTTGGCAAAATTCAAGGCCGAATTAGATAGTCTATGCATAGGTGTATCTAAGTCACATGGCTGGAATTATGCTGCACATGTAGACCGTTGGATAGATATGTCATGTAAATGGAACCGTCTTCCACTAGATGGATATACTGCAACTTTACAAATCGACTTCACGGACAGCTTTGGTAATATGGTCGAAATCGACGAAAATGTTTGCTCCTTTTTTGAAAATATAACATCCATTTCCTTCAATATTTTCCGTCAGAAGTATCGGGTTTTTCAGAATGAACAGTTGGAGTCTATTCGAACAGAGGTTCGGCAGTTTATCTACAATCTTGAGTGATATATTTGCACCAGTAGCCATCATTATCACATCGTGAAATCCGGTAGACTTTAGGGATTCACTTCCTGATGCATTTCAATAATTTTATCCAGAAATAGAAAGCCTGCAAGGAGAATGATCGTCTGATCAGTGCGGAGGACTATCCCGGTGGCTATGTCTGGACGTACACCTATGACGATGGCGGCAACATAACCCAGCGCGGGCTGACGGATTATTACAATAACAAGAATCCGAATTCCATTCTTGCCACCTACACCTACGACAACACCGACTGGCCGGACCTGCTGACGGCGTATAACGGGAAATCCATCACCTACGATGCCATAGGCAATCCCCTGAACGACGGAACGTGGACGTATACCTGGCAGCATGGACGCCAGCTGGCGTCCATGAGCAAGAGCGGCAGCAGCATCACCTACGGCTACAATGCCAACGGCAAGCGCATTTCCAAGACAGTCAACGGCACAACGTACAACTACTCTTACCTGGGCGATCAGCTGACGGAGATGACCTGGGGCAGCAACAAGCTGCACTTTACCTACGACTCCACTGGCCCGGCGTCTGTGACGTACAACGGCAACAGGTATTTCTACCTGAAGAATGCCCAGGGCGACGTCACCGGTCTTGTGAACGCCAGCGGCACCCAGGTGGTGTCCTACACCTACGATCCCTGGGGCGCGCCCATGTCCACCGACGGCACCATGGCCTCCACCCTCGGCGCCGCGAATCCCCTGCGCTATCGTGGGTATGTCTATGACAGCGAGACGGGGCTGTACTACCTCAGCAGCCGGTATTATAACCCCACCTGGGGAAGGTTTATCAATGCGGATACCGCGGATGTCCTTGGGGCCTCCCCTGGCAAAGCCAACTGGGATAAGAATCTCTTTGCCTACTGCGACAATGACCCAGTCAATCGACAAGATAATGGAGGCGACTTGTGGCAGGAGGTCCTTGTTGATGCACTTATCTCCGGAGTTGTCGGCGGTGTATTCGGATTAATCAATGATTGGATGTTAGGGGAGGACCTTTCTTTTGGCACATTGTTTAACAATTTTTGGAAGAGCTTTGCCAAGGGCTTTGCAAGTTCTCTTGCTGCAAATTCCTACCAGTTGTTTTCGCCGCTGCCCTCAGTTAAACGAACCGCCCAGTTGGTTGGGGCAATTTACTCTGGAATACTTGCCTTTGGAGATGTAGTTATTTCCTCTGAAAGCCGCTCACTGGAGATGTTCAACCGAGCAGTTATGGCCGCCATTGTGGCAATCATGTCATCGGCTGTAACAGCTTTGGTCCCCGAGGTTGATGGATCTGCAGCAGAAAAGGTTATCGGTGAAGCATTTTGTAAGATGACCTTTAGCGCACCTTGCGAAGCGGTCGGTTCTACGTACATCGCAGCAACAACATACTCGTCGAGCCGCAGAAGCAGAAGCAGAAGCAGCGGAGGGAGCTCTAATATGTGTATGGGCCGAAGGGGCCCGGTAAGGATGACTGTATGAAGAAATTAGAAAAAGGCAACATGCGTATCTCCCCATCTGGGATGCATGACCAGATGATGTTTTTCATTATATCCGGTGTAGGAATTGATGTGTTTTATATCTACGCCTATATCTCCTACTTTAAACCGCCTACTCCAATAGCCCTTGACGTAGTCATATTCTGGATTTTTGGACTGATATTTAATGCGGTGGTATTTACCATGATTATTGCGCTCAGCCGGGTATACATTGTATCCACCAAGGGGATTACCGTGATATTGCTGGGTATCTTTCGTCACCTCTATCCGTGGGAACGGTTTCAGATGGTGGGCCTGTATCCCATAGCGAAAGTTATAGAAGAAACACCTGGCGAGGCATTCATGATGGTATGCAGCACCGTAATGTTAGAAGGAACAGCCGGTGGACGGATCAATATAGAGCGTGCCACCTTTCGCTGGCCGCAGGTTTTGATTTTTCCACCGCTGACAGGCGAGGAACGCATGCAATTTGAAAGCCTGCGGCGCGGGGAAATATCTCCCGACCTGGAGGATCAGGAACCCGACGAGGAGGAATAAGTGTCCCGGCTGACGGACGTGGCCGTCAAAAGACGGTCACGTCCGGACAGCAAGCAACACCTACACCTACGGCAACGCTGATTGGCCGGACCTGCTGACGGCGTTCAATGGGAAGTCCATCACCTACGACGCCAT
>OMAN01000640.1_pt1 | contig 13721 bp, 10 predicted proteins | sample 1644701 | NCBI WGS metagenome assembly OMAN01 (sample SAMEA103958124, study PRJEB25191) | human gut metagenome | biome: human-associated habitat [ENVO:00009003]; feature: intestine environment [ENVO:2100002]; material: feces | place: Germany | collected 2013/2015 | reverse complement strand
GATGAGTAACTGATATTTCTTACTTTTTCTTGTCATCTACTTTTTTAGCGTATCGAAGATTTCCATGATACGTTCCAGTTCCTCCTCGTTGCTGAAAGGAATACTGATTTTTCCTTTCCCCTTTTCGGAGCAAGTCAGTTGTACCTTGGTGTTGAAAAATCCCGTGAGTTGTTGCTTTAGTAAATTAAACTCTTCCGGTAGTTTGCTGCGTTTCGGAGTGATTTTCCGTGTGCCGCTTTTCACAGCTTCTCCTTCGCTCAGCGATTTGACAATCTCTTCTACTTTGCGGACGGAGTATCCGTGTTCCTGTATCTCTTCGAATATTTTTACTTGAAGTTTGGGGTCGCCTAATGAAATCAATGCACGTGCATGTCCCATATCTAGCTGTTTGTTTTGTAGAGCCATCTGTATAGGAGCCGGCAGTTTCAGCAGACGCAGGTAGTTGGCGATAGTGGTCCGGTTCTTGCCGATACGTTCGCTCAGGCGTTCCTGTGTCAGTTCATACTGGTCCAGCAGATGTTGATAAGCCAATGCGATTTCTACAGCATTCAGGTCTTCACGCTGGATATTCTCGATCAGCGCCATTTCCATCATGTTTTCGTCGTCGGCTGTGCGGATGTAAGCAGGGATTGTTTTTAATCCGGCTCTCTGTGAAGCACGGTAGCGGCGTTCACCTGCGATAATTTGGTATTCATTGTCCGATACCTTACGTAAAGTGATCGGTTGGATGATACCTATTTCCGCTATTGAATCAGCCAGTTCCTGCAAGGCCGTTTCGTCAAACTCACGGCGAGGCTGGTTAGGGTTGACTGAAATCTTAGCTAACTCTATTTCGTTAATGGAAGAAGAACCTTCGGTTTTCACATCATCCATTGAGAGCAAGGCGTCAAGTCCGCGTCCTAATGCATTTCTTCTTTGTGTTGCCATATCTTCTTCGTTACTTATTTATTACGGTTAATAATCTCTTTAGCAAGAGCCAGGTGGTTCTTGGCACCGGTGGAATCCGCATCATAAAGAATAGTCGGGACACCGTAGCTGGGAGCCTCGCTCAGTTTCACATTTCGTTGAATTACGGTGTTGAACACCAGTTCCTGGAAGTGGCGTTTTACTTCATCGTAGATTTGGTTTGCCTGGCGCAGGCGTGAATCGTACATCGTCAGCAGGAAACCTTCGATTTCCAATGCCGGATTCAATTTCGACTTGATAATCTTGATTGTGTTCAGCAGTTTGCTGATCCCTTCGAGAGCAAAATATTCGGCCTGCACGGGGATAATCACAGAATCGGCTGCCGTCAGGGCATTGATTGTAATAAGTCCTAATGAAGGAGAACAGTCTATCAGGATATAGTCATATTCTTTCTTCAAAGGAGTAAGTACTTCTTTCAGTATCTTTTCGCGGTTTGGGAGGTTCAGCATTTCAATCTCTGCTCCTACAAGATTGATGTGCGAAGAGATTACTTTTAAAGAATCAATTTCGGTGTCATGGATAGCGTCCTGTACGTTGGCTCTGTCAATGATACATTCATAGATAGTACATTCCGACTGCTTGATGTCCACTCCCAGACCGGAGGAGGCATTAGCTTGCGGGTCGGCGTCTACTACGAGTACCTTTTTTTCGAGTGTAGCAAGCGAAGCTGCGAGATTGATCGTAGTCGTTGTTTTTCCTACACCACCTTTTTGATTAGCCAAAGCAATAATTTTTCCCATATTCTCTAAATTTATTGGCAGCGAAATAAGTGATAAATCCTTAGAGCGCCTACGAAAAAAGAGAAACTTTGCAATTTCTGTTGATAAGTCACCTGTTTTGTTAATAACTGTCGGACGAAACAGATACCAAACTTCGACAGGTTCATCATCTACCTTTCTCTTTATGAGCTTGCAAATATACATATTTATATTGGATATTTATTTCTTTTTTTGCTCGCTTGCAGAAGATTAAGATTTGTAAACGGGTAGAAACAGGGAAGGAAGATACTTTTTCATCTGGAGGAAAGAGGGTTTGGAGGTACGGCTTCTTTTTGTTACTTTTGTGCGAATATTAAAAAGGAAAGGATTGAATATATGGAAAATAAGAAGCCGTTGATACTCGTTTCCAATGACGATGGGGTTATGGCCAAGGGTATTAATGAATTAGTGAGATTTCTTCGTCCTCTTGGGGACATTGTGGTCATGGCTCCTGACTCTCCGCGTTCCGGTAGCGGATGTGCGCTGACGGTGACGCAGCCTGTTCATTATCAACTGGTCAAGAAAGAAGTCGGATTAACAGTCTATAAGTGTACGGGAACGCCTACCGACTGCATCAAGCTGGCGCGCAATACCGTTCTCGACCGAGAACCGGATCTTGTGGTCGGAGGCATTAATCATGGAGATAATTCGGCAACTAATATGCATTATTCCGGTACTATGGGAGTGGTGGTTGAAGGTTGTCTGAATGGTATTCCTTCTATTGGCTTTTCGCTTTGTAACCATGACCATGATGCGGATTTTGAAGCTACGGGACTCTATGTACGCAAGATATCTGCTATGATATTGGAGAAAGGACTTCCTCCTTTAACTTGTTTGAATGTGAACTTCCCGAATACTGCCGATATCAAAGGAATAAGGATTTGTGAACAGGCAAAGGGACGTTGGACCGGGGAATGGACTCCTTGTCCCCGTTTGAATGATACAAATTATTTTTGGTTAACCGGTGAATTTACCGATCATGAACCGGAAAATGAGAAAAACGATCATTGGGCGTTGGTTAACGGCTATGTAGCTATCACCCCGACTACTGTTGACGTGACGGCTTATGGTTTTATGGACGAGCTTAATAAATGGTTCAATTAAGAACCTTCAACTATCATGAAGTATTATCTGATTGTTGGTGAGGCTTCCGGTGACTTGCACGCTTCCCACTTGATGAGTGCCTTGAAAACGGCAGATCCGCAAGCCGATTTTCGCTTTTTCGGGGGCGACCTAATGGCTGCTGTTGGCGGCAAAATGGTGAAGCATTATAAAGAGCTGGCATATATGGGATTTATTCCTGTATTGCTTCATTTGCGCACTATCTTTGCAAATATGAAACGTTGCAAAGAAGACATTGTTGCTTGGAATCCGGATGTCGTAATTTTGGTGGATTATCCGGGGTTCAACCTTGATATTGCCAAATTTGTTCATGCAAAGACACAAATACCGGTCTACTATTATATATCTCCTAAGATATGGGCATGGAAGGAGTATCGCATCAAGAATATCAAACGTGATGTAGACGAATTGTTCTCTATACTTCCTTTTGAAGTTGAGTTTTTTGAAGGGAAGCATCAGTATCCCATTCACTATGTAGGAAACCCTACCGTGGACGAAGTGGCTGCTTATCAGGAAACGAACCCGAAAGACTTTGCTGCGTTTATTGCAGCAAACCAGTTGGAGAATAAACCGGTTATTGCTTTGCTGGCAGGTAGTCGGAAGCAAGAAATCAAGGATAATTTGCCTGATATGCTGAAAGCTGCTTCTGCTTTCCCGGATTATCAACTGGTATTAGCCGGTGCGCCCGGCATTACCCCGGAATATTATGAAAAGTATGTGGGGCAGGCGAACGTAAAAATTATATTCGGACAGACATACCGCATTTTACAGCATGCAGATGCGGCTTTGGTGACATCGGGAACGGCTACTCTCGAAACAGCTTTGTTTCGTGTTCCTCAGGTGGTTTGCTATCATACTCCGATTGGAAAAGTTATTTCGTTCCTACGACGTCACATTCTGACTGTGAAATATATTTCATTGGTTAATCTGATTGCCGACTGTGAGGTTGTTAAAGAGTTGGTTGCTGATACCATGACGGTAAAGAATATGCAGTGTGAACTGGCTAATCTTCTTGAAAATGAAGTGTATAAGAAGGAAATGCTTACTGGATATGATTATGTGGCGGAACGGTTGGGACCTGCCGGTGCTCCCTGTCATGCAGCTCATGGAATAGTGAAGCTGTTGAAAAAATAACTTTCTTTTTCTGAATAAACGTAAAGCCGATGCAGTAATTGCACGGCTTTTTTATTTATTAAGCAGAAGATTAAAAAAGAAAGGAACAGATATGAAAAAATTTAAGTGGCTTTTAGGTATGTTAGTACTGGCACTAATGCCAATGTTGCAATCATGTGATGATGATGATGGATATTCTATCGGAGATTTCAGTTGGGACTGGGCTACGGTCCGGACTACCGGTGGAGGAGGTTATTATTTGGTAGGTGACCGTTGGGGAATCATCGATCCGGTTGCCACTTCTATACCTTGGTTCAAACCTGTGGATGGTGAACGTGTGGTATCCTTTTTCAATCCTTTGGCTGACATGAGTGATGAAAAAGGTGTTCAGGTGAAAATGGAAGGTATTCAGGAAGTGTTGACTAAGGAAGTTGAGGAGATGACTGCTGAAAATGAAGAAGAATTTGGAAATGATCCTATTTTGATTTATCAGGGTGATATGTGGCTGGGAGGAAAGTTTCTGAACATTATCTTCCGCCAGAATTTGCCTCGCAGTGAAAAACATCGCATCAGTCTCGTGGAGAATAAGATAGCAACTGAGCCGGGTGAACCCGAAACTCCGGAAACTTTAAGCATCGGTGAAGACGGCTATGTTCATTTGGAGTTACGTTATAATACGTATGATGATGTAACAGACTATTGGGGTTGGGGACGAGTTTCCTATAATTTGGAAAAGTTCTACCCGACACCCAAAGAAGGTGAAACTACGATGAAAGGTTTTAAGGTAACGATTAACTCTGAAGAAAATGGAGAAGGAGTAGTGGTAGTACTTGACTTGGAACATCCGGTCGGTGTGCCGGAGAAAGCTAAAGATGTACATGCTACATCTGTAATCAGATAAATAACCTAACCTATGTAACTGTGTGTAAAAAAAGGTCGGGATAATTTTCGCAAAGAAAGTTTCCCGACCTTTATTTTTTATCTCTATTCTGAATATACAGATTTAAAACCAAGTGAGAGCATAAAGATAGACTACTGCTGCCGGTATAGCCATTAATGAACTGTCGAACCGATCAAGCATGCCTCCGTGTCCCGGAAGAATTGTACCGGAATCTTTTACGTGAAGTTGGCGTTTTAGCAATGATTCTGTCAAGTCACCCCAAGTTCCGAACACTACAACTACCAGCGCCAATCCTGCCCATTGCCACATCGACATGAACGGAAAATAATGTGCCAGTATAAAGGAAGAACCAATAGCAACGATACCTCCGCCGATAGAGCCTTCCCACGATTTCTTAGGAGAAATACGCTCGAACAAACGATGCTTTCCGATCAGCGAACCGATGCAATATGCACCTGTGTCACTCAACCAAAGGAAGATGAAGATAGATAACGGCAAAATCGGGTTGTAGCTAACACTGCTGTATTCCGAACTGGGATCATTGTGGAAAGCAAGTACGTTCAGTAGTGCGAATGGCAGACCGATATATAGCTGGCTAAGCATAGAATATGCCCAGTTCAGCACCGGATTTTCCTTTTTCAGGTATAACTCGCTAATCATTAAGTAGAGCAGTAGCAGTACGTAAGGAATAAAGATCTTGGAATCAGCTGCATCAATACAGAAGCCCATTACTGCAAGGAAGAGATAAGCTCCTCCCAGCATGATAATCGTTTTATTTACGTTTACTCCGTCAGCACGCATATTTACTAGTTGTCCAAACTCATAAATAGTCAAGGCGCTAATGATTATGAACAGTATACCGAAACTGAATGATGTGTAAAGGATGCATCCCACCAGAATGGCGACGAAAAGCACACCTGTAATAGCCCGTTTGATAAAATTGCTAGCCAAAATATTTGCGTTTTAAGTTGTTTTCTTTCCACCTTCCGCCGAGATCACCTTTTTTTCTATGGAAACTTTACCTTCCACGGTAATCTTAGCTTCGGTTGTCTCTTTCTCCTCTGTAGAGTTTTCAGCTTCTTCTTCCTTGATTTCTTTCTCCTTCTCTTTCACCTCTTCGGCCAGTCTCTTTTCCGCTTCGGCAGCTTCCTGACTTTCTTTGGCAGCCATGATTTCTTCTGAGCGGGAAGCCCAAGGGCGTTTTCCAAAGATACGTTCAACATCTTCGGCAAAGATTACTTCCTTATCAATTAGTAATTGAGCGAGCTGGTTGTGTCCTTCCCGATGTTCGGACAGAATTTTTTTTGCACGTTCATATTGCTCATTCACCATATTCTTGACTTCCGTATCAATCAGTTCGGCTGTCTTTTCACTATATGGACGATTGAAAGAATATTCTTCATTGTTATAATAGCATAAGTTAGGCAGTTTGTCGCTCATACCTAAATAAGCTATCATTCCGTATGCTTGTTTGGTGACTCTTTCCAAGTCGTTCATAGCACCTGTGGAGATACGATTGAGAAATAAATCTTCGGCAGCGCGTCCTCCTAGAGTGGCACACATTTCATCGAGCATTTGCTCTTTAGTTGTGATCTGGCGTTCCTCCGGCAAATACCAGGCAGCACCCAATGCACGTCCGCGAGGAACAATTGTCACTTTAATCAACGGGTTTGCATATTCCAGCAGCCAGGAGATCGAAGCGTGTCCCGCTTCATGCAGAGCGATAGAACGTCTTTCTGCTTCTGTTGTAATCTTTGTCTTCTTTTCCAAACCGCCGATGATGCGGTCTACGGCGTCAAGGAAGTCTTGTTTTCCAACGAACTTCTTGCCGTGACGGGCTGCAATCAGGGCCGCTTCATTACAAACATTGGCAATGTCCGCACCGGAGAACCCCGGAGTTTGGCGGGCAAGAAGGTCCACATCTACAGTATCATCTATCTTGATCGGGCGCAAATGCACACCGAATACTTCTTTACGTTCATTCAGGTCGGGCAAGTCTACATGTATCTGACGGTCAAAACGTCCGGCACGGAGTAAAGCCTTGTCGAGTACATCTACACGGTTGGTCGCAGCCAGGATGATTACACCACTATTGGAACCGAAACCGTCCATTTCAGTCAATAACTGGTTCAATGTATTCTCGCGTTCGTCATTTCCTCCCATTGCAGGATTCTTGCCACGGGCACGTCCAACGGCGTCAATCTCGTCAATAAATACGATACAAGGAGCTTTCTCTTTGGCTTGCTTAAACAAGTCGCGGACACGGGAAGCACCTACGCCGACAAACATTTCCACAAAGTCAGAACCTGCCAGCGAGAAGAAAGGTACATTAGCTTCACCGGCCACAGCTTTGGCGAGTAATGTTTTACCGGTCCCCGGAGGGCCTACCAGTAATGCTCCCTTAGGAATTTTACCTCCCAAGTCTGTATATTTTTGAGGTTCTTTCAAGAACTCCACAATTTCTTCTACTTCCTGTTTGGCTTCCGCCAGGCCGGCTACATCTTTGAATGTAATCTTGATCGCCCCTCCTTTTTCGAAAAGTTGGGCTTTTGATTTACCTACATTAAACACACCGCCAGGACCTCCACTACCACCGCCACTCATACGGCGCATGAAGAATATCCATAAAGCAATCAGCAGCACAAGCGGCAGGACCTGAATCAGGATAGCAGGGAATATATCTGATTTAGGCGGATAATCCGAGGTCCCGTCAAAATGACCGGCTTCTTTTTCTGCCTGCAAAAATTCTTCCAGTTTGTCAGTAGACGGCGCCCTACTTGTGATGATCGGGTTGCGCCCTACTTTGGTAGAGTCCGCTCCGAATACGGCACCTACGGAATTAGGTTTGAGATAAGCCTCAATCGACTTGTCCTCATACCCCAGCACTTTGCTGACATAACCGTTTTTAACGTAATCCTGAAATTCGCTGTATGTGACAGCTTTGTTTCCGGCTCCCCTTGAATCACTGCCCCACCAGAGGCCGAGAAGCATAAGGGCAATAATCATATACATCCAGTTCAAGTTGAACTTGGGCATATTAACCTTGTTGTTAGGTTTATTGCTATTGTTTTTGTTGCTACTATTATTGTCCATAATCGTTGATTAGTCTAAATCGGGGATTTGAATAAGTTTGGCATCTGCCCAAAGGTGTTCCAGATTATAAAAGGCTCTTGTTTCCGGTAGAAAAACATGTACCAGTACGTCCGCATAGTCCATAGCTACCCATTCTGCATTTCGAAGTCCGTCAACGGCAAAAGGTTTGCTGTCCGCACCTTTACGGGTAAATTCTTTGATAGAATCTACGATAGCACCAACCTGACTGGGAGAATTTCCCTGACAAATAACGAAGTATTTACAGATAGTATCTTCTATATTGGTTAAATCGGCAATAATGATGTTTTTACCTTTTTTCTCTTGAATTCCCTCTTTTATTTTTTCAATTAATACTTTAGTATCGTTCATTCCTGTAATTGAAATTAATAATTCATGTTCTCTTTTGGTTTATAACAAAAAAGGATTACCCTTTGTTTCTGATTATAAACGTGATATTTTTGACAAATATACGCTGATTTATTGGATACAAGAAAGTTATCACTTAATTTTTGTGTTTTTTAGTGGAGATGCTTTTATTTGAAAAGTTAATTTGGGGATTTTTGCAAAAAAAATAGTGGAAATGTTTTGAATTCCCAAAATATTTGTATCTTTGCACCCGCAAACGAAAATAATTGGGCTATGGTGTAATGGTAACACTACAGATTCTGGTCCTGTCATTCCTGGTTCGAATCCAGGTAGCCCAACAAAAAACAATGGTTAATTAGAATAAACCCTGCTAAGAATTAGTTCTTGCGGGGTTTTATCATTTTTTGCCCGCTTGAAATTTAAAGATAATGTAGACTAATTCGGTGACAGTTTTTGAAGGCGTTAAATGCTATCATTTAATAATAAAGAAGAACAGGCTTTATTGTTCAACGAACATAAAGCCTGTTTTATATTTTCAGTAGCAACTTTCTTTACAAACAGATTATTCTTCTGCTTTTATAGATTCGTCTATTACTTTAATCTTCTGTGATACAAGTTCCAAATCTGCTTTCAGCTTTTCTACCTTACGGTTCAACTCGGTTAACAGGCTGCTGCCTTTCTTTGAGGTGGAAGTCAGGAAACCCAGGTTATTTTCGTAAGTCTGGAGTTCATTCTTCATACTCTCATAAGTACGTACCAGCTTTTCGCGTTCTCTGTATAGAGATTGTGGTCCGCCACCTTGTATATTGCTGATGTTTGACCGGAAGTTACTTAACTTCTTGTTCGAAGCGCTAATGTTGAAACGGTCGAACAACTGGTCGATCAATCCATGATATTGCTTGTACAACTTATCTTTTTCTTTGAATGGTACATGACCGATAGAATTCCATTCTTTCATCAGATCCCGTACCAGTGTGCTGGCTTCCTCGATATCCATGTTTTCGTCTATGGACGACAACTTTTCGATCAATGCCTTTTTCTTCTCCATGTTTTCTACTTCGATAGAGCGTTGTGAAGAAGTAGCCTTGTTTTTCTGTTCAAAGAAATAGTCACAAGCCGTGATAAAACGTTTCCAAACAGCGTCCGAATGTTTCTTGGCTACCGGTCCGATTGTCTTCCACTCTTTTTGGAGTTTCGTCAGGGTATCGGCAGTTGCTTTCCAGTCTGTACTGTCTTTTAAGGCTTCCGCTTTTTCGCAAAGCGCTTTTTTCTTTTCCAAATTCTCGTTCATGCCTTCTTTTAAGCTCTTGAAGAATTCTCCTTTTTTCTTGAAGAAGTCGTCGCAGGCACGGCGGAAACGTTCGAATATCTTCACGTTCATCTTTTGGGGAGCAAAACCGATAGTTTTCCATTTGTTTTGCAGGGCAATGACTTCTTGTGTCTTGTTTTCCCAAGCTGAGAATGTTTTCAGTTCATCGAATTCTATCGCTTCTACGATTTCGCAGATAACGGTCTTTTGGTCCAGATTATGTTGTTCCGCTTCTTTCAGCGTTTCAAAATGTAGTTGGTGACGACGATTTACAGCCGTAGAAGCTGCTTTGAAGCGATTCCAAATCTCGTCGCGCAACTCTTTCGCTACCGGACCCGTATCACGGAATTCCTGATGTAACTTCTGGAGTTGGTGGAAAGCAGAAACCACATCCTCTTCATCAGCCAGCTTTTCGGCAGCCTCGCAAAGATGCGTCTTTATTTCCAGATTCTTCTTGAAATCATATTCGCGGAATTCGTTGTTTAACTTTAATAGATCGTAGAATTTCTCTACGTATAATTGATAATTCTTCCAAAGTTCGTTTACTTTGCCTTGCGGAACCAACTTCGTCTCATTCCATTGCTGTTGGAGCTTTTTGAATTCCGTGTAAGACTTGTTGGCATCGTCACCCGATTCTACCAATTCTTTCAGTTCTTCGATAATGGAAAGTTTGACTTGAAGGTTTTCTTCTTTCTGACGTTCCTGCTCGGCTACAAGTTTGCTTCGTTTTTCTTTGATTACCCCCATTAGGCGTTTAAATTCCACTTCCACCGGGTCTTCTTCGGGAACGAAATCTTCTTCGGCGCCGCCGTTGTCGGTAAACTGTTTTTTAGCAGCTTCCAGTTCGGCATTATGTAGCTTGTAGAATGATTGTTTCAGATTGTCTATTTCCTGCTTGTTCGCATTCTCTGCGTCTTGTGCAAGCTCTTTCAATCGGTTTAGTACGTCTTCCTTTGTGGCAGGTTTAGGTGCTGCTTCAGTCTGAACTTCGGCAGTAACTTCTTCAGTAACTTTTTCGGTACCTTCTTCAGTCGGAGTCTCTGTAATGGCTTCAGAAACCTCGACTGTTTTCTTTTCTTCTTCTAATTCCCCTTGGTTCAAGGGCTGATTAGTGTCATGAGCGTCCATCATTGTATATTAGTTTTGGGTCACAAATTAATGAAATAAAACGATTACTTCATACTATTTTGCTTATTTTTTTTCGTTTATTCTGATTTTATGATAATAAAACGGTGATTCCCATGTAGAGCATCATGCCGATAATGTCGTTTGTAATAGCTATAAATGGTCCCGTTGCAATGGCGGGGTCTATTTTAAGTTTTTCGAGAGTCATGGGGACCAGTGTACCGAAAATAGAGGCAAACATCACTACGGCAAACAAACTGATAGATACGGAGTAGGTGACTGTTGCTGTTGCACCGAACCGTATGAAATTATATGTATATACCAGCAGGGAAATGATAGTAGCATTGATTAGGGCCACCACCGCTTCTTTTGTCACTTGTTTGAATGTATTTTTGGCATCCAGCGAACTGTTGGCGAGGCCCTGTACGACGATAGCTGACGATTGCGTTCCGACATTTCCGCCCGTACCACCGATCAACGGGATGTATAAAGCCATTTCAGGATGAGCGGCAAAGGTCGAATCGAAATTTCCCAATATCATCGAGTTGCCGATTCCGCCGATCATGCCAATCAGTAGCCACGGAAGGCGTGCCGTTGTCTGGCGGAGAACATTATCATCCGTTTCTACATCCTGCGAAAGACCGGAAGCCAACTGATAGTCACGTTCCGATTGTTCACGGACTTCGTCCATGACATCGTCAACGGTAATCTGTCCGACAAGCCGGCCGATACTGTCGATCACGGGGATAGCCACCAAGTCATACTTCTCGATCGCTTGCACCACCTCGTCTATCGGCGTATCCACGTGTACTGAAATCGGGTCTTTCTGCATCACGTGTTTTACCTTGGATACGGAAGGAGACGTTATCATCTTTTTGAGCGGGAATATACCTCGCAGGCGTTCATCGTCGTCGATGACATATACATAATAAATCTCGTCCAGTTCTTCCGCCTGTTGGCGCATCTCTTTCAGGCATTCGGGCATACTCCAGTTCTCATTGACAAGCACCATTTCCGTACCCATTAAACCACCGGCCGTATTTTCGTCATATTTCAACAAATCGACGATGTCTCCGGCTTGTTCGATGTCCTCGATGTGCGAAAGAATCTCTTCCTGTTTGTCCTCGTCCAGTTCACGCATCAGGTCTACGGCGTCGTCCGTATCCATATAATCCACAAACCGCTTGGCGATTGTTTCGGAAGGAAGCATATCGAGAAGTTCCTTACGGGCGTCCTCATCCATTTCGACGAGTACGTCGGCGGCGGTTTCGTTATTGAGTAGTCGATAGACGAACTTGGCTTCTTCCGGGTTCAGATCGTTGCACAATTCGGCGATGTCGGCCGGGTGTAGGTCGGCGAGAAGCTCTTTTACCTGGTCGGCGTCTTTTTGCTCAATCAGGTGTTTAACGTTGTCAATGTATTCCTCGTTCATCTGCTTGTCAATTACAAATTACAAATTACGAATTACAACTTACGGCTGAAGGTTCATCTCTTTCAGCGCTATTTCCACTTTATTGGTCAGATCGATAAATTCTTCTACCGATAGCTGTTCCGGGCGTTTATTGAATAATGTGTCTTCTGTGAGCGGACACTCTTTTCCCAGAATCGGCTTGATAGAGTTGCGCAACGTTTTGCGCCGTTGATTAAAAGTCGTTTTCACAACCTGCTTGAACAACTTTTCGTCGCAGCCAAGCTCCTGCGTATCATTGCGTGTCATGCGGATAACGGCGCTTTTTACTTTGGGCGGCGGGTTGAATACGTGTTCGCTGACGGTGAACAGATATTCTACCTTATACCATGCCTGTATCAATACGCTGAGGATACCGTAAGTTTTGCTGCCCGGTCCGGCGGCAATACGTTCGGCTACTTCCTTTTGGATCATGCCCGTACAACAGGGGATAATATCCTTGTTATCCAACATTTTAAAGAATATCTGACTGGAGATATTATACGGGTAATTACCTGTCAGTACGAAAGGCTTGCCGTCGAACAGCCGGTGGAGATTCATTTTCAGGAAGTCGTCCTCGATGATATGATCTTCCAGCGACGGATAAGCTTCGCGGAGATAAGCTACCGATTCATAGTCCACTTCCACGACTTTCACCGGCCGTTCTTTTTTCACCAGGAACTGGGTTAATACTCCCATGCCCGGTCCTACCTCCAAAATAGGCAGTTCGGGGAAGGGGTCGACCGTATCGGCAATATCTTGCGCCACTTTCAAATCTTTCAGAAAGTGCTGTCCGAGAAACTTTTTAGGCTTTACTAATTTCATTTACCAACTAAATAATTACTTTTGCAGCCGACAAAGGTAATTCTTTTAAATGAAGAACGTACCACTATTTAAAAAAAAATAAATAGATGTGTCAGCGAAGCTAATGAAGAATTAAGCATGAAGAAACTATTAAAGAAGACGCTGAAACTGATATTACCGATTGTTTTGGGCGGCTTTATTCTATTTTGGGTATATCACAACTTTGATTTTACAAAGGTGGGTGAGGTGTTGCTGCACGGTACGAACTGGTGGTGGATGCTTTTTTCGCTCTTGTTCGGGGTGCTTGCTCAGGTATTTCGCGGGTGGCGGTGGCGGCAGACGCTGGAGCCGCTGGATGCTTTCCCCAGAAGAAGCGACTGTGTGAATGCCATCTTTATTTCTTATGCCGCCAGCTTGGTCGTTCCCCGGATAGGGGAGGTGAGTCGTTGCGGGGTGTTGGCGAAGTATGATAATGTCTCGTTTGCCAAGTCGTTGGGAACAGTCGTTACGGAGCGACTGGTTGATACGTTGACTATTCTTCTTATTACAGGCATCACTGTTTTACTTCAATTACCTATCTTCGTCACCTTTCTTCAACAGACCGGAACAAAAATACCCTCTCTTGTTCATCTTTTGACTTCAGTATGGTTTTATATCATCCTGTTCTGTTTTATCGGTGTGGCGATCCTTCTTTATTATTTAAGAAAAACGCTGTTC
>OMAN01000626.1_pt1 | contig 13969 bp, 11 predicted proteins | sample 1644701 | NCBI WGS metagenome assembly OMAN01 (sample SAMEA103958124, study PRJEB25191) | human gut metagenome | biome: human-associated habitat [ENVO:00009003]; feature: intestine environment [ENVO:2100002]; material: feces | place: Germany | collected 2013/2015 | reverse complement strand
TGTTGTGAATGAATGATTTAAGTGAGATGTGCAAGAAAATAGGAGTGAGGGCATGAGGGCAATGCTCTCACTTTTTAACATGCCCTCACTGTGTGTAGTGGTTTAATAATGAGTAGGTTATGACTTTTAGTGAGGGCATGAGGGCATAAGTGGGTGCAACTTAATATAAAAAGTTGTTTTACCACCAGATTTGTTTACCATCAACGTATTCTGTTTTCCGTGTGTGTGCAGAAATAGATAAAATAGTTGAAGTCCGTTACTAAAATAGGGAAATCCCTACCAACTAATAGGGATTTTCTTTGTTATGAACTGAAACCTCTGGCTATCTTTGCACTAGAAAAAGTAGATAGAATAACAAATAAAACAGGTATGAGTATGAAAAAGATTGTATTAGCTTCGCTTATGATGGTGTGCTTGCCTTATTGGGCAATGTCACAAAGCGTTGATGACGACCTTTATTTCATCCCTAAGAAAAAAGCTGAAAAGAAAGAGGAGGTTAAGCAAGAGGTGAAAGTGGTGGTTCCGCAGAAGCAGAACACGACTACCGTTTACGCAGCCCCCGGTTCTACAGTGGTAGTGAAGGATGTGAAAGGAAAAGTGCGCGATGTGGATGAGTATAATCGTCGTTATACTTCACGAGATAATAACTTCTCGATGGAGAATGATACCTTGTATATTGAGGAGAAACCTTTGAATGAGAGAGGGGAATGGGTTAATGGTTTTGAGGGCTCTCAAGACGATTATGAATACGCGATGCGTATCGTCCGTTTCCGCAATCCCCGTTACGCCATTCCGGTAAGCAGTCCGCTCTATTGGGATGTGGTTTACGGTTTGCCTTCATGGGATTGGAATGTATATGATGACGGATTGTATGCATACGTTTTTCCCACTTACACGAACCGCTTGTGGTGGGATTGGCGTTGGAATTATCCATATGGCGCCAGCTGGGGATTCAGTTGGGGATGGAGTTCGCCGTGGTACTACAATAGCTGGTACTATCCCGGTTATTGGGGTGGCGGCTACTGGGGTGGCTATTGGGGCTACCATCATCACCACCACCATCATTATTATCCGCATTATTCCGGTCACGGTTGGGGCGGCGGCTACTGGGGAGGCGGTCATGGATGGTATGGCTCAAGCAGACGTAATCCGGGAATACATGCCGGAAGATACACCAACAGCTATGGCTCTTCACGCCCAAGCCGGAATAATTATGTGAATAGTTATGATAGGAATAGTCGTAATTCGTATGTAGGAAATTCCAGACAAAATGTCCGTAATAGTGCTAATAGCTATCGTACCGCAACACGTAACGGATCTTCATCAGGAAGAGTGGTTTCGGGATCTGACGGTGTAAATTCGGTTCGTCCTAATAGAAGCGCTATCAGAACCCGTACAGGAGCAACTCTTTCACCAAGTCAGGCTGCAGGAGTCCGTCCGGGTAATTCGTATTCACGTCCGACAGAAGGAAGGGGTTCTTCCTATACCAGACCAAGCAGTACCCGGAGAAGTGTGGGAAATGCAGCAGGATCTGCTTATCAGAGAACAGGGGCTGCAAGCCGTGGCGCTTATCGTAACAATAGTGGCGTTTCGAACTCTCGCAGCAGTTCATATTCCCGTAGCAGCAGTCCTTCCCGTAATAGTTCGTCTAACTCTTACCGTAGTAGTGGAACTTCTTCTTCCCGTAGTAGTTTTTCTAGTGGCGGTGGGGCTTCCCGTAGTTCCGGAGGCGGTGTTTCCCGTTCAAGTGGCGGTGGCAGATCGCGTACCAGATAAGTAGCAGATTAAACCAGACTGTTGTATTTAATAGAATTGATGTATGAAAAATAAAGTAATAGTAACCGCTTGTACGTTGCTGGCAATGGCAACGGCAAGCGCACAAAATGCTTATGATGCGGAAAAGTTGCTGGGGAATGACTTGAATGGAACAGCACGATTTGTTGGTATGGGTGGTGCCATGGGAGCTTTGGGAGGTGATATATCTGTCATGAGTTCCAACCCTGCGGGTATCGGCATTTTTCGTAGTAATGATGTGTCCGTTTCTTTTGGTTTTAATAATACTTCGACAAAGAGTAACTTTAGTGGCGTGTCAATGAATGAAGACAAAACGCGCGCTTCATTTGACCAGATTGGATTTGTTTATAGCAATAAGATAGGCAACAATACTTCTTTGCGTTTTGTGAATTTCGGATTCAATTACCATAAAAGTAAAAACTTCAACCGCCTTTTCTCTATGGGAGGGGCGTTGGATAATATGTCACAAAGCTTCCAGCTGGCTCAGGAAATGGAACGATATGGATTGACGGAAAGCGAGTTTAATGACATACTGGATGCGAAGAATCCTTATACCAAATATTGGAACCAGTTACCTGTTTTAGGAGTAATGGGGGTGAGAACCGGTGTGGTTGACTGGTTTAATGATCCTGAAAAAAACATTCATGCTCCATGGGGGTGGAATGGTTTTAACAATAACTTCTTTAGTAAGGAAACTGGAGGTATCAGTCAATATGATTTTAATGTTTCATTCAATATTGAAGACAGGGTCTATTTAGGAGCTACCTTGGGGGTCTATGATGTGAATTATGACCGTTATACTTCTTATACGGAAAATTTGAATGATGATAAGGGTGCGGATAATGGGGGGTATACATTGGATAATTATTATAGACTGGAAGGAACTGGTATGGATTTGAAGTTGGGGGTTATTGTACGTCCTATAGAAAGTTCTCCTTTCCGTTTGGGATTTGCCGTTCACACGCCTACATGGTATGATTTAAGAGAAAGCTATAATGCCACTTTATCTTCTGATATTTTAGCTTATGAAAAACCCTATATCCAGACATTGAGTGATTTTCTGGTAACTCCGGAATATGATTATTTGACCTATGATTATAATCTTACTACTCCGTGGAAATTTAATGTCAGCGCGGGTACTACTTTTGCGGGTGCGGTGGCAGTAGGTGCGGAATATGAATATCAGGATTATTCTTCCAGTAAGCTGAAGGATGTGGATGGTTATGAATTGGGAGATCAGCCTAGCGTTGAGAATTATCTGAAAGGTGTCCATACTTTCCGTATAGGAATGGAAACGCGGATCATACCTGAGTTTAGCATCCGTGCAGGGTATAATTATTCTTCGGCTGCATTTTCAAAAGATGCTTATAGTGCCTTGTCTTTATATAGCACGCGTACTGATTTTAATAATACGGAGTCTAAGAATACCTTTACGTTTGGTCTTGGATACCGTGGCAGTGTAATTTATGCGGATTTGGCATATAAATATGATATGTATAAATCAAACTTTTATGCTTTTGACGATATAGATCTTCCGGCAACTAAAGTGGACAATGAACGGCATCAGCTCTTGCTGACAGTCGGCGCCCGCTTCTAAGAATTTATTGTGAGTCTAATATAATTAACCTGTGATATACCGGAAGAACTTTATAGGCTTCCGGTATATTTTTTATTTATCGCGGAATTCTTTCCTTTTCCAGAAGTTGAATCCTGCATATACACGAACGGTTCCGAATGTATTAGTGAGAGAGAAATTCCTTTTCCGATAATCGTATGTATGCATCACCAGTGAAGCACCTACAAAGTACTTGTTGGTATTATAGACCACGGCGGCACGTGTTATCAGGTCAAAATTGATATCCTTTATCCAATGATTGTCGGTGTTAGGCGTATCGTCTATTTTTGATTTTTTATAGGCAATGGCCGGTAAGAGTGAAAGATTGGAAACCCAGTTTTTTGCAAATACCCAGTTATAGCCATAACCCACGTTGATGCTGTAATCAGAATATTTCACTTTCTTGAAAAGCAGGGCATCATGCAGTTGGGCTCTCACTTCACCGGGAAGCTTTTCGTAATCAAAAGATATGTTGTGCTGGGAATAAGAAAAGCCCGCCATCAGGGAACCCGCGCTTTTACGCTGGTTGGTGGACTGGCTATAGGCTGCCGGATAAGAGAATTTTTTATAATTGAAAATCCAATAGGCGTTCAGTCCTTTGATTTTACTTTGCAATCCGTTGAAATTCAGATTTTTAATGGGAGTTTTCAGGTCAAATCCGCTGGAAGAACGTATCTTGAAATCGCTTCCTGTCTTTCTGTAATATAAATCCACACCAAATTTGGAACTATAAAGATTCAGTGCCATTTCGGTTTTCTTGGCCTTGTTCTTGTGTCCGCCGAAAATATCTTTTACATCGAAAGAATATCCTAGAAATATCCAGCGCCATCCGAAATAGACCCCCAGCTTGAAACTGGCATTGGGGGAGAATCCCAAACTTTGTTCGCCGTTGTTTCCTTTACTGCCTAACCGATAGTATTCGTACCAACTGCTGGATTCCAGCATGAAAGCCAGATTGTAGAGGTTAGGCGAGATATAGGTGGTATCGACCGCGTTGAATTCTTTTCCCACTTTCCTGATTTTTCTTCCGGTATGACGGACAGTTGTCGCTATTCCATCGGTCAATGTAATGAGAACACCCTTGTTGTCCTGTACTGTCGAGTCCTTCTGTTCCGCTTGTGCATATACACCGAGGGCGGAAAGGAAAGACAGACAAAACAGGCATAATTGACGGATGTCCATAGGCAGAAATCAGAGTTTGTCAAGTATACGGTCCATTACCCAGTTGGTGGGTGTCGCACTGATGCCGTCGCAGGTACAGACAGCTTTTCCCTGCAAGTGTTCTACTACGGCTTTTATGAGCGGAAGTTGTACATGAGGGGGATTTTCGGGAAGAAACTCCTCGCGGCCTCTTTCAGTATGCAGGGCGATGGGATCGTAAGTGAAAACAGAGAAACAGATCATTCCCTTGTCTCCGATGATTTCTATACGGTCTTCCTTGGCCGATTCATGGGCAACGAAACACCATGATCCTGATCCCGGCAGACCGGAATCAAATTTGAAGCAGGCACTTATCGTATCTTCTGCCGGATATAACCCGCCACGGTTGCTCTTGTATCCTTGGGCTTCGAGAATGCAGCCGAACATATCTTGTAGCAAATCCAGCTGGTGAGGAGCCAGATCATAGAAATAACCGCCGCCGGCAATATCAGGTTGTACACGCCAGGGAAGGTTGGTACTGTTGTAATCCAAAGCGCGGGGAGGCTGGGCGAAACGTATCTGTATGTTGATGACATTGCCTATTTCTCCGTCCTCTACCATCTGGCGTACTTTTTGGAAATAAGGAAGATAGCGTCTGTAATAAGCTACGAAACAAGGAATTCCTGTTTCCTGTGATATGCGGTTGATGCGTGCACAGTCTTCATAGCTGGCCGCCATAGGTTTCTCGATGTATACGGGCTTTCCTGCCTTCATGGACATAATGGCAAAAGTGGCATGAGAAGAGGGGGGAGTGGCTATATAAATAGCATTGACATCTTCATCTCCTATTAACTGCTGCGGATCGGAGTACCAGCGGGGAATGTTGTGTCTTTTGGCGTATGATTGAGCTTTTTCTTTGTCACGGCTCATTACGGCCACTACCTCTGAACCTTCGATCAGGGCAAAGGCTGGTCCGCTTTTCTTCTCGGTCACTTCTCCGCAACCGATGAAGCCCCATTTTACTTTGTCTAATTTAACCATGGTAATAACTTTTTTGTCATTCCGCTTAAAATAATAACAATTTATATTGCAAAGATAGGACTATTTTGCAATTTCAGCCGGATAAAAATCAGTTATTGTAATATTTCTTGCGCAACAGTTTGAATGCAGGAGTCTTGACGTAGTCATTTAACCAGGAATTCAGGCTGTCAAGCAATATTGGAGAATGTTTGCTTACTCCCCATGAATAGAATTGTGAGAAGCTGATGGCTGTTTCTATATCCAATTGTGGAAAATCATTGATGGAGGCTTTGGCAATGCTCTCGTCGCATACGGCATAGTCTATGTCACCATGTGCTACCATGGCCAGTAATTGTTCTTGTCCGTATTTCTCCACTTCTTTGATATAGATGGTATCGCCTATTTCGTTACTTAAATTATGTATGCGCAGGATGGCAGGTGAGTTTTTGACTAGATGAAGGGTCTTGCGGGCTAGTTCCAACTGGCTGTGAATGTACAGACTATCGTTTTCTTTTTCGGGTTTACGCTGTACCAGTACTTGTTTGTTCAGTATAATGGGGCGGGTAAACAACAGGGAGTCTTTGTATTCTGTGGTAACTACCGTGCTGTTGGCCAATATATCGTATGTTCCTTTTTGTACGTCTTCCAGTCTTTTGGAAAAGCTCATTTCAGGAGTGATTTCCGGTTTCAGTCCTTTGCTGTGTGCAAAAGCATGGAGCAGTTCGTAGTGGAAACCGGAAACGGTGTCGCCGTCGGCATAAAAACTGATAGAATTGTACTCGGTAACGGCACGCAGGATTCCCGATGCCGCTATTTCTGCATAATCGCGGGGCAGACTGGTTTCAGCCTCCGTTTTCTTTTTGAAGAAGATGGAGGATAGGGTTACTGCAAGGATACCCATCAGAATGTATTTCAGATATTTTCTCATATAGACCGTCAATCAAAGAAATTCCATGAAAGGCCGAACTTTATCATTCGCGGATTGATTGGGTAGTGAGGCGCCAGGAAGTAATTGGATTTTCCCGAACCGGCATTGACGTGATACATCATAATAAAGAAGCGGGTACGTTTTAAATGCAGGTTGGCATAGACGTTGACTATCGGAAAAGCTCCTATCTCGATTTTGTCATCAGGATTCTGGTTATAGAATTGTCCGATGACGGGGGAGTAGTCTGGCGCGTAATATTTACTGAAATAACGCACATCTGCTCCCATTTCTATCTGGAGTACTTTTTTGGCGAGACCGAATTTCATGTACAAGTTGCCGTAAGCCGACAATTCCGGTAAGGGCAGAATGTCTTGCTCACTTGATTTTTGATAGGCTACTTCACCGTCGAGATGAAATATTCCTACTTTCAATTTTTGTTGCAACATTGCTGTGAATATTTGTATATTGCCGGAGTGCTGTCTTACGGCTGCATTGTTCTTGAAACCGGTGACATTTCCTTCACTGTCTTTTACCGGTATGCTGGCATTGGCCAGATAAGTGTAGTTCTTTATATTTTCCACTCCGGCACGCAGTTGGGTTCCCCATCTGTTCAGACTTAGTTTTCCTTCCAGGCGGGTTCTCATTATTTTGGATAAATCGTTGTTGTCCCACCAGTAATGTTTGGATTGGAAATGCCTGAAATAGAATACGGGGTTCTGGTTCTTGATGAATGCATTTACATCCAGTCTCACCGTATCTCCGAATAAACGGAGATTCAGATCCCCTCTGCCTTCTACGCTGAATTGTCCTGCATCTTCACCGGCTATGGCCAATTCTCCTAGAATATTGTAATGTAATAGTTTTCCTTGTTTTTTGGATAGTTCGCCGCCAATGGAGAGTGAACTTTCCTTATAGTTGTTGATAATGCGCTGTCCCGGTATGTTTGTCGTGTCGGTCAAGGCGAAGTTTCGGTATTCATAACTTAAAAAGGCGGTAAGTCCGGCTTTCGCCCATTTGTTGAATCCTTCTTGTAAAGCAATGCCAATGGTATTTTTGATGGATGTGCGCTTCGTCTTGTCTATTGAGTCGGTCCCCAGATAGTTATGTTCAAAATACTTCTGATTCTGTGCGTCATCGTATGAGATGTATTTGCGATTGTTCAAGTCCACTTGTAATGTATGTATGAAGCTTGTGACAGGAACAAATACCTGCGTTATTTTTACGGAGTCCGTATCCACACTGTCCTGTTTTTCTTTATAGAACCCTAAGTTGTAACGATGTGTCAGGAAGGCATGGTAGCTGGTGTTGTGATTCCATATCTGACTCAGTCGCGTTGGGATTTCGTTGGCGGAATATTCTTTTTTGCCTTCTGCCATATCCAGCGGGTTGGTGATATACCGGTCGTCCGTGATACCTCCGTTTTCTGCCATCTTCAAGTTATCGTTGTTGAATATGAAATGCATGTCATATTTGTCTCCCCGGTAGCTGGAGAACAGGCCACCGTTGAAGAAGGCTGTGGACTGATCTTGGTAAAGCCCCCGGCCATACAGGTAATCTATGTAGAATCCAAACCCCAGTCTTTTGTTTGCATTGATGGCAAAATAGGATTTGAAGCGTTCTTCTCCGTCACGGCTGCCTCCTCCTTTGTAATAGCTCAGGTTCGTGAATGGAGAAAATGTATTGGTGAATATGACATCTTCCGGACGTTGTACGCAAAAGTCGTATGGGTCGGTGAAAAAGTATTGGCTGGGATCCCGACGGTCAAAAAAGATGCGTGAGAGGCGGGGGGAACCCAAATTTCCCAAGTAATTGTATTGTCCGGTGTAGCCCCCCATGTCATTTGAGTTCTGGAAAGCGTGCTGCAAGGTATCTACGGGGATATAAGTGACATTGCCAAAACGACTGTCCACTTTCCATGAATACAGTCCGATGGGGATAGTGTTGGCATCTACTACGGCTGTCGTGTCTATGGGGTTTCCGTTACGGTCATATTGGTTTCTGTCCAGTCCGTTTGCCGAGGAACCGAACTGATTGTTCAGGGTATTCATTGTCCGCTGTGCCATCAAGGAAGTATGGAAGCACAGGAATAATAAAAAAATAATAGAGAATATTCTTTTCATAACGGCGGCAAAGATACAATATAAAAATAAAAGGAAGAGCTTTTCCGCTATGGAAAGTTCTTCCTTTTATTATTCGTTTAGAGTTATTTTAACTTACTGAGGTTTAATAATCTCCATTCCGATTCGGATGGCTTCTTCATTCATCGGTATCAGATGATGGTGACGTTCGGGCAATGTTTTGCGTAAAGCTTTTATTACACTTTCAATGGATACTACGGGACGCAGTTTCAGCAAGCCTCCTAAGACAATCATATTGAAGGTCTTTGCCATTCCTTTTTCGTTGGCGGCATCCATTGCGTCAATACGATAGATTTGTATGTCCTTACGTGTCGGAGGCTCGATGATTCCGTATCCGTCATAAATGAGGATACCACCCGGTTTGATTTTGCCTTCAAACTTTTCCAATGAGGGTTGGTTCAGTATGATGGCTGTGTCATATTGGCTGAGAATGGGTGAAGAGATGCGTTCATCACTGACAATCACCGTTACGTTAGCGGTTCCTCCCCGTTGTTCGGGACCGTATGCCGGCATCCAGGTTACTTCCTTGTCTTCCATCAGTCCGGAATAGGCAAGTATCTTACCCATGGATAGCACACCCTGACCGCCGAATCCTGCTATAATGATTTCCTGTTTCATGGTTTCTGTCTTTTTATTCTTTATCTTTCAAATCACCCAGCGGATAGAAGGGGAACATGTGTTCCACCATCCAGTCATTGGATGCTTGCGGAGTCATTTTCCAACCGGAATTACAAGTCGATACAATTTCCACCAAATTGGATCCTTTGCCATTCATTGAGTTTTCGAATGCCTTGCGGATAGCCTTTTTTGCTTTGCGGATGGCAGGAACCGTATGTACGGCCTGGCGGGTAACGTAGGCGGTGCCTTCCAAAGTGGCGGCAATTTCTGTCATTTTCAGCGGATAGCCATGAATGGCTACATCACGACCATAGGGGCAGGTGGCTGTCTTCATGCCAACCAGCGTGGTAGGAGCCATTTGCCCACCGGTCATTCCATAAATGGCGTTGTTGATAAAGATGGTAGTGAATTTCTCGCCCCGCATAGCGGCGTGGACGATTTCAGCGGCGCCGATAGAGGCCAGGTCGCCGTCGCCCTGATAGGTGAACACCATGGTGTCGGGACCCACGGCGCGCTTGACGCCGGTGGCCACGGCAGGTGCGCGGCCGTGCGCGGCCTCATACATGTCGCAGTTGAAGTAGTCATAGGCAAACACGGAGCAGCCCACGGGGGCTACGCCGATGACCTTGCCGTCCAGGTTCATCTCGTCGATGACCTCGGCCACCAGGCGGTGAATGATGCCGTGGTTGCAGCCGGGGCAGTAATGGAACTGCTTATCGGTGAGCAGCTTTGTCTTTTCGAATAATACGGCCATGTTACTTGCCCTCCTTCATGCTGAGAATCTTCTCGACGATCTCATCGGTGGTGGGCATCTGGCTGCCGCAGTGGCCGGTGAAATCGATGGGCTTGGCGCCGTTGATGGCCAGCTTGACATCCTCCAGCATCTGGCCCTCGTTCAGCTCCACGTCCAGGACGGCCTTGACGGAATCCTGGCAGGCGGCCTCACGGACGGCGTCGTAGGGGAAGGGCCACACGGTGATGGGACGGACCAGACCCACGTTGATGCCCTTGGCCTTCAGCTCGGCAATGGCGCTCTTGGCAATACGGGCCACGGTGCCGAAGGCAGTAATGATGTACTCCGCGCCCTCGCAGTTGTAGGTCTCCACCATCTGCTCGTTGGCCACCACTTCCTTATACACGGCCTGCAGCTCGTCGTTGTGGACGGCCAGGCTCTCGGTGTCGATATAGATGGAGTTGATGACGCCGCGCTTGGCGGGATCGTCGCCGGGCTTCCAGCCGGTGCAGGCCCAGGGCTTCTCTTCGGGGTCGACCTTGTAGTCCACCATTTCGGGCAGCTCCACGGGCTCCATCATCTGGGCGATGATGCCGTCGGCCAGGAACAGAACGGGAATGCGATACTTCTCAGCCTTCTCATAGGCGAACATCATGATGTCGATGAACTCCTGGATGGAGGAGGGAGCGTAGGTCAGCAGGTGATAGTCACCGTTGCCGCCGCCCTTGACGCCCTGGAAATAGTCGCCCTGGGAGGCCTGGATGTTGCCCAGACCGGGGCCGCCGCGCATGACGTTGACGATCACGGCGGGGACGCGGGCGCCTGCGCAGTAGGAGATGCCCTCCTGCTTCAGGGACACGCCGGGGCTGGAAGAAGAGGTGATGACGCGGGCGCCGGTACCGGCAGCGCCGTACACCATGTTGATGGCCGCCACTTCGCTCTCGGCCTGCAGGAAGCAGCCGCCGATCTCGGGCATACGGGCGGACATGTACTCAGGGATCTCCGTCTGGGGAGTGATGGGGTAGCCGAAGAAGAAACGGGCGCCTGCGCGAATGGCAGCCTCCGCGATAGCTTCGCTGCCCTTCATAAGAGTCAAAGCCATTGTAAATCCTCCTTAGTCTTTTTCGATGCGGATCACCACATCAGGGCAGGTACGCGCGCAGGATGTGCAGCCGATGCAGGCCTCCATATCAGTGACCTCAGCCGGGTGATAGCCCTTCGCGTTGATCTTCGTCTTGGACAGGGCGATGATGTGCTTGGGACAGGCCCGAACACACAGGCCGCAGCCCTTGCAAAGATTCTCGTTGATAGTAACTCTTACCACACTTTACACCTCTTTTCTGGATTTTTGCCTTTCCAATGGGTATCTATAAAAATCCCGCTTACCGGGGGTCGCGCGTTAATAGATCTCCTTCCGGGGATCGGTGGTGTTCAGACCGTGCTGGATGTAGGAATCCCAGTCGCGGTGCATGTACACGTCGATGGGGACGGGCGTTCCCACATAAGCGGGGTCCGGGTTCCGGGCCAGGAAATCGTCCAGGAACTCCTTTTTACCGGTGGTGTACGCCACGGGGATACCGGTGCGGTCCGCCACCTCCCGCAGCACCAGATAGCCGTCCCACAGGTCGTCGGCGCTGGTCATGGTGGAGAGGTTGGTGTTGTTGATCATGCCGGTGATGGTCAGCCGGGAGTGCAGCTGCATGGCGTCCTGCAGGTGGTGGATTTTCTCCGGGGTGCTGGCCAGAGGCCGCCGGATATTCACCACGTTCAGCACCTCCAGAGCGCCGGGCTCCAGGCTGACAAAGTCCTGGTGATAGCGGCCCAGGGCCGTGGCGCCCACGTCGTCGCCGCCTACGTCAAAGATGACGCTGTCCCAGTCCAGCACGAAGGCGGACGACACCTCTGCCGGCAGGGACAGAGTCTCGATGCCGGAGCAGGCAAAGTTGGGGGACACCAGACGGATCTCCTTCTGCTCCACCAGCTTGCCGCGCTCGGTCAGGCGGAAGTAGGTGTTCACCATATCCAGGTCCAGAAGCTCCGTTCTGTCGCCCCGGGCGGCGGCCCGGATGGCGAAATTCAGCGCCAGCTCGCTTTTGCCGCTGCCGTAGTTGCCGATCAGCACCTTGACGTTTTTCATGGATCAGATTCTCCTTAAAATAGTAACGCTTGCATCAAAACGCGGGATTACCGCAGGTTTTCGCGAATGGTCTGGCACAGAGCCGTGATGCCCTGGACGATCTTCTCCTCGGGCATGCAGCTGTAGTTCAGACGCAGGGTGTTCTCATGGTTGCCGTTGGGGAAGAAGGAACCGCCGGGAACGAAGGCCACCTTCTTTTCCAGGCACTTCATCTGCAGATCCTTGGCGTCCATATACTCCGGCAGCACCACCCAGGCGAACAGGCCGCCCACGGGGTGGGTGAAGGTGCAGCCCTCAGGCAGCTCCCGCTCCAGAGTCTCCAGCATCACCTTCCGGCGCTTGTCATAGCAGGCCCGGATGGTGGCCACATGGGCGTCCAGATCGAACATGTCGATCCACTTGGAGGTTTCCATCTGGCCGATGGTGGAGGCCTGCAGGGAGGCGGCCTGCTCCATGAAGTTGTACTTGGCCAGAATGTGCTCCTCGGCGCAGACCCAGCCGATGCGGTAGCCGGGGGCCAGGATCTTGGAGAAGGTGCCCAGGTAAATCACCAGGCCCTTGGTATCCAGGCTCTTCAGGGCGGGCAGATACTCGCCCTCGAACCGCAGCTCGCCATAGGGGTTATCCTCGATGACGGGGATCTCGTAACGGTTGACGATCTCCATGAACTGGTGGCGGCGCTCCAGGTCCCAGGTGCGGCCGGTGGGGTTCTGGAAATCGGGGATGACGTAGATCATCTTGACGTTCTCGGTCGTGGCAAGCACTTTCTCAAGCTCTTCCATGATCATGCCGTCGCCGTCAGTGGGGATGGCGACAAAGTTCGGCTCGCAGGCCTTAAACGCGTTCAGAGCGCCAAGGTAGGACGGGCTCTCGATGATGACGACATCGCCCTTGTCGCAGAAAACACGTGCCGAGTAATCCAGACCCTGCTGAGAACCGGAGGTCACGAGGATGTTGTCAGCGCTGGTCTTGATATTGAGCTTCGCTTCCATGCGATCGGCGATCTGCTGGCGGAAGTGCTCGAAGCCGTTGGTGCTGGAGTACTGCAGCGCGATCTTGCCCTGCTCCTCGAGGACGGCGTCGGTCGCAGCCTTGATCTTGTCAACGGGGAAGAGCTCGGCCCTTCAGCTGACGCATTCTACTGGAAAACTGTACCATTTCTAAATTTCCTCCTTATTTTGCAGGTAATGATGAACAAAATCATCGATTACATCTCAACTTATTTAAGCACATTTTCATAGCAAAGTAAACTGTTTCCACGAATTCTGAAGGAAATTTTCGTTTTCATAATTTTTGATGCTGTTTTTATTTCTTGACATATAGCGAAAAATTCGATATGATGATGAGGCAAAGGGGTGTTCAGCATGATCGGAACCACGCTCAAAAAACTGTTGGATGAACGCGAGATTAAGGTCAATGAGTTCGCGCGGCAGATCCAGGTGCCCGCGCAGACGCTCTACAGCATCATCCGGCGCGACAATATGAAGATCGATTTTGAACTGCTTCTGCGCATCTGCGACGCGCTGCACGTCCCGCTGGAGACATTTTGCGGCACCGGCAGTACCGACCAGCCGACGCCCGAGGAGTGGGAGACGCTCTGGAAATTGCGCCGTCTGGATGACCACGGTCGCTTTGTGACCATGCAGCTGCTGGACGCCGAGTGCGCGCGTCTGCAGGCCGCCGAGCAGCAGCCGGAGCAGAACAAGATCATCCCGCTGTATATGACGCCGGCCGCGGCCGGCTATGCCTCGCCGGCCTTTGGTGACGACTATGAGGATTATGCCGTCGCGGCAGATTCGGAGGCGGATTTCGCGGTGCGTATCGCGGGCGACAGTATGGTGCCGTA
>OMAN01000612.1_pt1 | contig 14255 bp, 13 predicted proteins | sample 1644701 | NCBI WGS metagenome assembly OMAN01 (sample SAMEA103958124, study PRJEB25191) | human gut metagenome | biome: human-associated habitat [ENVO:00009003]; feature: intestine environment [ENVO:2100002]; material: feces | place: Germany | collected 2013/2015 | reverse complement strand
ATCTGATTTTCAAATTATTATATAAGCTATTTTTGAGAGATTGAATTTATTACTAAAGAATTATGATTGAAGTTATAGAATCTGCTTTACAAAAGGCTGCGGGCGAAGGAATGGATGAATTTATCCAAGTGTTTACCGATAAATATAAGGAAGTGATTGGTGGTGAATTGACTGCTGATACGATGCCATTACTGACAGGTGAGCAGCATTCTTTGTTGGCTTACCAGATTTTCCGTGATGAAATTATGGTTGGCGGATTCTGTCAATTGATCCAGAATGGATATGGAGGATATATTTTTGATAATCCGTTTGCGAAGGTGATGCGTTTGTGGGGGGCGGATGAATTCTCGAAATTGATCTATAAGGCCAAAAAAATATTTGATGCCAATCGTAAGGACTTGGAGAAGGAGCGGACTGATGACGAATTTATGGCTATGTATGAGCAATACGAGGCTTTTGATGAGCTGGAAGAGGTTTATTTGGAAATGGAAGAACAGGTTACGGCTTTGATTGCAAGCTATGTAGACGAACATTTGGAACTTTTTGCGAAAATAATAAAGTAAGGGATGCAGTATTTTTTAAGTATCTGCATTTATCAATTGTGAATTAGAATTTATATCTTTGCAAAATCTAAAAAATATGTTTATGAAACAAATGAAATTTTTCTTGGTGGCTTTGATGGCTGTAGTAATGGGAATGTCGGTTACTTCTTGTATGAATGGGGATGATAATACACAGGTAAATGACCTTCCTGTTCTAGGTAAAGTAAAAGATAGCTTTTTGGGGTTAACTTTCACTTCATTGGATGGATTTACTTTTAAATCAAAGAATACGGTTGAAGGTACAACTAACTTTATGCCAGGTGATTTTATTGTTGCAACGTGTAGCTATGATACAGAGGTGGATATAGATTATACAACAAACACTATCAATGCAACAATCGGATCTACTGAAAAAATCTCGGGTAATGCTGTATATAGTACGACAAAAGCAGAAGATGAAGGAGAGCATCCTTCTTATGTTTCAGATAGAGGTGTCATAAGTATTACGGATTTGACTCCGGCTATGATTGATAACTATAACTTGCTTGTTCCTATTCAATATTTTGCTTTTGAGAAAATAGCCAGTCATACTTTTTTTATGGTATATTATAGTGATGAAAACGAGCTTAAAGGTAAAACAGATTTAAAACTGTTTTTACGTCATACTTCTACAGAAGAAAAGGCTAAAGAAACTTATAGAGCTTTTTCGTATAGAGTCTTTGATATAAGAAGTGCTATAGAGGCTTATAAGAATGCAAATGAAGGAAGATATCCAAGTAATATTACGATTGTATCAGAAGCGAATTCAAGCAATAATGATGTCCCCAAGACAACAACTACAACTCCTGTGACTTATACTTTTAGAGAATAACATTGAACTACAAGGAACTATTTAACATAGCAATGAAATTGATTTCCTCTCCGGCCAAGGCCTGGGAGGAAATTTCTATGGAAGAGGATAGGCGAAAAGTTTTTATGGCTTTTGTCTATCCTATGATTGGTTTATGCGGCTTGTCCGTCTTTATCGGGTCACTATTGACCAATGGTTGGGGCGGTCCGCAAAGTTTTCAGATAGCTATGACCAATTGTTGTGCCGTAGCTGTGGCCCTGTTCGGAGGATACTTTTTGGCAGCTTATGCCATAAATGAAATGGGAACCAAGATGTTTGGCATGCATGCTAATATGCCGTTAGTGCAACAATTTGCAGGATATGCACTTGTTGTACCGTTTCTGCTTCAGATTGTCACCGGACTATTACCTGATTTTAGAATTATTGCTTGGCTGTTGCAGTTCTACATTGTCTATGTAGTATGGGAAGGTGCTCCTATAATGATGAAGGTAGAAGAAAAACAACGGTTGAAATACACCCTTTTATCGTCCGTTTTGTTAATACTATGTCCGACGGTGATTCAATTTGTGTTTAATAAGTTGACGGCCATACTTAATTAATAAGTGAAAATGAAACAACCTCCTGTAAATATTAAGAATAAACGTGCTACGTTCGACTATGAACTGATAGATACCTATACGGCAGGTATCGTATTGACCGGTACGGAAATCAAATCCATTCGTTTGGGAAAAGCGAGTCTGGTAGATACGTTTTGCTATTTTGTGAAAGGCGAATTATGGGTAAAGAATATGCATATCGCCGAGTACTTTTACGGATCGTACAATAATCATACGGCACGCAGGGACAGGAAGCTGTTGCTTAGTAGGAAAGAACTGGAGAAACTTCAACGGGAAATGAAGAATCCCGGGTTTACAATTGTGCCCGTGCGTCTTTTTATCAACGAAAAAGGTTTGGCGAAACTGGTCGTTGCTTTGGCGAAAGGTAAGAAGGAGTATGATAAGCGGGAATCCATAAAAGAAAAAGACGACCGTAGAGATATGGCTCGTATGTTTAAAAGATGATGATAGGGTAATGAAAAAGACAATTTCTCAGATTGTATCCGACCGCATTCTTATTTTGGACGGGGCAATGGGTACAATGATCCAACAATATAATCTCACAGAAGAAGATTTTCGTGGCGAGCGTTTTGCGCATATTCCCGGACAGTTGAAAGGAAATAATGATTTATTGTGTCTGACACGTCCCGATGTAATTCAAGATATTCATCGTAAGTATCTGGAAGCAGGTGCGGATATTATTGAAACCAATACATTCAGTTCGACTACGGTTTCTATGGCAGATTATCACGTGGAAGAATATGTGCGTGAAATAAATCTTGCAGCTGTAAAACTGGCGCGTGAACTGGCTGATGAATATACTGCAAAGAATCCTGATAAACCGCGTTTTGTAGCCGGTTCCGTTGGACCTACCAATAAGACCTGCTCTATGAGTCCGGATGTGAACAACCCGGCTTATCGTGCCTTGACTTATGATGAACTGGCGGCAGCTTACCAACAGCAAATGGAAGCTATGCTTGAAGGTGGAGTGGATGCCATTCTGATTGAGACGATATTTGATACGTTGAATGCTAAGACCGCTATTTTTGCTGCAGAACAAGCAATGAAAGTAACAGGTGTTGAGGTGCCGGTCATGTTATCTGTTACCGTGTCTGATGTAGGCGGAAGAACATTGTCCGGTCAGACGCTGGATGCATTTCTTGCTTCTGTGCAACACGCCAATATCTTTTCTGTCGGTTTGAACTGCTCGTTCGGGGCCCGACAGTTAAAGCCTTTCCTCGAACAGTTGGCTGTCCGCGCACCTTATTATATAAGTGCTTATCCGAATGCGGGTTTGCCGAACAGTCTCGGCAAGTATGATCAAACTCCTGCGGATATGGCCCATGAGGTGAAAGAATATATCCAGGAAGGATTAATCAATATTATCGGTGGTTGTTGTGGAACAACGGATGCGTATATTGCCGAATATCCGGCTCTGGTAGAAGGTGCCCGACCGCATATACCGGCTCCTAAACCTGATTGTATGTGGCTTTCCGGCCTTGAGCTGTTGGAAGTGAAACCGGAAATAAACTTTGTAAATGTCGGAGAACGCTGTAATGTGGCCGGTTCGCGTAAATTCCTTCGTCTGATAAATGAAAAGAAATATGATGAAGCGTTGTCTATTGCCCGTCAACAGGTAGAAGACGGAGCTTTGGTGATTGATGTCAATATGGATGATGGATTGCTGGACGCTAAGGCAGAGATGACAACGTTCCTCAATCTTATCATGTCCGAGCCGGAGATTGCACGTGTACCTGTGATGATCGATTCCTCTAAATGGGAAGTTATCGAAGCCGGATTAAAATGCCTTCAGGGGAAATCGATCGTTAACTCTATTTCTCTGAAAGAAGGCGAAGACAAATTCCTTGAACACGCCCGGATTATCAAGCAATACGGAGCTGCGGCCGTAGTAATGGCTTTTGATGAAAAAGGACAGGCTGACACTGCTGCGCGTAAAATAGAAGTTTGCGAGCGTGCTTATCGTCTTTTGGTTGATGAAATAGGTTTTAACCCTCACGATATTATTTTCGATCCGAATGTGCTTGCCGTAGCTACGGGTATCGAAGAGCATAACAACTATGCGGTGGACTTCATCGAAGCTACCGGTTGGATTAAGAAAAACCTTCCCGGAGCGCATGTCAGCGGGGGAGTAAGTAACCTTTCTTTCTCTTTCCGTGGTAACAATTATATCCGTGAAGCCATGCACGCTGTGTTCCTTTACCATGCCATACAGCAAGGAATGGATATGGGGATTGTGAATCCGGGAACTTCTGTACTTTATAGTGATATACCGGTAGATATTCTTGAAAAGATAGAGGATGTTGTCTTGAATCGTCGCCCCGACGCTGCCGAACGCCTGATTGAACTGGCGGAAGCTTTAAAGGCAACTTCTGGCGAAGCTGCCGGACAACAGGCTGTGAAGCATGATGCATGGAGGGATGAATCCGTTCAGGAACGTCTGAAATATGCTTTGATGAAAGGTATCGGAGATTATCTCGAACAAGACTTGGCAGAAGCATTGCCACTCTATGATAAAGCAGTCAATGTGATTGAAGGTCCGTTGATGGACGGAATGAATTATGTAGGCGAGCTTTTCGGTGCAGGAAAGATGTTCCTGCCTCAAGTGGTGAAGACTGCCCGTACAATGAAGAAGGCTGTTGCTATTCTGCAACCGATTATCGAGTCGGAAAAAGTAGAAGGAACGACTTCTGCCGGAAAGGTATTGCTTGCCACAGTGAAAGGTGATGTACACGATATCGGTAAGAATATTGTTGCCGTGGTAATGGCTTGCAATGGCTATGAGATTGTCGACTTGGGAGTAATGGTTCCCGCAGAGACTATCGTTCAGCGCGCTATTGAGGAAAAAGTAGACATGATAGGTCTTAGTGGCCTGATTACTCCGTCTCTGGAAGAAATGGCCCATGTAGCTATCGAACTGGAGAAAGCCGGACTGGATATACCTCTTCTGATTGGTGGAGCTACTACGTCTAAGATGCACACGGCGCTGAAAATTGCTCCGGTCTATCACGCTCCGGTGGTGCACCTTAAAGATGCTTCTCAGAATGCAAGTATCGCTTCCCGTTTATTGAATCCGCAATTAAAGGCTGAATTGGTAAATGAACTGGAGGCGGAATATGAGGCACTTCGTGAAAAGAGCGGATTACTGCGCCGTGAAACCGTTTCACTGGAAGAAGCACAGAAAAATAAGTTAAACCTATTTTAAAACAGTGTCACAATGAAAAAGATTTTCTCTTTCTTATGCCTCTTCATGGCAATAGTTGCAATGAGCTCATGTTCTTCTGCAAAAGAAGAAAAAGGAACGTCCGGAACCGGAAATGCTGCATTGGATAATATCTTTGAGCGTAAAAGCGTACGCACTTATCTGAATAAGGGAGTGGAGAAAGAGAAGATTGATTTGTTGCTTCGTGCCGGAATGGCTGCCCCTTCGGGTAAAGACGTCCGTCCGTGGGAATTTGTCGTTGTGTCCGACCGTGCCAAACTGGATTCAATGGCTGCCGCACTTCCGTATGCCAAGATGTTGACGCAGGCTCGTAATGCAATTATTGTTTGCGGTGATTCCGTGAAATCTTCCTATTGGTATCTAGACTGCTCTGCTGCTGCCCAAAACATCCTTTTGGCTGCCGAAAGTCTGGGACTTGGTGCTGTATGGACAGCCGCTTATCCTTATGAAGACCGTATGCAGGTGGTGCGTAAATATACCGGTCTGCCTGAGAATATCCTTCCGCTTTGTGTCATTCCGTTCGGTTATCCCGCTACCAAAGAGAATCCGAAACAGAAATTTGACGAGAAAAAGATACATTATAATCAGTATTAGTAAACAAAAGTTTTGTCTTTTCAATAATTTCCTTACATTTGCGTCCAAATTGATTAAAATCTGATACGCAAATGTTTGGAATAGACGACCCTTTTATAATTCTGCCCTACCTGCTTTCGGTAGTATGTGTGATTTTTGCTGCCTGGTTCGGGCTGAAATACTGGAATAAGGACGACGAAAAAGACGAAACACGATGAATACATTTACACTCAGTTTGATTGTGATAGGCTATCTGCTATCACTTGCTTATCTTGGTTTTTTAGGGTATAAAAAGACAACGAGTACCAGTGACTATCTGGTAGGCGGGCGTCAGATGAATCCTATCGTTATGGCACTTTCTTATGGTGCCACGTTTATTTCCGCATCTGCTATTGTGGGCTTCGGGGGAGTGGCTGCCGCTTTCGGTATGGGTATCCAGTGGCTCTGTTTCCTCAATATGTTTATCGGGGTTGTTATTGCTTTTATCTTTTTTGGTTTGCGCACCCGGCGTATGGGGGCTAAACTGAATGTCAGTACTTTCCCGCAATTGTTAGGACGTCATTTTCGCTCACGTAATATCCAAGTCTTTATTGCTGCTGTGATTTTTATAGGGATGCCGCTTTATGCCGCAGTTGTGATGAAGGGCGGAGCCGTATTTATCGAACAGATCTTTCAGATTGACTTCAATATCTCTTTATTGATCTTCACGCTGGTAATTGCCGCTTATGTGATTGCCGGAGGAATGAAGGGAGTGATGTATACGGACGCTTTGCAGGCAGTCATTATGTTTGCTTGTATGCTGTTCCTGCTTTTCTCTTTGTATCAGGTGCTTGATATGAACTTTACGGAGGCTAATAAGGAACTGACTGCTATTGCTCCTCTGGTTCCGGAAAAGTTTAAGGCATTGGGACATCAGGGGTGGACTGCGATGCCTGTCACGGGTTCTCCACAATGGTATTCGTTGGTTACTTCTCTTATTCTGGGTGTTGGAATCGGATGTCTGGCGCAACCGCAGCTAGTAGTCCGTTTCATGACGGTGGAAAGTAGCAAGCAGTTGAACCGTGGTGTGTTTATCGGTTGTTTCTTTTTGATTATAACCGTAGGTGCTATTTATCATGCCGGAGCATTGAGTAATCTTTTCTTTCTGAAAACAGAAGGGGCGATTGCTACGGAAGTCGTACAGGATATTGATAAGATTATTCCATATTTTATTAATAAGGCAATGCCCGATTGGTTTGCCGCACTATTTATGCTGTGCATCCTTTCGGCAAGTATGTCGACGTTGAGTTCACAGTTTCATACAATGGGTGCGTCGGTCGGCTCGGATATTTATGGTACGTATAAGCCTCGCTCCCGTGGCAAACTCACGAATGTGATTCGTTTGGGAGTGTTATTCTCTATCTTGGTCAGCTATATTATTTGCTATATGTTGCCCCATGATATTATTGCCCGTGGAACTTCTATTTTTATGGGAATCTGTGCGGCAGCTTTCCTCCCTGCCTATTTCTGTGCGCTTTATTGGAAGCGGGCGACGAAACAAGGGGTAATAGCGAGTCTTTGGGTAGGAACTCTTGGAAGTCTTTTTGCTCTGGTATTTCTACATCAGAAAGAATCGGCTGCATTGGGTATCTGCAAGGCGTTGTTCGGACGGGATGTACTGATAGAAACATATCCGTTCCCGGTGATTGACCCGATATTGTTTGCATTACCTTTATCAGTCCTGGCTATTGTCGGAATCAGTCTGTTGACTTACAAAAAGTATTAGGCTTTAATTTTCTTCTTATAAGATTCGTACCGTGACACAATGTCACGAACGAAGTTATAAGTTTCTATACCACGGAAATACCCGTTTTTACAGACAGGATCAGTGAAGTATTCTTCATTGCTTTTAAGCAGGATGAAATTTTCTACATTATCTTTCCACACCAGTTTGTTCTTTCCGTATTTCTCTGCCAATGCCATGGCATCATAGATATGTCCTAAACCGGCATTGTAAGAAGCGAGGATAAAATTGAGGCGTTCTTCTTTATCGGGAATCATGCTGAAACTGCGGTCGGTAGCGGCAATATACTTGATAGCTGCCTTTACGCTTTCTTCCGGATTCTGTTCCTTTCCCGGAGGTACTCCCATAGCCCGGGCGGTGGCAGGCATTAGTTGCATTAAGCCTTTGGCTCCTGCCCATGAAACAGCTGTTGTGTCAAAATTGGATTCCGTATAAGCTAATGATGCAAGCATACGCCAATCCCAGCCGATTTCTTTGGAGTATTTTCTGAACAAATCGTCATAATGGGATATTTTTCCTTCTTTTAATGAAAGGATAGGAGAGTGGGGCATCATTTTACTGTTTTCAAAATAACGTTTCATACTTGCTGTATAAGCCGGAGAAGTCATGTTCTCCTGATGCCATTTTGTAGCTGCGGCTGCCAGTTCGGGACTGTCTTTTCGTACAGCCCATGAAGAACGTTGGTCGAAACTGACGGACAAATCGATATTCAGATTAGGATAGTAGGTCTTGTTCAGTTTCGCTAAGTCATTGTCGGCTACCGTATAGGGAATTTTACCTTGTGCTACTTGCGTGATCAGGTCTTCCACAGTAATACTGTCACTGGTAACTTCGTGGATATGAATACCTCCTCCCAGTTCATTATTCAGATTGACAAGCCGGTCGTAATATTTCCCCGGCTTAACATATATGTCTTTTCCTACCAGCTCGGTTACATCTTTCAGAGACTTGCTTTTTCCCTGTTGCACAATCACTTGATGAGTAATGATATCTTCCCCGCAATAGAGGATACTGTCTTTCCATTCTTTTGTGATAGGCAGGTTGTAGGCAATCATATCTCCTTCGCCAGCCAATAACTTGCGGATTAATTCATCCACACTGTTGGCAACTTCAATCCTGAGCTTCAATCCCATACTTTTGGCGAATTGCTCACTAAGTTCATATTGAAAACCCATTTCCTGTCCACGATAGTTGAAATATGAAGTTGAACTGTAAAGCGTCAATACAACCAATTCTCCGCTATCTTTTATCTGCGAAAGATCGCGTACATTTTCATTCACCTTGTTATGTTGTTTATTTCGGCAACCTAACATGCAGCAGAACAACACAAGGAGTAGAGGGATAATCAGGTTTTTGGCATTCATATTTGACGTTTTACTTTTCATTTTCAACTTACCATTCTCAACCCCTTAAGTGCTTCTTGATGTACATTGTCAGTATATCAATGGCTACTTTATTGCTTCCGCCTTCGGGTACGATAAGATCGGCATAGCGCTTGCAAGGTTCGATAAATTGCAGGTGCATGGGCTTGAGAACGCGTGTGTAACGTTCCATTACAGCTTCTGCCGTACGTCCCCGTTCGATAACGTCTCTTTGAATAACACGTATCAGGCGTTCATCCGGGTCGGCATCTACAAATATTTTGAGATCCATTATGTTGCGTAGTTTCTTATCGCATAAAGCAAGAATCCCTTCAATGATAACTACTTCGCGAGGTTCAATATGAATTGTTTCGGGCTGGCGGGTACAAGTCAGATAGGAATAGGTTGGTTGTTCGATGCTTTTCCCTTCTTTCAGCATCATGACATGTTTGGAGAGCAAACTCCACTCAAAGGCATCCGGATGATCGAAGTTAATGTTCTGGCGTTCTTCCACCGGGACGTGACTACTGTCTTTGTAGTATGAATCCTGAGGTAACAATACTACCTCCCCTGCAGGAAGGCTTTCTACAATTTTTCGTACGACGGTGGTTTTTCCGGAGCCTGTTCCGCCTGCTATTCCTATAATTAACATCTCTTTAAGTGTATATTTAAACCAAATAGAGTAAATTTGCATTGTTTATGCAGTGCATTGACCAGGCAAATATAGAAACAATTCATTAAAATAACAACGTAATGGTAAAACACATTGTATTATTTAAGTTAAAAGACGAAGTTTCAGCAGAGGAGAAACTTGTAGTCATGAATAAATTTAAGGAGGCAATAGAAGCGCTTCCGGCTAAAATTGCGGTGATCCGTAAGGTCGAAGTCGGATTGAATATGAATCCCGGAGAAACGTGGAACATAGCGCTGTATAGTGAATTTGATACGCTGGAAGATGTGAAATACTATGCGACGCATCCCGACCATGTGGCAGCCGGAAGGATTTTGGCTGAGACAAAGGAAAGCCGTGCGTGTGTAGATTATGAATTATAATCCCCTAATTATTGAAAATGAAAAAGTTAATTTCTTCACTGCTTTTAAGCTTTGTTGTATGTGTTTTGCAAGCGCAGATCAAAGATCCGGTAAAGTTCAAGACTGAGTTCAATACTCTTTCTGACACGGAAGCGGAGATTGTATTTACCGCTGCCATTGATAAAGGGTGGCATGTGTATTCTACCGAACTTGGAGATGGCGGACCTATTTCTGCAACGTTTAATGTTGATAAAACGTCTGGCATAGAGCTACTGGGAAAGCTGAAACCGGTTGGCAAAGAGGTCGCCACTTTCGACAAGTTGTTTGAAATGAAGGTGCGTTATTTTGAGAATACGGCTAAATTCATTCAGAAGGTGAAGCTCACAGGTGGAGCTTATGAAATAGAAGGTTATCTGGAGTATGGAGCTTGTGACGATGAAAGTTGTCTTCCTCCTACTGAAGTGCCGTTTAAGTTTTCCGGAGTAGCGAAGACAGCTAATGCTGCTGCAGCTAAAGCGGAACAACCGGAAAAAAAGGAAGTTGAGAAAAAAGAAGAGGCGGCTCCTGTTGTTTCTAAGGATACTGTAGCTATGATGGAACTGGTTCCTGCCACTACAACAGATGCATCTACGGGGATTCAACCTGCCGTTGCATCCGGTGAACTCTGGAAACCGGTCATTAGTGAACTGCAAGCGTTAGGTGAAGAACATACGCAGGGAGATATGTCCTGGATTTATATTTTTGTGACAGGTTTCTTAGGCGGACTATTAGCTTTGTTTACTCCGTGTGTATGGCCGATTATTCCTATGACGGTCAGCTTCTTCCTGAAGCGTAGTAAGGACAAGAAGAAAGGGATTCGTGATGCGTGGACTTATGGTGCGTCTATTGTTGTGATTTATGTGGCATTAGGCTTGGCTATTACATTGATCTTCGGTGCCAGTGCGTTGAATGCCTTATCTACTAATGCAATTTTCAATATTCTCTTCTTCCTGATGTTGGTAGTGTTTGCCGCTTCGTTCTTCGGAGCATTTGAGATTACATTGCCTTCGAAGTGGAGTAATGCGGTAGATAGTAAAGCGGAATCGACTACGGGATTACTGAGTATTTTCCTAATGGCATTTACACTTTCGTTGGTGTCTTTCTCTTGTACAGGTCCGATTATCGGATTTTTGTTGGTACAGGTTTCCACAACGGGAAGTATAGTAGCTCCGGCAATTGGAATGCTGGGATTCGCCATTGCTTTGGCGTTGCCGTTTACTCTTTTCGCTTTATTTCCATCGTGGCTGAAATCTATGCCGAAATCGGGAGGTTGGATGAATGTGATCAAGGTAACACTGGGTTTCCTTGAACTTGCATTTGCACTTAAATTCTTATCGGTTGCCGATTTGGCTTATGGCTGGAGACTGCTTGATCGTGAAACTTTCCTTGCTTTATGGATTGTTATTTTTGCTTTACTTGGATTTTATCTGTTGGGTAAGATCAAGTTCCCGCATGATGATGATGATAATAAGGTAGGTGTTACCCGCTTCTTCATGGCACTTGTTTCTTTGGCATTTGCGGTATATATGGTTCCTGGTCTATGGGGAGCACCGTTGAAAGCTGTCAGTGCGTTTGCTCCGCCTATGCAGACGCAGGATTTCAATTTGTATAAGAATGAAGTACATGCCAAATTTGACGATTATGATTTAGGAATGGAGTATGCACGTTTGAATGGTAAGCCTGTAATGCTCGACTTTACCGGATACGGTTGTGTCAATTGTCGTAAAATGGAGGCTGCTGTTTGGACTGACCCGAAGGTGAGCGACTTAATTAATAACGATTATGTATTGATAACTCTCTATGTAGATAATAAAACTCCGCTGACCGAACCTGTGAAGATTGTCGAGAACGGAACAGAACGTACCTTGCGTACTGTCGGTGACAAATGGAGTTATCTGCAACGTGTGAAGTTCGGTGCCAATGCACAGCCTTTCTACGTATTGCTGGATAATCAGGGAAGTCCTTTGAATAAGTCTTATGCTTACGATGAAGACATTCCCAAATATATTGAATTCCTGCAAACTGGACTGGAGAATTATCGGAAGGAAAAATAATCCGAAGATATAACTATCAATGAGAAGCGGTCTCACTCTGTAGAGTGGGACCGCTTCATTTAAATAGAATAGAATAAAACTAGAAATAATGTTTTTTACATGGGTACTTCCATTACCAGAAGTTTGGTCCCTTTAGTAGCACGGATAGAGAAGCTTTTGGTATCCCATATTCCGATGCCGTCACGTTTGGCCAGATGTTCATCGGCCACGCTGATCTCTCCTTCTATCACAAACAGATAAGCTCCGTTACCTTCCTGATGCATACAATATTCGATGGTTCTTTCCGTATCGAAGTCTCCCATAGAGAACCAGGCATCCTGTTTGATGGAGGCCGGTGTCTTGCCGTTCGGTGAAATGAACAGAGATAACTCGTTCGGTTTCAGCAGCGGACGTATATCGAAATTGTTATATTCGGGTTTCGTATTCTCGATTCGGGGGAATACCCATATTTGCAGGAATTCCAATTGTTCTTCCTTGCTGTCGTTATACTCACTATGATAGATACCACTGCCCGTACTCATCACTTGGATATCACCGGGAGTAATCGTTTTCGTATTTTGTACACTGTCGCCATGTCTCAGATACCCTTTCAACGGAATGGAAATTACTTCCATATTTTTATGTGGATGAGTATCAAATCCCATCGACGGGTCTACACTGTCATCATTCAGCACTCGCAAGGCTCCGAAATGGATTCTTTCCGGATTGTGGTGGGTTTTGAGCCAGCCATGATTAAAATAGCCTCTTGATGAAGCTCTGTCGATTACTTTTTTCATAATCTTCCTTTCTTTTTTATAGAACTTTGTTGTGTGCTTTGTTCGCACTTTTATAATAGGACAACAATTAAAGAGTACACAAAGTTCTCGGCCGGAAACTCAATAAGAAAGAAGGTTATTTTTTTATTTCAGAAAAAATACATACGTTTGTAACATCATAACAATACCTTTGTGCCCAAAAGTAAAGAAAATATGTACGCAACAGACACGCTTATGGACGAACGGGAGTTAGTTCTCCGTCTGATAGACGGCGATGAGGATGCCTTTTGCGAACTCTATGCCGCCTATAAGAATCGCTTGCTGTATTTTGCGATGAAGTTCGTCAAATCTCGTGAGTTTGCCGAAGATATTTTTCAGGACGCGTTTACGGTTGTATGGCAAAGCAGGCGTTTTATCAATCCGGATGCGTCTTTCTCATCCTATTTATATACGATTGTACGCAATCGTATCCTTAATCAGATACGGGATATGGCGAATGAAGATAAGTTGAAAGAGCATATCCTTTCTCATGCGGTTGATTCGGCCAATGAAACGAATAATAAAATATTGTTCGATGATTTGAAGGATGTCCTTAGCCGTGCATTGGAACAATTGACTCCCCGTCAGCGTGAAGTCTTTAATATGAGCCGAGATTTACAGATGTCCCATAAAGAAATTGCGGAAGCGCTGGGAGTCTCTGTCAATACCGTACAGGAGCATATTTCTGTTTCGTTGAAAGTGATTCGTGCCTACTTGACTAAATATTCGGGTACTTCTGCTGACATATTGCTGATTCTACTTTGTCTGAATTTATAATAAATGTTAATCATACCCTAGCTGTTTCCTGCCTTTGTGTATTACTAATACGAAGGGGAGAAATCAGCACCCTTATTTGAATATATGATGAAAGATACGAAGACAGAAAAAAATAAATTACGTCGTTATCTGGATGATATGTACATCCGGGAGGAAGCATCGCAGTTACTGGAAAGTATGAGAGATGCTGACCATAAAGATATATTGGATGAGTTGTCTGCCGAAGTCTGGGAGGAATCCGTCAGCCAGCAGCCTGTTACTGACTTGGAGCGTGAGAAGTATAAAAAGGAGGCTCGCCAGTTGCTGAAACATATTGAACATAAGAAACGTACCTGGTTTCGTCGGGTAATGACGATTGCAGCCAGTGTGGCGGCTGTAATAGCCATCGTGACAGGAAGTATCAGTTATTTCCGGTATATGAGTGAGCAGCAGATAACTTTCGCTGAAATCTCAACCTCTTTTGGAGAGAAGAAACGGGTGGAATTACCGGACGGAACTATATTAGTGTTGAACTCTTGTTCACAAGTACGTTATCCTGATTCTTTTCAAGGGGATATCCGGAAAGTGGAACTGGAAGGAGAAGGATATTTCAGGGTTGCCCATAATGAAGATA
>OMAN01000606.1_pt1 | contig 14386 bp, 3 predicted proteins | sample 1644701 | NCBI WGS metagenome assembly OMAN01 (sample SAMEA103958124, study PRJEB25191) | human gut metagenome | biome: human-associated habitat [ENVO:00009003]; feature: intestine environment [ENVO:2100002]; material: feces | place: Germany | collected 2013/2015 | reverse complement strand
TATCCGACTTTTATAATTACTAAGTCGGTCTGCCGTCAAGACGGTGGGGATTGAAGTTGATAGAACTTCTATCCCTAAAACTTCTAAGCGTTCACAATCACAACTCGCCCCTCACCAACCCTTCCAAAACCTCGCCCTTTTTAGTAATCCACAACTAACCCAATTTCCCCAAAAAAATTTTCAAAAACCTCTTGACAAATGCCGAAGTATCGGTTATAATAAAACCAACAAATCAGTAAACGTTACTGATTTCATTAAAAACAATAAGAAAATAATGATTTTATCACTATGAAAGGATAGGTAATTTACTATGAAAAAGTGGGTATGTCCGGTATGCGGTTACGTTCATGAGGGAGATACACCTCCCGAGTTCTGCCCCCAGTGCAAGGTTCCCGGCAGCAAGTTCATAGAGCTTAAGGAAAGCGAAAAGCTTGTATTTGCAGACGAGCACAAGGTAGGCATTGCAAAGGCAGTTGAGGATGAAGAGATTCTTGCAGGTTTAAAGGCTAACTTCGAGGGCGAATGCACAGAGGTAGGTATGTATCTCGCTATGGCAAGAGCCGCTCACAGAGAAGGTTACCCCGAGGTAGGCCTTTACTACGAAAAGGCAGCTTGGGAAGAGGCTGAACACGCTGCAAAGTTCGCAGAGCTTTTAGGCGATGTTGTAAGTGCATCGACTAAGGAAAACCTCGAAAAGAGAGTTGCCGCAGAGCACGGCGCTACACAGGGCAAGCTTGACCTCGCAAAGAGAGCAAAGCAGTTAAATCTTGACGCTATCCACGACACAGTTCACGAGATGGCTAAGGACGAAGCCCGTCACGGTAAGGCTTTCGAGGGTCTGCTGAACAGATACTTCAAGTAAGCGGCGGCTGTGAGCCGCACCGGATTCGCCTTTTTCAAAATTCTGCTTACCGCAGGACAGCGAAACGGCGGCATCATAAAAAGCAATAAACAAACTACAGCCGTAAGCACCCTTGCTTACGGCTCAGTTTGTTCTTATAGTAAAAACGCATCTGATACACAAAAGAGAACACCGGTCGCCCGGTGTTCTCTTTTTTTACTGTCAGCTTATTTGGCTGTCTTCACATTTGCATAAGTATAAGTGCTTGTATTTGCACCCTTATAAGACGCAATCCTTACCTTATACACGCTTCCGGCCCTGAGTCCGCCAATAGTGACAGTAGCATTCGTACTGCCCTTTAACGTCTTTTTGACCCACTTGCCGCCTTTGTAAATTTCAACCTTATATCCGTCTGCACTGGCGTTTTTACCCCACTTAACGGTTATCGAGTTGCTTTTTGCCGATACAACCTTGATATTGGTTACCGGTGAAAGCACTGCAGTAACCGTAGTATAGCTGTAATCGCCGTACAGATTGTCCTTATACGCTCTTACCCTTACTTTACATGTGCTGTAAGGTGTAAGTCCGCCAAGCACAGCCTTTGCTGTCTTATTATCGGTTATGGTCTTTTTGACCCACTTACCGCCGATATAATATTCTACGTTATATCCGTCAGCGTTCGCATCCGCATTCCATATAACTACTGCTTTTGAGTCAACTGCGCTCTTTACCTTAAGACCGCTGACCTTTGTCGGAGCGGTAGTGATATAAATATCGTCGAATGCACTCTCAAGCTCACCCTTATAAGCCTTTATTCTGACCTTGTAGGTTTTGTAGCCCTTAAGCGAGCCTATTGTAACGGTAGTTTTGTTATTGCCGGTCAGCGTCTTTTCATTCCACTTACCGTCTGCATAGTACTGAGCGGTATAACCGTCCGCACTTTCGTTCTTATCCCATTTAAGCGTAAACGAAGAAGATGTTACTGTCTTCGTAATACCCGTAACTTTTGACGGGAGCGTATCGATATAGCCATATGTATACGGACTGTAAAGGTCGCCCTTATATGCGCTTACCCTTACTTTATATCGTGTTCCTGCACAAAGTCCGTCTATAACCGCCGATATATTATTGTTGCCGGTAACAGTCTTTACGGACCACTGATTATTAATGTACCACTCTACCTTGTAGCCGTCCGCTCTGGCGTTTCTGCTCCAGCTTATTCTTACCGTTTCATCGGTAGCCTTCACCGTATTTATATTCCATACGGGAGAAGGAACAGTATCAACATAGAAACATCTGAACTTGGCGGTGAAGCTTCCTGCATAAGCCGCTATCCTTACCTTATATTTAAGACCTGCAGAAAGACCGCTCAGCTTTGCCGCTACTCTGTCGCCGTCCGTGCTGAAGCCGATCTGCTTCCACTGATTGCCGACATAGCATTCGACATAATATCCGTCAACGCCGCTTATATTCTTCCAGCTTATATCGACTTCATTGTATGTTGTCTTTTCAACCGCTATTTCTTCCACATCGGGAATAGGCTTTACGGGAACACGGTTTCCGATATATGAATCCTTACATCTTGTGCATTCAAATACGCTGTAGCCTTCGTTGCGATAGTCAGGCTCAACTACTTTGATTACAACATAGTCGTGACCGAGAGGTTCGCCATACTCCGCACCGCATATTTCACACTTTGCCTTTTCGGTGCAGGTAGCCTCTCCTCCGGAATGCTCACATTCGGTTATCGTAGCCGTTACAACGTCCGACGCCATCGAAACTCCCGCCGTTGTAGCATTGCTGTAGGTAAGACGGCAGTAGTACCTGCCCGTTGTGAGATTTTCGAGCGACAGCTTTCTGTCTGTAGCGCCCTCTATCACTGTTTCGTAGCCGTTTTCATCAATGGCGAACCACTGATAAGCAACTTTTGCGTCAACCTCGTTTGAATACCACGGCTCTGCATTTATTTGAAGTGACGGTATGTCGCCTGGATAATAACCGTTGGTGTAATATACAGTATCAATCGGCTTGATTATCTGCATCGGACATAACCGTACCGTAAGTCCGTTTGTCGATGATGCCGTTGCCTTATTAAGACTGTATATATCTATCCACTCTTTTGTTCCTCTGTCCTGTACCCAGAAGCCGGGATCGATATAATCGGCTATCACCTTATTCGGGGCATTAGTTATGATTTCGGCAAACCCACCTGACGAAATGGATACATTACCGCCGTTTATTGTAAGGCAATTTATATTGTTTGCGGCCATTGTAACATTTCCGCCGTTTATGGTCACATTGCTGCCTGTAGCAAGCCCCTCAAATGTGACATCACCGCCCTGCACTATAAATGCGTCTTGATTCTCAAACGCTGTCACCGCACAACGTCCCGTAACCGTCAGCTTTGCCTTGCCGTTTATGATGATCGGACGTGAGAACGCTGTACGAACTGCGTACTTGAGCGTGAAGTTACCTTCGGTTATGACTAACTGACCGCCGTATCCGTTCTTGTTATAAAGCGGATATAAGGTACAGCCCTCGTTTTCGCTCTTCTGAGCGTCTTTCGCAGCCTCGTCAAGATTGTTATAATACTTGACATCGTCGCCCTTTGTTATCTTTGCATTGAACTTGCTCTCGCATATCTCGCAATATGTCGGCTCGGTAATATTACCTGCGGTTTCCTTGTCCGCTGTAGGATCGACCACCTGAGAATGATCACAATCAACAAGGTCTATACTTACAGTGTTCGACTTTATTTCATAGCCGTCACCGGTAGTAACTACGAAGTATATCTCGGCAACATCGCTGTCGCCTGCCTTATCAATTATTTCGTCTGCCGACAATTTAGCGTCCTTTACAAGTGCGCTTAAGCTGCTATAAATTATATCTCCGCTTACATAGGAGTTTATACCGTATCTCTTACTTACATACGAGTCGTTCAGGTTCGAGCCGTTAGCAAGAGACAGGTTGAACTTCAGCGTGGAATTTGCGTTGCTGTTGCGATACAGCTTGTTCATTTCTGTGCTAAGCGTTGCTTGTACTATCGGTGCCTTAGCAACGGTAACACCGCTTGCTTCCGACACCTCACGTTCTTTAAGCGTCAGCCATGCACCGCCCTCTGTTTTCTTATACGCATAGCCGTTGCCGAGAATATCTGTTATCTTGCCATCTTTTACCGTAATGTTATCATATTGTCCGCCGCTGAGCTTAACATCTCCGCCGTTTACGGTGAGATATGCGATTCTTGTGGCTTCTTCGGCAGTCAACCTGGAGCCCGGCTCGGCAATTACAGCGAAAATATTGGCGTTGCCTCTAAGTGTCAGCTTACCGCCATCGGCGACCTTTACTGTATTATACAAGATGGCGTTATCGCCATTTGCAATAAGTGTAACATCACCTGTAACAGGGAGGTAGTCTGTATCATAAGCGGAAGACATCAGCATTGTTATTGTTGCAATTGCAACGCTGTTTGCCTTGGCAAACGCCTTTCCCAGATCTTCCTTAACAAAATATTCTGTCTTTTCCGCTCCGTTCTCGGTATAGCTTACGCTTGCAGCGATCAATGAATTGCAGTATATGCAACGGTTATCTCTGCCCACACCGTCCGGGTGGTCGCATCTTATTATTCTTACGTTATCGAAGTTTGACGAAGCGTTTGCTTTCAGATCGCTGTACAGCTGAGAATCGACACGGCTGCCGCTCGCTAAAATTTGATAAAGATAAATTTCACTTGAGCAGTCTATATTAGCGATATTAGCATTCGTGATACTTGCCAGCTGTTTAAGCAGAACACCGTCTTCTAAAATCAGCGTGTCAATTTTCAGCGTTTCAACATAGGAGGAGAAATATGTGGCATTTAATTTCACATTCTGGCAAACTACGCTGACCTCTCCCGAGAAAGTAACAGTGCCGCCGTCCATGCTAAATCCATTTTCAACCCCAAAAGTACACTTACTGTCACTGCGTATAGTGATTTGGGTTCCGGATCCGTTAAAGCTATTGATATAGACACCAAAGCCGTTCATATCGACAGTAAGTTCTCCGCCGTTTACGTTAATGTCAGTATTTCTATCGAAGAAATCTCTGAGCATTTTCAGCGTACAGCCTTTGTTTTCGTTCTTTGCCGCAAACTCAAACGCTTCCGTAAGTTTTGTAAAGTATTTTACCGTTGTTCCGGTCTCACTCTTTACAGTGACTGCAGCATACATCTTTGCATTGCACTCGTTGCATACACCTTCCGCATTGATCTCACTGTGTGCACACTGATAACCGCAGCCGCACCTTCCTGTTTCGTCATACTCATGCTTGCTGTGGTCGATTACCGTAAGTGAATTATCGCTTTCCGAAACCTTGCTTGCGTCAAACAGCTTTCCGTCGCTTGTCGTAAACGCCTTGTTCTCGCCGAGCAGATCTTTCAGTGCCTTGCCCTCTGCGCTTACATCTATGCTGCTGAATGTACCGCTGTTTATAGTGACCGTACCTCCGCTGACGCTCAGCTTATTATAAGTACCGCCGTTTATAACAGTCTTGCCGCCGCTTACGCTGATACTGTCATCATTGATAGTTATGTCATCAAACGTTACCGTGCCGCCCGTTACAGCTATGAGATATCCCACCGAGCTTCCCGGATACTTCGATAATGTACAGCCGTCATCTCCCGTGATCTTGACATTTCCGCCGCTTACTTTGATCACAGCAGATGCACTTCCCGTTTTCTTGAATAAAACGGTAAAGCTGCCCTGTGTGATCTCACAGTCTCTGTTCACACCTCTGTATAATTCTAATGTACAGCCGTTGTTCTCCTCAAGCTGTGCCGCTTCAAATGCTTCGGGCACATTGTCGGTATAGCATGCCTTGTCGCCGTTTGTTTTAACAAGTATCGCATTTATGCTGGCATCACATAACGAACAACGATAGTAATCATGCTCGTCTGTCGTTAATGCGTCATACGGATGCGTACAGGTCGCCATTTCAAACTCGACATCATCGGTCACATATTCGTATCCGTTTAACTTGATAACAAGATGTGCCTTTACAGTGCCGTCAGTATCGGAAATTTCATCTGCATTTGCAAACGTATATGAATTTCCGACGAAGTCGAGCTCTCTTATTAAGGTATCGCCTACATATAAACCGACTGTGACCTTATTGGCATCGCTTATCGTGTATCCGTCGCTTGTATTAACATTGAAGTTAAATAAGATCTGCCGTGCACCTCCGCCGTTGCGGTACAGCACAGTCTTATTTGCTGTCGCCGTTGCGCTCTTTATCGGCGCTGTCCTTACTTCTACATTAGCTATATCCTGCTTTTCACGCTCTGCAATAGTAGACCAGATGCCGGAATCGATAAAACTCCAATAGGCATAGCCGTCCGCAAGAAGCTGTCCTACGTTTCTGCCTTCGCCTGAAACCTGTAAGCTGTAGAATTGACCGCCTTTAATTACAGCGTTACCGCCGTCTTTAATTATGAAGTCAGAGAGAGTACCACCGTTGATTTCCGCATCGCTGCCGTTGCAAACGGCAACACGTTTTATTAAGCCACTGCCGTTAACGGTCAGCTTACCGCTCGTTACTTCTATGGAATACCATACATCAGTACCGGGTTGTGAGAGCCTTTTACCGTTAAGTTCAAGCGTAACATTGCCTGTAACAGCTATCGTATCTGTAATATCGTCCGTGATGTTCTTCTGCAGCGTTACAGTAGCCGTAGCTATCTCATTAGCCCTTTCAAAAGCGTCATAAATATCGCTGAACAGATCCGTATTTTCGCTTCCGCCGGCAGTATAGCTTACAGTTGCAACAATTTCCTCATTGCAGTAAGGACAGGGATTACCGTCAAGCACATAACTGCCGTTTTTGTCCTTATGGTTGCACTTATCAACAAAAATTCTATAGGTACTGGTCATGGTCTGAATAGCTTCGTATGTGTAAACAGTAATGCCATTCATACTATCGGCCGAAACTACGCTTCCGCTCGCAATTGCCCTACCTAAAGTATAATTGCTTCCATTTTCGCAAGTGAAACTGCCGAACCTACCGCTTACGATAGAGATGTTATATTCGCTTCCACCGGAGCGGTTGTCACACATAGCTAAAGAATCGGCATTAACATCATTGATGACCGTGTCTCCGCCGTTAGCTTTCAGTGCATCAATATTTGCACCGTTTATAACAGTCGCTCCGCCATTTATTGACAGTGCATCAATATTTGCACCGTCTATAACAGCATTTCCGCCTTCTATTGACAGTTCACCGATATAACCATCGGTACTGTTTACTGTAAGCGTACTGCTGATTATTCTTACTCTTCCCAGCTTGATTTTACCGTCAATTGTAACCTCAGCGTCAGTTCCGTTAACTGTGATTCCGCTTGGCAGATTTTGATTGCTCACGTCCTGTACTGCCGAAGAAGTGAAAGTCACGTCACCGCCGTTGACAGTGAACTGACAATATGCCTCTTTACCGTTAAAGTCAACAGTAAACTTACCGCCCGTCACGGTAATGGACGCAGGTACTCTTTCCGAAATCAGCTTTACAGTGCTGCCCTCGTTCTCCTGTGCCAGCTTTATGGCACTCTCTATATCCGCATAACCTAACGACTTGCCGTCAGCATCTACTACCTCGGCTTCTATCAATAAATCACATATACCGCAGAATACCAAACCGTCGGTTTCGTTATTAAAGCTATCCTCAGGGTGCGAGCAGGTCGCAAGTGTAAACTTAAGTGCATTCGACTTATATTCGTATCCGTCACACTTCAGTACAGTGTAATATTCAACCTCACCGTCTTCCGCTACAATCTCACCGATTTTATAACCGAATACCATATACCAGTTAACAGAAAGCTTAGAATCTTTACTGCGATTATTGCCGTTTACATAGTCCGAATAGGTTATCCGCTTTGAAGTGTCCGCCACATCGCATATAACATTGACTTTTAATTTTTTCGCTCCGTTACGGTATATAACAGGCGCTTCTCCGCCTGCCCACGAAATACTTGCGCTCTTTATGGGTGCTTCTTCTACGGATAACGCTCCTTTAGAACCGCCCAAATAGCTATCTTTTTCACGCTCATCAATCGAAAGCCAAGTGCCGTCAGCATTTTTATACGCATAACCGTCTGCCAGTACAGATTCAAGATTGCCGTTAAATATCTCGATGTCGTTGAATTTACCGCCGCTGAGTTTTACGTTACCGCGAACGGACAGACCTTGTATAGTGCCGCCGCCTATTTCTGCGTTGCCTCCTTTTTTAACTGACACAGAATTGAAGTATCCACCGCCGTTAATGACTAATTTTGAGTTTTCATTAACGTAAATAGGTGTATCCATATCGCCATCGCCGTTTACAGTAAGCGTGCCACCGTCAGATACCGATATACGCGCTATGCCATAACGACCACCCAGTGTTACATTGCCCATAACGGTAATCTCCTGTGTACGTTCGCTGTCTGTAATATCCTTATACAGCGTTACTGTAGCCGTACCTATCTCATTAGCCTTGTCAAAAGCGTCGCATATATTGCTGAACAGCTCTGTCTTTGCACTTCCGTCAACCGTATAGCTTACGCTTGCGGCAAACTCAGAGTTACAGTATTTGCATATACCGCTGTCATTAAAGGCATAACTGCCGTCCTCATTCTTATGCTCGCACTTGGTAAACAGATAATAGCTTACAGTATTGTTTTCGGAGTCAAAATTATTTTTTTCGGCTATATCGCTGTATAATAAAGCCTTTGCTGTTTTCTCAGCAGTCGGATCTGTCGGATTGTCGTAGCTTATCACACGCACACCGCTTGCGATTACGTCCTTTAATTTAAACTGTCCGAGATAGACATTGCCGTAAGTACCGCCGCCTATAGTAAGCTTTGCGTCAGTTGCGTCTTCGCTTACAAATAAATTATCAGCACCCGCATTATTGTCAACATTGACGCCTTCGCTGACAGTTACGGTACCGCCTGATATAGCAATACTATCAAATCCGGCGCCTGAGCCCTCAGGCAATGTAAGAGATCCGCTCTTCACATTAACCTTGCACCTGATGAACATATAACCTTCAGCAATAACATCTGCACCGTCAATAGTTATTGTCTGGTTGTAATCATAGATAGTACCATAATTACTTGTGGTAATAGTAAACTGACCGTTTGACAGCCTAACCCCACTATTGATCTTACCGCTTGTTACAAGAGTGAAAACACAGCCCTTGTTTTCAGCCTTATCGGCATATAATAAGCCTTCTTCAATGCTGTCAAAATATTCGTTAGTAGTACCGTCGGCTGATGTCACCTTTGCATAAAGCACAGCACCGCACGCACACTTTGTCTCTGTTTCGGTGTATGTATGAGTATGCTTTACAACTGTGACATTTCTAATTCCTTCGCTGAGTGTCACCGCACTGCCGTCAACTATACTTTCGGGGAGATGTGTGACACTGTTTAAGATCGCAAACGCATAGCCCTTTGCAAGCAGAGCGTTTACGGGTGTGTTGCTTTCCTCGCCGCAGATGGTGTTGTACCTTCCGCCGTATAAAGCTACACCGCTTGCGTGTGCAATATAAACATTCTCAAATATGCCGCCGTATATTTCGACACACTTAGCACTGTTAATGACTAAATTGAGTACATCTGCGGCTGAACTGCCGCCGTCTGCAGTACCGTTTATAAGCGTACCGCCGTTTACACTAAAAGGTGCGTCTATGCATCCGTAGTAGGTGCTTTTCCTGCTGTCCTTAAGGTACAGCACACCACCGTTATTTACACTTATATCTGCCTCTCCGCCGAGTGAACATCCGTTCACATCGACAGTAACCGTTGTATTGCCGATTTCTACGTTCTGTGTAATCTCACAGTTCTTATACAATGTCAGCGTACAACCGTTGTTTTCCGCCGATAATGCCGCAGTAAAAGCGTCGTCTATATTATCGAAATACTTCGCTGTTCCCGCGCCCGAAATGCCCGCAGTAAGCTGATATTTGCAGGTAGAGCATACACCTGTTTTGCTGTCAACATCCGTATGACCGCACCGCTTACCGCAAATCGTACACTTGCCCGTTGTGCTGTCGTAACTGTGACCTTCATGTGGTATTACAATAACAGGTGTTGCAAAACCGTCTTTCAACAGTGTTTTTGAGCCGTCTATCGGCTCAGGATTGGGAGACTTCATAAACATACGGTTCTCAGCCAACAAAGTCAGTATTTCTGCGTTTGCTCTGTCCCCGCCGCCGTTATAGCATATTGTTTTGAAAGCTCCGCCGTGAAGAATTACGTCACTGCTTGCATCGTTTATATTGAGTGTTATAGAAAATGTACTATAGCAGTCAAATGTACCTGCACCTACCGACACAGTTCCCATAGCGCCGCAGTTTTCGTCAAATGTCAGCTTACCGCCGGCCGCTACATTGAAATCGCCATAAATACGATTATTTTTTCCCGATCCCGTAACGGTTATATCTCCCGAAACAGTTAACGTACCTACATTGGCTTTCTCAGCGATCCACAGCGTGAACTTACCGCTGAGTGTTGTATAGCTGCCTGTATAATTCTTGTATACTCTTAATGTACAGCCGGTGTTTGCGTCACTGTCAGCCGCTTCAAAAGCCGCTCCCATCTCAGTTTCCTTATAAACAGAAGCTACAGCCCCATCCTTTACGATAACAGCCGCATACTGATATTCACACTCGTTACACTTACCCGTTTCGCTGTTAACATCGCTGTGAGGGCAAACATATCCGCAGCCGCACTCGCCGTCAACATAGGTATGGCTGTGGTCTTTGATTGTCAGCGTTTCACTGCTTGATATTTCCTTAACATTTGCATTGAAAAGAGTTCCGTCAGTCTTGAAGAAAGCCTTACCCTCTCCGAGCATATCGTATAATGTCTTGCTGTCCCTGGCGTAAAGTCCGGCTGGATATGCACCGGCTTTCAATATAACCGTACTCGAATCATATACATAGATCGAAGTGTCTAAAACTACATCGCCGTCTATTATAAGCGTACCGCCGGCGTATGAAGCGTCGTTTGTCGGATATACATTACAACCGAGCATAACCGGATTGCCGCTGTTTTTGATCGTAAGCTTTCCGCTTTTGCAAGGAGTAATACTCCGGATTTTAAATTGGCGTCCGTTTAAGTCAATTGTAAGTTCTCCGTATAAGTCATACTGAGCGCTTGGTTTAGAATAATCCTTAAACAGCTTTATCGTACCGCTTCCGTTGTATTCATTCAGTAAAGAGTGAAGCTCATCGGTATCTACATACTTTAAGCTTCCGTTCTTGTCTGTATAGAGTGCGACAGACACAACCGCACCGCAGATTGAGCAGATGCCGTTGTCCGTGTTTATATCACCGCCATGCTCGCAGGGCTTTCCGCACTCCTCGCACTTGCCTGTTCCAGTGCTGTATTTGTGGTCAGCGTCAGTATGCTCTACAACAGTAAGCGCAACGGAATAACCCATACTTCCATATTCTTTATAAAGATCAAGATAATTGCCGTTATCTTCACGTCGCAGTGCCTGCCGGGTAACATCAAGAAGATTGCCTAATTTCAGAGCGCCGGAATTGTTTTGGCGATGATATGTCAGCCCACCTAACTTCATTCCCGTAGCGAGCTTTACAGATGTCGTTGTAGTTCCGTCATCATTCACGGATGCTATCACAGTCAACTGTTCTGTAGTTACTTTTGCGCCATCGTTTACAGCAAGCCGTGCACTGTCCTCAACAAAAATTGTATTAAATTCTACATTTGCTTCGCTGTCAATTATGAATGATCCGCCGCCTTTGCGAACATACACCTGCGTAACATAACTGCCCGCTGTGCCGGTTAATGTAAGCGTGACGTCTTTGTTGACCCCAAGTTTGTTGACCCCAAGCTTGATATTGTTCAGCTTGTGACCGTTAAGGTCGATCATAACATTGTGTTTTACATCTATAGTATCTAAAGTTGCAGTTGCCGATGCATCGCCGATATCCTGATAGATCTTTACATAGTTTTCGGTATCGGCAGTAACACTGTTAAGGCAGTCTGCGAGCGTGTCATAGCCTGTCGGCGCATTGCCGTCTGTGCTGATTGTAGCAACAAACTGATGCGCACACTCGTTACACTTACCCGTGTCAATATCAATATTGCTGTGATCACATAACGCTCCGCAGTTTGTGCATTTACCGTCGGAATAACCGTTTTCATGTGCACATTCTTTATATGTAAATGTAAATTTTTCTGTAACAGTTTCTGTGCTGTCACCGTCTGAATAGGTTATATCGCAATACAGAACATAATTTCCGGCAGGAATATTATCCGCAAGCTTGAATTCGCCGTTGCTTCCGGATACTGCCGCACCGAGCTCATCTGCACTGTATGCACTGTTCGTACTGTACCAGTTATAGCTTATGCTTTCACTGTCAACCGTATAGGTGCTTACAAGCTTGTAATTGTCCTTCTCTTCCTGCGAAGTGTTTGTATAGAAAACCGTTCTGTTTGTGTTGTCACCCTGTGTAACCTTGTTGAAACGGTTTGCATTCGACTTTACCTGAACGGTATTGGATACAATATCTCCGCACTTTATTGTAAGAGTATTATCAGTGTCGTATGTAACCGAAAACTCGGTATCGCAGACCATGCACACCCAGCCGTAATCGGTCTTGATTATGCTTGCTAATAAATCGGGTTCATCGCCGCCGAAACAGCCTCTTGCGTCTGCAAACTCTTCATCGCTCATATTCTTCAGAGTAATATCAAAGTAAACCGTACCCTTGAGCTTGATATCAGTCATGTCCATGTCTTCAATTATTTCATACTCTTCAGTCTTGAATATTCCGATTTGGTTTCCGAGTATTATACGGGGAGAAGTATCAGGCTTTATAACTACCGTCTTAGCGTCCGCTCTGCCAATCTCATAATAGCCGCTGTTAAACTCGGCATTGGCTGTCACTGAGCTTTCCTCAGCCTTGAACTCAGTCGAACCCTTTACTACAAATTCGTCCTCGTTTATTGTCGGTACAGTTTGACCGATAGCGTATGAACCGCCCGTAGTGTAAACCGAGCCTGTACCGTTCATTATAAGGTTTACTTTGTAAATGCCATACTTAGTACCGTAAGCAGTGACCTTACCGCCGCTTATTTCGGCATCCATTCCGTCGCCGTTGTTTCCGCTGTAGTATATTCCGACTCTTGCTGCATTGCCTTCAGGCAAAGTAATACTGCCGTTTTCGCTGACGGAAATTTTGTCACCGAAATTACTGGTAAGCAATATTGCACTGTTTAACGTAGATTCATTAGCACAACCTACTGCAGTAAGACTGCCGTTGCCGTCAACAGTAATGCCGCCGCTGACATTGACAGCCACACCCTCAAAAGATGCAGTTGTCGCATTTGCGTTCAGCACACCGTCATTATGTATTTCAAGCGAATTTGTCTTTACAGTACCTGTTGCGTTTACTGTACCGCCGTTCAGGATTATTGATCCGCCGAGAGAGCGTGCCATACTGTCTGTAGAGCGGTTCTCTGCATTCAGCACACCGTCGCCGCTGATTGTCATTGTGCCGTCACAATTGACCTCTTTATTATTTACGGCACTGAGAACATATGTATCACTTTTGCCGGTATCGGTCTGTACGATAGTATTGTTACCGTTCAGCACTATCTCCGTACCGTCGGGGACTGTTACGACGCTCATACTGTCGGTTGTCGCCTGAATGTTCACTCCGTCAAGCGTCAGCGTCTTTGTGTCATAATCCCAGCTCCAGCCGGCACCGTTTTCGTCCGCCGTCTTTTCTCTGAAATCAAGCGGTGTCGTGATGACATTGCTCTCGCCGTCATGCGTATGTGCCTCGCCCTCGGCAAATGCCGATAACGGTACAGCCGTCAACGTCATTGCCGCAGACAGCACCGCACTTATGAGCCGTACAAATTTTTTCTTCATGTTTTTCCTCCTGTAGATTTACCCGTGCTTATGCCATGCACCTGCACTTATGCAGTGCCTCCTTCAGCTTTTCAAGCGGTATCGGCTTCTTGTGGAAATAGGTACAGCCAAGCCTGTATGACTGCGCCCCGAATCCCTCATCGTCCGACAGCCATATTACAGGCGTATCCCTGTCGGCATTCTTTGCCGCAATAACGCCCTCCATACCGTCCGCTCCGTCGGCAAGCACGATTATAAGGTCAGCCGTCTTACACTCCTTCGCAAAGCTCTCATACCTCTGACATGCCCTGTAGGCAATTCTTCGATATGCCGCCGTTGCGATTTGTGTTATTTTCGCTTTCAGTATCTCCGCCTCGTTTGCGGTATCGTAAACGCAGATGAGCATACTTCTCCCCTTATAATTTTATAATTATATCATAACTCATTTGCTTTGTGATTTCAACTTTTTGGCACGAACGGTTGTTATAACGGCACGAACGGTCATAAATGCGGCACATAATACAAAAAACCGGCGCCCTACAGACACCGTTCAAGTGAAATATATTGCCAGGCACTGCCTAAAACATTTTCCGCAACGACAAGGAATTAATATTTTCGTGAGTGTATCTGTACAACTGCACTGACATTT
>OMAN01000601.1_pt1 | contig 14447 bp, 7 predicted proteins | sample 1644701 | NCBI WGS metagenome assembly OMAN01 (sample SAMEA103958124, study PRJEB25191) | human gut metagenome | biome: human-associated habitat [ENVO:00009003]; feature: intestine environment [ENVO:2100002]; material: feces | place: Germany | collected 2013/2015 | reverse complement strand
AAGCGGAAATATTCCAAGCTCACGCTTACAGAAAAGCCGTCGGCCTGTGTCAACCGGCACTCTCCTATGCCATCGAACTTAAAAAACCGACATTGGATCAATTCTGCCGGCAAACCTACGATCCGGAACTTTATTACAATCCCGACTCTACCGTCATTTATATGCGCCAACCATTAGAAATGCCGTCGGACACCACCTACAAAGAAACCGTGCAAGCGGAAAACTCCCCATTCAAACGGCTGATTCCGGGATACGACAGTTTCGACACCTTATCCGCCCTCTTCGAGGTCGCCCTGAATAAGGCTTACCATTCATTAAGCGAACTTCATCCCAACATGCATCTCCATTCGGACGATGACCTCAAGCCTCTCTTAGTGCAACTTGCGGAAAACTGCTTTCAGTCAGGCATACCGGAAGAGGAAACCGCCCGTTGGGCCATTGCACACTTCTACACCCAAAAGAAGGAATTCCTGATCCGCCAAACCGTACAAAATGTATATCTGAACGCCAAAGGTTTCGGAAAAAAGTCCCCCTTATCAGCCGAACAGGAACTGGAACTCCGGACAGAAGAATTTATGCAACGCCGATACGAGTTTCGTTACAACACGATGACAACCGTCACCGAATATCGCGAACGAAACACGTTCTGTTTTTGCTTCCGTCCGGTCACCAACCGCACGCGCAACAGCATCGCCATGAACGCACGACTCGAAGGACTCAACCTTTGGGACAGGGATGTTGCCCGTTATCTGGACTCCGACCGTATTCCGGTTTTCAACCCTATCGAAGATTTCCTTTTCGGCGTGGATATCCGTTGGGACGGTCGCGACCGCATCCGCGAGCTTGCTTCCCGTGTTCCTTGCAACAATATCCACTGGCCTGATCTGTTTTATCGCTGGTTCCTGAATATGGTGGCTCATTGGCGCCACACTGACCGCAACTACGCAAATTGCACGGTACCGTTGTTAGTCGGTCCGCAAGCTTACCGGAAATCCACTTTCTGCCGGAATCTGCTACCGACCGAATTGCAACCCTACTACACCGACCGCATTGACTTCAGCAACAAAAGGGATGCCGAACTATCTCTCAACCGTTTCGCACTCATCAACATGGACGAGTTCGACCAAAACAGGGAGAGTCAACAGGCTTTCCTGAAACATATCATTCAAAAACCGGTAGTCAACACCCGCCGTCCTCACGGTGTAGCGACACAGGAGTTGCGCCGCTATGCCTCATTCATCGGCACGAGCAATCACAAGGATTTACTGACCGACACTTCCGGCAGCCGACGTTATATCGTCATCGCCGTAACCGGTCCGATCGATTGTTCTCCTATCGACTATGAACAACTTTACGCGCAAGCCATACACGATATTTACAAAGGAGAACGTTATTGGTTCAATGCCGAAGATGAAAAGGTTATGACCGAAAGCAATCAGGAGTTTCAAGTGATCCCCATTGCAGAGCAATTATTCCACCAATATTTCCGAGCTGCCCGGGAAGATGAGGAAGAATACGAGTTACTTCTCGCCATCGAGATACTGGAACAGGTGCAACATGATAGTAGAATCCGCGTTTCCAATTGCAACATTATCCAGTTTGGAAGAATATTGCAGAGGAATCAAGTGCCTTCCATACACGCCAAGCGCGGCAATGTTTATAAAGTTGTCCGAATCAAGCCGAAAAGAGCATAAATATACAATTATCGGTACGGTGACAGGTGAAGGATACGGTGATAGGTTAACGACAACCTATCACCGTTCTGTAAGTACGATCTGTAAAGGGTTTCAGAAGGGTGGTGATAGGTTGAAAGAGGAATTGGAAAAATCAATAGGAATTGCGAACAGTGCCCAACAGTCACTATTCTTCAGCAATGACCCAGTCTCCGATAGTTCTTGTCGTACTGTCGAAGTTAACTCCTATCTTTACAACACTTCGATGATCCGGCTGATAAGGTATAGCATATCCTTTACTGTTTATTTGTTCCAACGCTTCTTCCGGTGTACCATCTACCTTGAACTCAAAGACATAAATAGCATCATGTAATTTTACAACTACGTCAGCCCGTCCGATAGCACTTTTTACTTCCACATCCACGTATTGGCCCATCAAGCGGAATAAAAGATAGAAGATAGTCTGATAATGTTTTTCCTGCTTATTCTCCAGATCATTGGGAATCGAAGCGAAGAAAGCCCTTATTCTCTCCAGACATTCAACCAGTTTTCCGGCACGCAAGTCTTTGATAAAAGAAACCACATAAAACGTATTTTCACGTGCCGGCAAATGTACGTAGGCGGGCATAAGAGACTCGATAAATCCTTTCCGCACTTCTTTGTTGGGATAAGCCAAAGTATAAAGTTGGAATTCCGAATCGTAGCCCTTGATAGTAAGATAGCCACTTTGATAAAGCACAGGGAGAGGATCAGTGATAACACTTGTAGGAGCATCAAACTGTTCGGCAGTAGCCGTAGTCCCATCCAATTCGCGGATATCGAAATTACTCTGCTGCAATATGTTTATCAAGAAAGTAGGTGTTCCGGTAGAAAACCAGAAATTCTCATAGCTCTTTTGAGCAAATGCATTAAACAAACTAAATGGATTATAAACGTCTTCACACTTTTTGCTAAAATGATACCCGTCATACTGCTGTTTCAAGTGCAAACAGGCCTCCTCATAGGTTTCGCCATTAGCCTGTGCCATCATCTCAATATCTGCTTTCAGTTGCGTACGTAATTCCTGCTCGGTAATACCACAAATTGCGCTATAATCATCCCGCATGCTGATATTCTGCAAATTATTCAGTTCACTGAAAATACTCATTTGACTGAATTTGCTGATTCCCGTCAAGAAAAGGAAACGAAGATATTCTCCTTGTGCCTTTAAAGGACTAAAGAATTTCCGCATTTCTTCACGTAATTCATTTTGCAGTTCCGGCAAATGGTTACTGTCTAATAAAGGTGCATCATATTCGTCAATAAGCACTACTACCTGCAAACCGGTTTGCTGGTATGCTCTTTTTATTATCCCGGAAAAACGGGCTGCATAGCCCTCCTCTTCCGGAGCGTTCCCATAAATTCGCTCCCACTCACAAAGTTGAAGATTCAAACGTTCGTTCAGATCAGCCATAGTGGTATATTTCGTCATGCTGAAATCTATGTGCAGCACCGGATAGACATTCCATTCTTTCTCCAAACGTTCCATTGCCAATCCTTGGAACAAGTCTTTTCTTCCCCGAAAATAAGCGTCCAAAGTGGAAACCAGCAAACTTTTCCCGAAGCGGCGGGGACGACTTAAAAAATAAACCTTATTGGTATTAGCCAACCGATATATCAACTCCGTCTTGTCAACGTATACGTTGTTATTATTACGCAAGTCTTCAAAATTCTGTATCCCTATCGGGTATATTCTAAAAGTATTATTCATAATGCCTATCCTCTCTAAAATGAAATATAGACAAATATAGGTATTAAAAGACAAACATCAAACAGTACTATACATTTTCTCAAATCTTATCGGCATTTACAACCATAAGACAGAAAGGACACCCGACTATTATCTCATAACAATACCCGAACCATTGCTATTATTTTACATAAGCACACATTTATATTCCTACAGAGTTGTAAAAAGCAGTTGTTCTTTTTAGTATTATTACAAACCTTCCTATTTATTTTTTTATTTTTTATTAACCCCTACATACTGTTACACTCCTTAACAGTATCAACTTGTAAAGCTGTAACTCAAATTTAACCTTATTGTAACACAAAAATAGTGGCACAAAGCTTTGTTAGTTTCGTAAAATAAAATATCTTTGTTTGCTAATTACTTAAATCGAAACGTATGATAACAAACAATTCACAAGAAATATTAACTATTTATTTAAAAACGCTAATGAAAAATCTAACTTTTCTCAAACTGTTCGTTACGACGATGTTTGTAATGGCTACAGCATTATTTGCAGGTTGCGTTGACGATAACGACGACACTGAAGCTCCACGTTTGGAGGTTTCTCCAAAAACGTTAGTATTTGATACCGACGGAACCCCGGTAGAGGGAAGTCAATCTTATTTTGAAATTTCAGCAAACCGCCACTGGACAGCAACTGTACTGGACGATAAAACCTGGGTGACACTTTCCAAAATGGAAGGTGACGGTTCTGACAAAGTTCAGGTGAGTATCCCCGAAGGTATTACAGACGAAGCGAAAGTCCTGATTCAGATTTCTAACAAGGTAGGAGTGCTGATGAAAGAGGAAGTTACGATTAGAAGCGGAAACATTGTTCCTGCTGTTGTTATTTACAATGAGACATTCGGAACTACTGCACCATCCAAGAGTCCCTATCCTTTTGTCGACGAATTTACAGATTGGGTTAAATCAGGAGAAGGCTCTACAACAGTAGAATATGCAGGTTCGGGAGCTTCTATACGCCAATCAGGAAAACTTAGTGCCGGTTATGAAGGTGCCTCTGGTGGAGATAAACTTTTCTTCGGAAACAATGCAAACTTCATCATTCAAAAGATTACTTTAAAATCAGATCAAACCAATCTTAAATTAGGATTTGGAGGAAGCTATTCACAACAAATAACTGGTGGTTATGACAATGAATTTAAACCTGAAAGCTTCCATTTCTATTTAAGTAAAGATGGCACAACTTGGAGTAACGCTATTCAATATGACTATAAACAAGCTGATGAATATTGGGTATATGTTACATCTAACTTTACATTGAAGTATCCCGTTAATACTCTTTATATTAAATTTGCAGCAGACATAGCTTCTGTATTTGCAATAGATGACCCAACTCTTTCAACCGGCAATGGCGGACAAGAAATTGATTTAGGAAATACTGATCCTGCTGTTTCTACTGCCGAAGCAACTCAAGTAAATGGCACATCTGCAACTCTTGGCGGTTCAGTCGTTAACATGGACGTTGCTTCTGCAACAGAAGTCGGTGTACAATATACAGAATACACCGGAGATGTTACAAATATTGATTGGGCAAATGTAGCTAAAACAAAAGCTCAAGAAAAAGTTTCTCCTTGGACAGTAGCAGTAACAGGACTCACAAGTGGAAGCCAATATGCAGTTCGTGCATACGCAACAACTTCAACCGGAGATATTTACGGTTCTGTAGAAACCTTCACTGCTAGTGCTCCGGAAGCTATAAGCATTGCAGATCTGGTTACAAAGATAAAAGCAACGACAGAAGTAACTCCTATTGATAATGACTATATAATTCAAGGTATTATCTGTGGCGACCCAGAAGCACAAAACTGCTCATATGGTACATTATACGTAATGACCAAAGGTGCTACTACCGCCGGCAATGCACTTACTCTTTACAATACGACTATCAAGCCTGAGACTTATTCTCTCGGTGATGAGATAAAAGTTACACTGCGCAAAGAGAGTGCGAAAATGCAAGTATATAACAGTGCTCCACAAATCAGTGGCTTCGATGCTGCAGAAGTTGAAAAGATATCTTCCGGCAATAATGTTCAGCCTGTTACTATTACCGTAGATAAACTTCTAGACTTTGCTTGTATGCCTGTAAAAATAGAAAATGTAACTATTGAAACGGCAGGCATTTGGAAAACAGAGGTCGATAAGGCTTCGACTCATACTTTCAAGGCTAACGGAAGTGATTTAACTGTATATATAAATAAAGGTGCAAGTAGCTTTAATAATGTAGCATATATAGCTAAAGAAAACGGTTCACTTACAGGTATAGCTGCTGCCTATAAAACTAGTGCACAACTTCTACCTCGTAATTTGGAAGATGTTAAAGAGTTCGAAGCAACAGGACCGACAATAACGTCAGTCGCTCCAAGTCAAGTTAACTTTCCTTCAACAGGTGGAGAAGAAACGTTAATTATTAGTACCTCAAATCAAGGAAGTAGCACTCTTCAACTCAGTCCTTTAGGTGAGGGTATATCTGCAGAAGTTAAAGACAATAACACTGTCAAAGTTAAAGCTGAAGCTAATACAAGTACCAATGAAATAAAAAAAGATTTAGTAATATCATTGAGTGGTGGAAATTCTGTAACGGTACCTATAAAAGTAGCAGCAATTGGTGGAAGTAATGGCTATAAACTAATTGAGACCGTAGCGGACCTATCAGAAGGAAAATATTTCATGGCAGGATATGCAGAAATAAGTAACAATAAAACAGATCTTAAACCTTACACCTATCAAATTTGGCAAGGTACTCTCTCGGGTAGCGACTTAGTGACAGTTGCATATCAATATCAAGGAGATGAACTTATAGCAAAAGATGCATCACAAGTTGCTGCCGAAATGGAACTTGTAAAAATTGATGGTAAAGCTGACACATACTATATAAAAATAGGGGACCAGTATTTATATAACCCAACTAAAGCTACCAATCGTAAACTAAAATTAAAAGACACTGCTGACGAATCTGTTGAATGGAAATTTGAAGATAAAAACAACGGTGGAGTCACAGCGTCCAACAACGAAGTTTACTTAGTGACAGCGGATGCTGACTCTAAATTTATTCGTTCATATAAATCCTCAAGCATAAGTTCATTGAAAGGAATTTTCTTTTTCAAGAAGAAATAATACAGTTATCTAAAATCTCAACTAACTATTAATTAGACATTAATAGTTAGTTGAAGTTTTCAATACTAGAACAAAGATGACATCACCTCCCAAATACTACGCAGCAGCAATAAAGTCCGTATTCTTTACGGTGCTGATACTGTGTGCATTTGCGTGTAGCAATAACGACGACCCGGTATCCCCGACCGAAGACGGAGAAGCATATTGGAAAATATCTTCGACCGTGAAATCAGTTTCCGGATCATCAGCAATCATTCTATCCGGTAAAACCGGTACGGAATGGCACGCAGAAGTGACCGAAGGAACAGAATGGTGTTCTTTCAGTAGTAAAGATTATAATATAACGACCAAAAGTGGACAGATAGCAGATGGGCTCAATGTACTATACGTATATTATAAGACCAATTCTGGAAAAACTCAACGAAGAGCACAACTAACGTTGCGTTTTGCAGAGAATGCTCAAAAGACTTTTGATCTGGTACAGCTAGCAGAATCCCAAGAGAATCTGCCGGCGTTTAACTCATGGGCTGAGCTACCTACTAAAGTAGAAAACACTAATTATCAATATGTTACTCACTATGGGCTCTTAAACAATCAAACAATTCGTAACTATTCGATTTGTTTCGATAAAACTAAGAAAGCCGCTTTATGGGTAGCATATCCGATACATGACGCCTACTTAAGAAAGAATGTAGAACGTACCAATCGTTGGGCTTTCGACCCTATTGTTCCTCAAAGTTTCCAGGCAAATTGTGTAGAGCATTCTTATAAAGGTAGTTATGACCGTGGTCATCAGATAGCATCTGCCGACCGCGTGTGTACAGATGAAATGAATGCGCAGACATTCTATATGTCGAATATGACACCACAGCTTGGTTCCCTGAACCAACAGATGTGGGCGACTCTTGAGGGTAAAGTCCGCAGTTACAGTTGTAGTGATACATTGTATGTAGTGACCGGAGCTTATTTCGGTCCCGGAGCAACTACAACCACAGACGGTGTAGGTAGTTCCGTACCCGTTCCTACAAACTATTTCAAAGTACTGCTACGCACAAAAAGCGGTTCTACGAATAAAAAGGTGCAGGATTGCTCACCCAACGAATTAATATCTATTGGTTTCTGGGTAGAACAAAAAGGCTATGGAAATTCTATACCGAAAAGTATTTGCACAACAGTAGCTGATATTGAAGAAAAAACAGGTTTTACATTCTTCCCCAAAGTAGATAGTTCTGTGAAGCAACAGATGGATCTCGCCCAATGGGGAATAAAATGAGATACAAGCTTATGAAGAAACAATTATTTTGCACCATATTCTTTGTACTGCTGATTTCCGTTTGTTTTGGTCAGAAACCATACAAAGTGGTATTCTATAATCTCGAAAACTTCTTCGATACGATCAATGATCCCGAAGTTAAAGATGACGAGTTTACCCCCGAAGGGCCCAAAAAATGGAATACAGCCAAGTATAATAAAAAGCTTGGCAATATCGAACGAGTATTGTTCGGTATGGCAGCTATCGACAAAGAGTATCCAATCGTTATCGGGGTATCGGAAGTAGAAAACCGGAACGTACTGGAAGACATTGTAGCTACCCCCAAGCTGGCACCGGGTAATTATCGGATCTCACATTTCGATTCACCCGAAGCCCGTGGAGTAGACGTAGCTTTCCTCTACCGTCCGGATGTATTCAAATTGGAAGGGCAATATCCTGTAAAGACCGTCATTCCTTCATTGCCGGACTTCAAGACTCGCGATATCCTGACTATGTGGGGAACCATAGAAGACGAACCGTTCTTCTTTATGGTAGCTCACTGGCCCTCTCGCCTGGGAGGAAAAGATGTTTCAGAGTTCAAACGTATTGCGGTCGGACGCCAGATGCGCAGCATCGCAGACTCTGTACTGCAGGCCAACCCGGCAACTAAAATAGTGATGATGGGTGACTTCAATGATGATCCGACAGACAAAAGTATAACCGAAGGGTTAGGAGCCAAATTAAAAATGAAAGATTTGTCTGCCGGTGATTTATACGCCCCGTATGCCGATATGCTGAAAGCCGGTTACGGTACATTAGCTTACGGTGATGCGTGGAACATATTTGATAATATTGTTATATCTGAAAATCTTGCCAAAGGATCTACCGGAAAACTGAAAATACAAAAAGCTCCCGGATCAAAATTCTACGGCAATATCTTCAAACAACATTATATGATACAAAAAGAGGGACAATACAAGGGGTATCCACTACGTACCTATGTCGGAAATAATTTCCAAGGTGGATTCAGCGACCATTTCCCTGTATATATCTATATAAGCAAATAAAACTGAAATACTTATGAAAATAAAGAGTTTTCTAATCATGGTATTATCTTTGATTTCGCTGACTGTCGCTGCACAGAACGGCGGAATCAAGGGTAAAGTCGTATCACGTGCCACGCGTACGGCTATTGACGGTGTGAAAGTCACTTTAACACCGGGCAACGTCACAACGACAACTGACGAAAAAGGTAACTTCATATTTGAGAATTTGAATAAAGGTGAATATTCACTGGCTTTTGAAGCGGCAGAATATGAGCCATTGTCCATTGCGGTCCGGGTAGACAAACTGATAAGGGACATTAACAATGTAGTGTTAGTACCCGACAATCAATCTCCTACTGTGGACGATGCTATTTTTGCAGAATTTGATACGGAGACTTTGGACGATGCCCAATCATTGCCTTCATCACTGTCGGCATCCAAAGATGTATTCAACAACATCGCTTCCTACAAATTCAGCGAGATGCGTTTCAACCTTCGCGGATACGACTCACGCTATACTGATGTATACTTGAACGGTATCCTGTTCAATGATGCACTGACCGGATATTCTCCTTGGTCATTATGGAGCGGGTTAAACGACGCTACCCGTAATCAGGAAGTTACTTCAGGATTGAATATGGGAGAAATGGGTATTGGTAGCCTCGGCGGTACAACCAACATCAATACGCGTCCTTCACAAATGCGTAAAGGATTCCGTGCCAGTCTTGTAAATGGCAACTCAACATACCGTTTCCGTGGTATGGTGACGTATGCCTCAGGACTGCAAGATAATGGTTGGTCATACGCCTTCTCCGTTTCAACCCGACAGGGAGGTAACTCTTACGCTCGTGGTGTATATTACAATGCATTCGGATATTTCGCTGCCGTAGAAAAACAATTCAACGACCAACACCGTTTGGCTTTGAGCGTATTAGGTGCTCCGACAGAAAGAGGTACTCAACAAGCTGCCACTCAGGAAGTGTATGATCTAGTCGGAAACAACTATTACAACCCGAACTGGGGTTGGCAAAGCGGTAAACGCCGTAATGCACGTGTACGTAATTATCACGAGCCTATCGCCGTATTGAATTACACTTATGACATCAACGACCGTTCACAACTGAACGTGGCTACTTCCGTACGCTTCGGAGAGAACGGTTATTCGGCACTTACCTGGTATGCCGGTCCCGACCCACGCCCCGACTATTACAGATATTTGCCCAGCTACTCTAACGGGACTACTTACGGTGCCTGGTTAGATGAAGCATGGCGTGCCAATACGGATAATATCCGGCACATTAATTGGGGACAACTGTATGACATCAACCGTAATCAGGAAGAAAATGCAACGTATGGTCCGGGACACCGTTCTATCAATATGATAGAAGAACGCCATACCGACCAGTTGGACTGGAACTTCTATACACAGTTCTCTCATACGTTCCGCAATAATTCCAGAATAAACGGAGGAGTAAATTTACGCCGTAACCGTACGGAGTATTATAGCGAAGTGAAGGACCTGCTCGGTGGCGATTACTGGGTAGACATCGACAAATTTGCCGAACGTGACATGGGCGGATTAAATCCGATTCCTTATCAGAACGACATGGAATATTATGAAAAATACGGTCATGCACGCGCTGCCAAAAAAGGAGATAAATACGGGTATGATTACTACGGAAATGTACTCAACGCACGCGCATGGGCTCAGTATGAAATGAGTTTCGGCAAACTGGGTGTCAACCTGGGCGGCGAGATCGGTCATGCTTCTTTATGGCGTCACGGGTTATGGAAGAAAGGTTTGTTCCTGGATGACTCTCAAGGCGACTCTAAGAAACTTAATTATCTGACTTATAAATTAAAAGCCAACTTCAGCTATAAATTCTCGGCAGCGCACTCTATCGAGGCTAATATCATGTATATGCAAGATTCGCCGGAATTTCAGTCCGCATTTGTATCACCGCGTACACGTAACGCCGTTACTCCGGGACTTTCCGCAGAAAAAGTATTCGGTGTAGACGGTTCCTATAATTTCCGTTTAGGAGAACTTAGGGCACGTGTATCCGGCTATTATACCAAGTTTATGAATCAGAACAAGGTTCTTTCTTACTATGACGACGTAGAAGCCACTTTCTCCAACTTTGCGATGAGCGGCATTGACAAACGTCATTTTGGTGTGGAGGTTGCTGCTTCTATTCCGCTCGACGCCGGATTCTACCTGAACGGTGCACTTAGCTGGGGACAATATACATACGATTCGAATCCCAACTACGTTCAGATACAGGATAATAGTGGTGAGGTCAAAAACGAAGGTAAGGTATACTGGAAAAACTTCCGCGTAGAAAGTACTCCGCAGAAAGCAATGAATATCGGTTTGTCTTATCGTGGTCCCAAGAATATCTATGCTTCACTGGATTTGAATTATTACAGCAATATGTACATATCCATGAGTCCGCTGTATCGTACAGATGCGGTATTGACTCCGGGTATGACAAAAGAAGATGTTGCAGAACTCCGTAGCCAAGAGAAATTCAACTCTGCCTATGTAGTAAATGCCAGCATTGGTAAGAACTGGTTTATCAAGCGCCAGTACACTCTTGGATTCAGCCTGGAAATGAAGAATCTTCTCAACGACCAGGACATCAAGACCGGTGGTTACGAACAGGTTCGTTTGTTGAAGAACAAAGATACAAGTTACCAAACTTATCAGCCATTTGACTCCAAATATTTCTATATGTTTGGTTCGACTTACTATCTGAATCTTTATTTCCGCTTCTAATCTGTAACGAATAAAAATGAGAACTATGAGCAAATTATTAAAAATATGTATGGTTGTAGCTGCTGTACTCAGTTTTACCGGTTGCTACAATGACTTTGATGATCCTGCACCGGCTAAAGTCTGGACAGAGGCAGATTTCAACAAAGACCAAATCATTACAATCAAACAGTTGAAAGATATATATTATGCCAAATATGCTCCGGGATCAACTGCCGGACTTGGCAAATATGTAGAAATCACAGAGGATTATGTAATCCGTGGTAAAGTAATATCAAGCGACCAGGCCGGGAACGTTTATAAATCTCTTTATATCTATGACGAGACTTCCCAATCCGGCATCGAACTAAAGCTAATGGTCAGCAACTATGTGTATTATCACATGGGACAGACTATTTATGTGAAGACCAAAGGAATGGCTCTCGGCAACTACCGGTATATGATTAGTCTCGGTATGCCGCCTACGGAAGCGGATATTGAGAAAAACTATGCAAACCGCAATCTGGAAAACCAACTGTTGATAAACGAACATATCTGCCCGGGTGCTATGGGAGAACTGACGGAGAATGATGTTTTAGTTATTACTCCAAGCAACTATGAAACAGCACTCAACGACGATGCGCTGGGACGCCTGGTTCGTTTCGAAGGATTAACCTATAAAGAAGGTACATCCGGTAACAACTTCTATCCTTCCTATCTGGAGGCTATTTATGAGAATGGTAAAACCGAGGCTACATACACTAGCAAGTCTTATATATCCGAAGGATTAACACCCACGTATGCATATAGCTATAATAACCAACGTTATTATGGTTCGGCATGGTTCTCTTATGGCGGTACAACCACCGAAGATAAGGGTAACTACATTGTACGTGTAAGCGGATATTCAAACTTCGCCCTACAACCATTGCCCGAAGCCGGTGCAACGGGAGATATAACAGCCATTTATACAAAATACTCTTCCAGTTCAGGCGGTTTCATCACTTACCAGTTACTGGTGAACAGTTTTAATGACATTAATTTCTAAGTATAAGATACACATTAAACCCAAAAGGAGAAAACGATCATTGTTTTCTCCTTTTTTCATTTTATTATTCCGTACTACCGTAAGTATCTTTCTTAAAGATAGAAGAACAGCAACAACACAAAATTACAGGCAATCACTACCCCGAATCCCCCTAAAATCCAGGGACGGAGCTTGCTTCCCTTCCCGGCGAAGAACAAAGCATAGAACATATTCACCATTATATTACTGATGATAGCCTGCATACTGCAAGCAGTAATAATCAGTGCGGCAACGCTACCGGTATTTTGCAACAAGTTCAAGATAAAAGGAGTAATATCACTAAAGCCGGATACAAAAGAAAGCAGATTCAATCCACCTGTACCTGCATAGACTAACGTATAATGAGTCAGCACAGTAAAGATTACAAATAATACGGCAAAGATTAGGGCAACCTTAAATTCCAGCGGGTTACTGCTATCATCGTCTTCCGGTTCGGCATCCGAATCTTTAGGACGTTTCTGCCGGGAATGAATAAACCACCCTACAGCCGCAGCTATCACCGACATAATCAGCAAGTACGGATAAATAGACTGGAAAATCTCCCGGCTAAAAATCAGTATCAGTATCATAAAACGCAGGAACATCATACTGACAGCAAACAGCATGGCGGCAACATAGTCGGTAGCTTCCTGCTCCGACGCTTTCCGACTTTTACGGGCAAGTACCGAGATCGTAGCCGTACTGCTATACAGCCCTCCGATAATGCCGGATACCAAAGTGCCTGACTCATGGAATACATATCTTTTCAGCAGATAAGACAGATACGAGATGCCGGATACCACAACCGTTGCCAGCCAAATGGAATAAGGAGTAAGATTGATATCAGGAATCAGGTTCTTGTTCGGCAACATAGGCAATATGATACCACTGATAGCCAAGAACTTTGCCAATGTAATCATCTCATCGTTCTTCATCCGCTGGGCAAACTCCGTAAAGGTATGTTTAAGCTCTGTCAATAAAAGCACCGTCACAATCACCATCACATAAAACCAGGAAGGCTGGGTAGAAACAATAGGAGCCAGACAATAAGTAATCAGTGCAATAATAATGGTCGTTACACCAAAAACATGGAATTGAGACTGCTTGACGTAATAGTTCAAGCCCAGCAATAAACCGAGCACAGCACCACCACCCATAAACAGACGCATATCCGTAGGATCGAGTATATAGAGCAAATAGCCTAGAATACCAATGAAAGTAAATGTACGATCAGTCCCGAAGAGAGTTGTTTCCCCTTCACGCTTCAGACTGATCCGTCGTTGTGACAGTCCGATAAGTAAAGAAAATAAAGTAACCAGAACGAAAGTTATCAGTTCTCTCGGTAGATAATTGTACAACTGTTCCATATACTGCTCTTTTAGTACTAGGAACAAATATACAGCTTATTTGTTAACATTCACCACGTTTTATACGGTTTTTTCATCAGGTGAGAGTTATAGTAGCGTATATCCCCGGTCACTTCTTCGCCAATAAACCCGGGCTTGACAAACGCCTCATCTTCCGTGCCCAGCTCTACTTCAGCCACAATAAGTCCTTCATTCTCACCGTAGAACTCGTCTACTTCGAAGATATGATTGCCACTACGTACCAGATAACGGGTCTTATCAATCATTCCCGGTTCGCAAAGTTTCATCAGTTCTTCCGCTTCGGACAAGGGAAGTTCCTTTTCCCACTCATAGCGACTGGTACCCGATTCATTGGACGCACCTTTGATAGTGAGATAAC
>OMAN01000583.1_pt1 | contig 14654 bp, 16 predicted proteins | sample 1644701 | NCBI WGS metagenome assembly OMAN01 (sample SAMEA103958124, study PRJEB25191) | human gut metagenome | biome: human-associated habitat [ENVO:00009003]; feature: intestine environment [ENVO:2100002]; material: feces | place: Germany | collected 2013/2015 | reverse complement strand
GTTCTTCCTGATCAATTCTTATACGACAGGACTTGCCCCAGCAGTACTGACTTATATGATCGCGACTGAGCTTAAGAAATACGGTGGGCATGTGGATTCACAAGAGATTGGACTTCCAGTATCTTCAAATGGGCTGGTACTTCCTTGTGGAGCCAGTGGACGATGGGAGAGATAAGATTGCGGATTTTTGGTTGATACGTTTGTGGCTTCTCAATAATACAACGTTTTTCCGAATAGCAGAATCTCAATTTGTGCAATCATAAAAGATCTAAAATAAAAGAGAAGTGATCCGGTATGAAATGGATTCCTCCTGCTACAAAGCTTGTGCTTTAAAGAAAATCCTTTTCTAAACTCAGATTACTTCTCTTTTTTATTTTCCATTCTCCTTTGGGTCTCCCATCTGAAAATTTATTGCAGATGCTCCATCAGATAGCTAAGAAACGCCTGGCAACCTTCCATCACATCATCAAATGTCTCATCAAAATTTCCTGTATACCATGGATCTGCAATGTCTCTCGGACGATTTGTGTAATCCAGAAGTCTCTGTACCTTGTGCTCCGGGTCATTTCCGATGATTCTCATAATGTTCTGTATATTATATCGCTCCATGCAGATGATGTAGTCGAATGCGACATATTCTTCTCTACGCATCTTGCGTGCACGGTGATTGCCACACGGGATTCCTTCCTTGCGGAGCTTCTTTTGTGTGCCGTGGTGAACTGGGTTTCCATGTTCTTCGTTGCTTGTACCGGCGGAATCGATGAAGAAATCGGACTCTATGCCGGATTGTTTAACTAAATGTTTCATAACGTATTCTGCCATGGTGGAGCGGCAGATATTGCCGTGGCAGATGAATAGTACTTTTATCATTGTTGCATAACCTCGCATTTCTTAGTTTTTCGGGCTTTGTAAGCCTTTGTAAATTTTTGCTTTCTGGCATAACCTGGTTTATTTTCGCATAATATCGTCCGCAAAAGGTGTAAAATAAGGTGTATGTTTTTCTATTTTACACCTTGCTATTTTCAATTAAAAATCGTAATTACACAACCTGAATCCGGGCAACTTCTTCCCTGGCATCCTCAAGATTTACATGCGTATATGTATTCAGCGTTACGCTGATGTCTGAGTGGCCCATCAAATATTGCAATGCTTTTGGATTCATTCCGGATTTTGCCATATTTGAGCAATAGGTATGCCGACATACATGCGGTGTAATGACAGGCATCTGTACTTTATAAGTATTATTATACTTCTGAATGATGTGTTGAAAATAATGCTCCCAGTGCAGGGAATAACAGATACTTTCATTTTTATCAAAGTATAAGAATCCACTTTTTCCATCTACCATAGGTTCTGCTTTGGGCGGGTTTCGTTTTTCTATTATTTTCCGAAAGCATTCCTCTACATCTGCAGTCATAGGTATCTTTCTCGTTCCGCTGGTTGTTTTAGTCTCTTGAATATAATATCCGATTTTTGATTTTTTCTGCAATTGATGATCGATGTTGATCGTATGCTCCTTAAAATCAATGTCAGAAATGGTCAAACCACAAAATTCCGAGATGCGAAGGCCGGTTTTAAATAATATGTAAATCCCCTCATAATACCTGCAAAAATGAGGATCCTCCTTCACAAATCGTAGAAACTTACGTTCCTCTGCTCTGCTGATTGCCTCTCTTGTCACACTGTCATTCACAACCACTTCCATTAGCTGAAACTGAAATGGATTTTTCCTGATCAGGTCATCATCCACCGCCAACTGAAATACCGGACGAAGAACGCCTCGGATCGAATGGATGGAACTATAGCTTTTCTTTTCTACCTGCTGAAGATGTATCAGCCAACATTTTGCATCCGAAATCCGAACCGTATCAATCCTTCTTTTTCCAAATGGATCTTTCTTCAATAAATTGATAACTGTTCCGTATCCTGCAACTGTAGTAGGTCTGACACCGGTTTTTGTTGATGTATACTTTTCAACCAATTCCAGTACCGTCATATTTCCGCCATTTGTTGCAATCTGCTCGAAATGGTCCGCCTGGATTTTCTTCTCCATCTCCCGAAGCGACAAAGTACGGCGCTTTCCTTTCGGAGTTGCATCGTTATGGTCTAAGCGCCAGCTATATACGCAGCGCTCCTTTCCCATCTCATCGACATACTTAAATCGATATCTGCCATCAGATAACTGTATTTCTCCATTGTGTAATATACGTCCTCTATGATCTCTCCTTTTTTCACTCATAATCTTTTAGTCTCCTTCATCAAATGTTCATTTAACTTGGAAGACCGTCTCGGTTTATTCATTATATCACAAGACCTTCTCTTCGCTAAGATAAAATGAACATTATTTTCATTACTATTTTTTCTATTCTGTCACTTAAACTGTGCTGGCTGTATCCAGATAATCTTCAAATAATTTTCTTTTGAATCGGATGTGCGAACCAACTTCCAAAATAAAATCTGCTCCTTCATTTTCACCTGCAATCTGTCTTAATCTCTTTTCTCCGATTCCGTAATATTCAGCTGCTTCGGAAACATTTAAAGAATATTTCTTCCAAACAGGTATTGTTTTTTCTGTATGATTCATTCGCATTCCTCCCCTCTGTTTGTATTCAACAGAGTTTTCGCTTTCTCCATTTTCATACTTGCGATCGCTTCTCGTTTGCTTGTGCCTCCAACATACATAGGCGTACACATTTCTAAAATACGGTCATAGATACGCCTCTTATCCAACATGGTCTCGCTTTTTATTTCTTTCAGCGGAAGATTGGTTGTGATGATCAAAGGTCGTCCCGAACGGATCCTGCGATCTATGACGCTAAAAATAATTCCTAACGCATATTCTGAATTTCGTTCCACTCCAAGATCATCAATAATCAAAAGCTGATACGAAGCCAATGCATTGATATATTCCGTTTTGTCTGCCAGCGGAAATATATCATCAATAATGGTATTGAAATTTGTCATCTTTACCGTTACTTCTCGTTTAAGAAGATCATTGGCAATACACCCGGCAATATAACTTTTCCCGGTACCAACCGGTCCCCAAAACAAACAACCAATATGATTTCTTTTCATTTCATCCCAGTTATCAACATAATTTTTTGCCTTATGCATTACCGCATCTGACATATCTGCATTCTCAAATGTCCACTCTTCCATTCTGCTCTCGTCAAAACAGATGCTCGTATTTCTGCTGACTAATTCCCGGTGCTCTTTGTCTTTAAAATATTTTTGTTCTTCTTCATACGCTTTTCTGTCACAGGCACATTGCCTGGAATGTTTCTTCATTCCCATAAAACCTCCCTCAGGAAAAAATGCTTCTTTCGCTTCCCCACAGACTTTGCAATATTGCAAACCATCACTGCCTACACATACGGTATCTTCTTCTCTCATCACAAACTCTCTCCTTCCCCATAGCAATAATTTACTTCATGATATTTATTACTTTTATATTTCTCAGTTACTTTACTAGGTGCCACATTTCCGACTCCTGCACAGCCATTTTTACGACCAGATGAAGGTTGCTTTTCCGACTCTGTTGCAACCATCTTTTCAACCGCCTTATCGTCAACCGGCTGTAAACCTATCTCATCAGATGGAATTTTTACATATAAATGATTGGGTTTTGAAAAACCACCGGATCTGCGAACCAATAGTCCCACATCATCTAATTCCTTCAACGCTGTTTTTACAGAAGATTTGCATTTGTCGATTTGAACAGACAATTCCTCTATCGGAAAAATCAGATAAACATTTCCATACTTATCTATCCAGCTATTCTTTCTCGATATCCGTGCCCGGTCATACAAAATCATATAAAGGAATTTTGCAGTTTGAGAAATTCGCAGTTTTAGCAAAAACTTCGGAAACTGGAAGTACTGAAGCATCTGCTCTGACTCCTTCATGTATTCATATTTCATTCTTTTCTCGCCTCGTTTCTGTTTCTAACTGTTGTAAAAATCATTTTTATGCCGGCTCAAAAATGTCCTTACACATATTCAAAAGATGAAGGGCATAAATACAGGTTCTTGATAAAAATTTTTTAAATTTTTTTGCAAAAATGTCCCAAAATACCCTTACGATTTTAAGTTTTATGGGGTTATATAAGTAGAGGGACAAAAAAATTTTTTAAAGAAAATCGCTTAAAATAGGTTAACGATTTTTAAAAAGCGTTGGTTATATAAGTAGAGGGACTAATATCTTTGCGGTGCAGAGATATTTTTTCTTAACAAATTTTCCCGCAGGTTCAAATGGTGAGCCAGCGAGAATGTTAAAGTGTAAAAAAGTTGAAAAACTTTTTCCGCTTGACCAAATGGTAGTCAAGCGATTATGCAATAATGTTGCTGAAAATTTAAAAAAGTTTTCCCGCAGGGACAAATGCTGTCCCCGCGACTATGCAATAATAGGCAAGAAAAAGTCTTTTCCCGCTGTGACAGATGGTGTCACTGCGACAATGTTAAAGTAAATAAAAAATATTTCCCGCTGTATCAAATGGTGATACAGCGACAATGCTAAAATCTTTGCGAAAACTTTTCTCGCGTGGACAAATGGTGTCCACACGGGAATTGTAAAATCATTTAAAAGGAGGTGTGAAATGTAAAATTAAATTTTAAACTCAAAATCTAAAACTAAAAAGGAGGAAGTATGAAGTCAGACAAGATTAAGTGCGAGAATATGCTCAGAATTCACGATTTGAAGCTTGTCGATAAATTACAAGAGATTTATCAAAAAAGCCGATACAAGTCAATTAACGAGTTTCTGAATGCATGTTTAAAGCAGTTTGCCGACAAAGAGAGCAAAGAAGATGAGATTTTGGAAGGAATTGAAGAAATCAAAGATGTTGTTAATGCAATCTATGAGAGAGTGAAAAGATGACAGATAATATTGTTTTTATTTGTAAGTATTACAAGCCAAGTGAGAAATACAACTCAAAGCAAGAAGATAAAATTCGCAAGCGAGAGTTTTTAAGTTGCAATGGCAGTTATAACTATGTCAGTTATGTTGACACAGGCAGTCTTGACAGTGCGCCAAAAGACTACACCGAATATGTTGGCAACAGCGAAAAGTCTTGTGGAGTGTTTAGTTCGAAAGGTCTTTTAAGTGATGATGAAAAACGAGAGTTAAGAGAAATGCTTAGGAACACTCAAAGTTGTATATGGGACTGCGTTATTTCTTTTCGTGAAGAGTTTGGAGATGAATATTGCAGAGATTATGAACAAGCATATAATTTCTTGAAAAAGGAACTACCAAAATTCTTTACTCGTGCAGGACTTGATAAGGATAACATTGTTTGGTATGCAGGACTTCACGAGAACACCGAGAACAAGCATATTCACATATCATTTTTTGAGAAAGAACCACAGTTTATGAAAAACAATAGAACACTATCCTATCATTCTGGAAAGATAGCGAAAGATGTTTTAATCACAAGCAAACTAATCTTTGAAAAAGCACTCACAAACAAGACTGCCGAGATTGTCAAATTGCGAAAAGATTTAAAAGAAGAGTTTAATGGAAGCACTAACATTTTTGAAATGACACGGTCGCTTAAAAGAAAGTTTTTGAAATTGTATTCACAAATTCCAAAGACAGGAAGAGTTAGTTATGACAGCGAAAATATGGAGTTTCTTAAAAACGAAGTTGATAAACTGACCGAAAGTATTATCTATTCAAACAAAGAAATGAAATTGAAATATCTTGACTACAAAACTCAAATTTTAAATCTTAAAATTTGGCAAAACAAAAACTATAAACACATCCCTGACAAGTATAACCCAGAGATTTATCAAAAAGATTTACTGCGAAGGCTTGGCAATAAAACAATTCAAACTGCACTCGAAATTGGAAAGATAAAGGACAAGTTAGATAGCATAACAACGCACACAAAGCGAGATAGATTTTTTAAGAAACGACAACGAAAAAGACAACTTGAATATTTGTTTTCTTGTTTAGAATATTACAAACAGCAAGAGCAATATGAGATGATAGAATTTCAAAGATTTCTTGAAAAACTTGAAGCGTATAGAGAAAGAAATGAATATGAAATGTGACCTATTTGCATTTTAAAAGGGCTCCCCAAAATACTTGCTTGCAAGAATTTTTGAGAAGAGGAAAAGCAAATTGTTGGAATGAGAAAATACAAAGAATTTTGTGTTTTCGAATGAGTCAGATTTTGCTTTGACGACATACAGGATAAGCGGAAGAAACGTTTTCTATAAAAAATGTCAAGGAAACCCTTATTTTACAAGCGTTTTCTTATGATACATTTTTTGACTCGTTTTCTTCCTTTGTGTAAGCAAATGGGATACCCATTTCTTGTGTTGAAATAGTCAAATCATAGTTTAAAAAATCAATTAAAAATAGAAAAGAAATATAGAAAATTTTTAACTAAACATAGAAAAGAAATTTTAATTTTTTGAGGAGGACTTAAATGCAAAATACAATCAATTTGAACGAACTTATACAAAGCGAAGTGAATAGAATTTCTTTAAAATATGGCAAAGATTTTTTAGCCTGTGATGACCTTATCAAAATCACTGGACTTGGCAGAGATAATGTGCGAAACCTTATGAGAAGCAAAACCTTTCCAACAACAAAAGTCGGCAAAAGACAAGTTGTTAGCGTTCTTAATTTTGTCACTTGGCTTACACTCAACAACTCTCAAAGCGAGGTGCAAAATGGCTAGGAAGAAAGTTGTAAGCAAGACAAGAAGAGGCAACAATGAAGGAAGTATCTCGCAAAGAAAAGACGGAAGATGGGTTGGAACAATAACAACAGGCTATGATGAAAATGGCAAACAAAAAAGAAAATCCGTCTATGGCAAAACAAGACTTGAAGTCTTGGACAAATTAAACAAAATGACAAATCGAGTTATGGCTGACAACTATGATTACACGCAAAAGAACACAATCGGTCAAATGATGAGAGATTGGCTTTTGGTGTTTAAAAAGAACTTAGTTTCGCCACGAACTTTTGAAGTTATTATGGACAATTTTACCAACCACATAGAACCAAAAGTGGGCGGTATGAAGATTGATGAAGTTAACAATATAGTCATTCAAAAAGTGCTAAATGAAATGATTAGCGAAGGATATAGTCTTGCAGTTGTGAGAAAAGTAAAATTCATTTTCAATCAATTTTTTGACTATGCTGTGCAGAACAATATCACAAGTTTTAACCCAACAAAACTTACAAAAGTAAAAAGCACAGAACGAAAAATTTATGATAGTGAAAACAAATATAAGGCAATTCCACAAGAAAAGCGAGAAGAATTTTTGAAGTGTCTAAATGAAGATAAATTTTTCAAACCGCTTTGTCTTTGTATGATGATGGCAGGACTTCGCACAGGCGAAGCTCTTGCTCTCACTTGGGAAGATATAGATTTTAAAAATAAGTGTATTCACATAATGCGTGGTATCACAGTTGTTCCAAAGTTTGATGAAAATGGCAATGTTAAAGAACGAAAAACGGTCATTGGCGACACAAAAACCACCTGCTCTGTTCGAGATGTTCCTATGCCTGACATACTTGTCGAAGCACTTGAAGATTATAAAACTGAACGAGAGTTGCAAGGCGATCTAAATGGCAAACAACTGACAAAGGATAATTCTCTTGTGTTTGGCAATAGTGAAGGTGAAGTTAGGACTTATCACGGAACAAAGAAAATGTTTGAAGATTTTTTGAAAAGACATAACTTAAATAAACTTGGCATACACTTTCACACATTAAGGCACACATATTCAAATATGCTTTTTGAAGCTAATCAAAACCCGAAAGTTATTCAAGCACTACTTGGACACAAATCGGTGAAAACAACTTTGACAACATATAATTCTGTTGACAAATCATATTTTGGGCAAGCAACCGAAGTTTTGAACAATCAATTCAAGTCGCAAAGAGAAAAGTCTGTGCAAGAACTTGAAGATGATGAACTTGACGAAGAACTTGAAAGACTACTCAAAGAAAAGCAAGCCAGAAGGAAAAGAAATAAAGATTTTGAGATGTAAAATTAAAAAATTCTGTCACTAAACATTGAAAATTAAAAAATCGCATGTTAAAATTTAAGAAAAGGTTGAAGAAATTTTTTCTTCAACCTTTTGCATTAAAAGGGGAAAATTATGAAATTTGAAAGTTTATGGAATGGTTATAAATTTCCAAGTTGTGAAACTTGTAAAAAAGACTGCCAAGGACATTTAGATTATGGAAACTTATGCTCAAATCTAAATTATTTAAAAGATTATGCCGAAGTGAATTATGAGAAAAATAAAAAGAGTTTTAATTCGCTTAAAAGATTAACAACAAACAATAAATTAAATATCTTTTCTTTTGGTTGTGGACTTGGATTTGATTACATTGGGGCAAATGAAATTTTTGGGAACAATTTTAATTACTATGGAATAGATGAAGGCGATTGGGTAATTAAAAAGACAAATGCTTATAAAAATTTTACACCTAAATTGCCTAAAACAATAAGTTATGATGATGGAATGTTTTTGCTAAATATCACAAAAGAAAATCCTGTAATTTGCTTTTTTAATTCACTATTTACTATTTCAAACAATTCCAACTTAAAAGAAGATTTAGTTAAAGCATTGGAGAATAAAAATAATTTTTACATTATTTGTGATTACACGATAAATAATAATTATCACATGCCAAAAGAAGAAATGGATTTTCTAAAAAGTTTAAGGAGAAAATTAAATTCTTTTCATTACAATAGCTTTGAAATTTTAGATGGAAAAGGTATAATATTAAGTGGAAAAAGAAAATAAGTTGGGGTTTATATGATTTTAAGTGTTTCTAGACGAACTGACATTCCTGCGTTTTATAGTGACTGGTTTTTCAAACAGTTGGACCAAGGCTTTGTTTTGGTGCCAAACCCTATTGCACACGAAAAAATTGCAAAAATCGCACTCGAACCATTAAAAATTGAAAATATAGAAATAAATTTGCTTGGCGAAAAGAAAATTGAAACATCTGGCACGCTAGAAGGTATCGTTTTTTGGACAAAGAACCCAAAACCTATGCTTAATAGTCTTGATAAATTAAAAGACTTCAAATATTATTTTCTATACACTCTCAACGCCTATCCAAAAGAGATTGAAGCAAATCTTCCACCACTTGAAGAGAGAATTGAAAGTTTTAAAATGCTTTCAAAATTTTGCCCTGTTATTTGGCGTTATGACCCAATATTAGTGACAGAAGGCATAGATGAAAATTGGCATATTGAAAAGTTTGAATATTTGGCGAGAGAATTAAAGGGATACATCAAACATTGTAAAATTAGTTTTTTGATTGAAAGTTATAAGGGGTGTGATAAAAACTTGCACAAACCAAGCGAATGGCAAAAAGATAAAATCTTGTCTGCCATTTCTAAAATTGCTAAAGAAAACGGAATTCAAATTGAAGCGTGTGCCGAAAATGACTATTCAAAATATGGAATTGTTCCAAGTAAGTGTATTGACGGCGAAATTTTCGAGAAACTTTTGACTGAAAAATATAAGGATTTGGGAATTCAAGTCAAACGCAAAAACAATAAACTTGATGGACAACGCAAAAACTGCCTTTGTATGCCGTCAGTTGACATTGGGCAGTATGACACTTGCTTTCACGACTGCAAATATTGCTATGCAAAAAAATCTCACCAAAAATCGATGAGAGATAAACTTGCCGGCAATATTTACGAAAGAAAAACTGAGCTTGAATTTGAGTATAAGTAAAAAATATTTTGACTACTATTTACTACTAATACCACAGTTTTAGGCAATTTATGAAAGAATTAGACCGATAAGTGAGATTTCTTGCTTATCGGTCTTTTTTATTGCAATTTTTAGAGTAAAAAATTTTAGTAGTCAAATTTTGGCATATTAGTAGTCAAAAAATTAGTTATAAAAGCATAATAAAAACCCCGATTTTATCGGGGTTTTAGTGGTAGGATTGAGTGGACTCGAACCACCGACCCCCACCTTATCAGAAAAGTAATATAAAATGAACGTCTTTTTATGCTGTTTGCTAATTGCCCTATAAATAAAGGCGTATAAGCACCTACTAAATCTTTTAGTAGTCAACTTTATAAAAGTGCTTGACTACTATTTACTACTATTTGCACTTTTTACGGCATTTTGCACTCTCTAAAACTGCCTAAAACTATGCAAGACTATTGAAATTGTTTTAAGAAAGATTATAAAATTTTATAAGTTATATGCTATAATTTTTGGAAGCATAGTTTATATAATTTAGGGGTAATAATGAAATACTTTGTATCTTCCGACATTCACGGATTTTTTGATGAATGGCAAAATGCTTTAAATGAGAAAGGTTTTGATTTAACCAATCCAGAACATAAAATTATAGTTTGTGGAGATTTGTTTGACCGTGGCAGACAACCTCGAGAGATTATTGATTTTATTCTTTCTCATAAAGATAAATTTATTTTAATTCGTGGCAATCACGAAGATTTAATGCAAGAGATGATAGACAGAAACAAAAACAATTTTGCTGATTTGTCAAATGGAACAGCATATACAATTGTGGATTTATATCCTGAATGGCAAATAAGCGAATTTGATTTGAAAAAAATAACAAAACAAACAAGACTACAAGAAGTGTTGGATATGTGTATTGACTTTTATGAAACTGAGCATTATATTTTTGTTCACGGTTGGATACCTATTGTTGAGAATTGTTATTTATATGACAGTGAATGGCGAAAAGCAAGAAAAGAACGCTGGCAAAAGGCTCGCTGGGTAAATCCTGTGGAAATGTATAGATATAAAATTTATGAACAAAACAAAACGATAATTTGTGGACATTGGCATTGTTCTGCATTCTGGCACGAACAAAATCCAACTGAATATAGCGAATTTGGTGAGAAAGAAAATTTTGAACCTTTTATCACAAAAAATGTGATAGCCCTTGATGCTTGCACAGTTTATACTCACAAAGTAAATGTTGTTGTATTAGAAGATTAAAACAACAATGAAATTTATTTTAAATAAAAATATTGATAAAGATAATCGCTTTTAAGCTCTTTTATGTTATAATGTTTTCATTGAAAGGTTAAATGCGAATGATAAACAATAACTTGCAAGCTTATCATTTAGTTAAAAAGATAGCTGGTGGATTTGAAATTGGAAAACTTGAAAGTCTTGTGCCACAATATTTAAGAAGTGGTATTGAGATTTTTTCTCATCAAATTTATGCGTCAACATTCGCTCTTTCCAACCCTTTTGTCAAAGGTTTTATTCTTGCCGATGAAGCTGGACTTGGAAAAACAATGGAAGCTTTGCTTATCTTGGCTCAATGCAAAAATAGTAAAAATTGTATATTAGTTGTTGTTCCGTCTCCAACTATTGACAGTTGGCTTACAAGCATTATTAGAATTTTTAATTTTAGATGTGTTGTGTTAGATAACAAAGAAAGGCCTGTTTCGGACAATTATGCGCAGTCTTTAAGAAACTTTTATAGTGGAATTGTTTTAACAACTTATGATTATTTAACTGCAAACACAGATGTTTTTAAAGAGTTTGATTGGCAACTTTGCATTTTAGATGAAGCTCATAGATTTAGAACATACAAAATAAAAGAAAACAAAACAGCAGAAACTATTCTGAACGCCAAGAAGCCGGTATGATTGTTAACATATAAGAGGAAGAAAAATTTCTTTTAGGTACTTGCTTTCCTAAAACTGATGTGATATAATAGCTTCATTCCAGAAAAGGAGTAAAAAATATGCGGCAAGGTATTCTTAAATAAAACTATAATCAAATAGTGGGAACAAAGAATTATGATAGTCCCTTTCACGGGGGCTTGGTTTTTGTACCCAATTTAAGAATACTTTTGCCTTATCAATTTTGACATATCCCAAAAAACAGCAATCACAAATAGGTGTATGCTGTATATGTGTATGTCCGCAAATTATAATCCCCAGTGGTAAAAGTATTTTACTGCTGGGGATTTTTATGCCCTTTAGGGCTGTAAAAGGAGGACAATCACATGAAAATAATAAATATTGGCATCCTTGCCCATGTAGACGCAGGAAAAACAACATTGACGGAAAGCCTGCTATACACCAGTGGAGCGATTGCGGAACAAGGAAACGTGGATAAAGGAACTACAAGAACAGACACTATGATTTTGGAACGGCAACGTGGAATTACCATTCAGACAGCAGTTACTTCTTTTTGCTGGAATGATTATAAAATCAACATCGTGGACACTCCCGGTCATATGGATTTTTTAACCGAAGCATACCGATCTTTATCTGTCCTTGACGGAGCTGTTTTAGTCATTTCGGCAAAAGACGGCGTACAGGCACAGACACGTATATTATTCAATGCGCTTCAGAAGATGAACATCCCGACAATCATCTTCGTAAATAAGATAGACCAAAATGGAATCGACCTGCGGCGTGTTTACCAAAGCATCAAAGATAAACTTACCAGTGATATGATTGTCATGCAGGAGGTTGCCTTGTCGCCCAAGATAACCATAACCGATATTTCTGATTTGGACAAATGGGATATTGTTATTTCTGGAAGCGATGAACTGTTAGAACGATATGTTGCAGAGGATCCTTTGGATATACAGGAATTACAATATGAAAAGTGCAAAAGAACCAGATGCTGCTCTTTGTTTCCTGTTTATCATGGGAGTGCAAAAGACAATTTAGGAACAGAAAAACTGATCGAAGCGATTACAGAAACTTTCATTACAGAAACAGACGATATTCAGTCTGAATTATGTGGATATGTTTTTAAGGTTGAGTATACAGACCGGAAAAAACGGCTTACTTATTTACGCCTGTATCATGGGACGCTCCATTTACGGGATGAGCTGCCGCTGTCAAAAAAGAAAAAAATAAAGATTACAGAAATGTGTATTCCGTTAAATGGTGAAATCGTCCCGGCTGACCATGCCTGTCCGGGAGAAATTGTTATTTTAGCTGATGATACTTTGAAACTGAACGACATTCTGGGAAACGAAAAACTCTTACCTCAAAAAACACGGATCGATGATCCCATGCCATTACTTCGGACAACCGTAGAGCCGCAAAAGCCGGAGCAAAGGGAAGCCCTGTTAAATGCCCTCGTAGAGATCGCTGATACAGATCCTCTTTTGCATTTTGACATTGATACTGTTACCCATGAGATCATGTTATCTTTTTTGGGAAAAGTACAGTTAGAAGTTATTTGTTCGCTATTAGAAGAAAAATATCATGTGGGCGTGGTTACGAAAGAGCCTTCGGTTATTTATCTGGAAAGACCGCAAAAAAAAGCGAGCTGCACGATTCATATTGAAGTGCCGCCGAATCCGTTTTGGGCATCTATTGGTTTGACTGTAACACCGCTTCCTATTGGAAGCGGAACACAATATAAAAGCGAGGTATCTCTCGGATATTTAAAACAAAGTTTTCAAAATGCCGTCATGGAGGGTGTGCGTTATGGAATGGAGCAGGGCTTATATGGCTGGGGAGTGACAGACTGCCAAATTTGTTTTGATTATGGAGTTTATTACAGTCCGGTCAGTACCCCCGCTGATTTTCGTTTTCTTGCACCTATCGTGTTGGAACAGGCATTGAAAAAAGCAGGAACACAGCTGTTGGAACCATACCTTTCCTTTACTCTTTTTGCGCCGCAGGAATATCTTTCACGGGCTTATAATGACGCACCAAAGTATTGCGCAATAATTGAATCAACCAGACTTGAAAAAGATGAAGTTATTTTTAAGGGGGAAATCCCTGCCCGTTGTATCGGTGAATATAGGAATGATTTGAATTTTTATACAAATGGAAGAAGTGTCTGCATTACAGAATTAAAAGGGTATCAGGAAACTTCCGGCGAGCCTGTGTTTCAGCCACGCCGCCCGAACAGCCGTTTAGATAAGGTTCGCCATATGTTTCAGAAGATAATGTAATGTCTTGCGCAATGCAAGCGTTCATTGCTTGCTATTGCGCAATATCATTGATAAAATCAGTATTAGAGAGGAGGAACTATTTTGAACTGGAAACAGACGGATATTACTGCATTTTTAGATAAGAACGCAGTTGCTGTTGACCACTCTCTTTATGACTACATTGTTTATGATAACTCTCAAAATGAAAGAGATTTTGCACTTGAACTTGATAATGACAAACAAGTCAAGCTATTCTTTAAAATACCTGACAAGTTTAAAATTCCAACACCTATTGGCTCATATAACCCAGACTGGGCAGTTTATGTTGAAACTGAAAACGAGAAAAAGCTTTATTTTGTTATAGAAACAAAAGGCTCTACTAATTTTATGGATTTGAGAGATAAAGAAAGCATACGCATAAAGTGTGGCAAAAAACACTTTGAAGCATTAGGACAAGATGTAGTTTTTGATGTAACCCGTAAATTTAGAGATTTCAAAGAAAAACATTGCTAAGGAGCAAATATGGTCGATGATGAAGAAGAAATTTTTATAACAGATGTTATAGAGCATTGCATAAAAAAGAAAAATTTTTCGTGTGCATACATTCAAAAAACATTTGAAATGCCATACCCTTTGGCTGCCAGAGTTATAGAGGCGTGTGAGGAGATGGGAATAATAAAAGAAGGTAAAAATGGACAAGAATATATTTCACCTGATGAGTGGAAAAAGAATTATGAAAAATATATAAAAACACTTATAAA
>OMAN01000580.1_pt1 | contig 14716 bp, 10 predicted proteins | sample 1644701 | NCBI WGS metagenome assembly OMAN01 (sample SAMEA103958124, study PRJEB25191) | human gut metagenome | biome: human-associated habitat [ENVO:00009003]; feature: intestine environment [ENVO:2100002]; material: feces | place: Germany | collected 2013/2015 | reverse complement strand
GAAAGATACTCTTTGGGAATCGCACAGCGGTCATGGGCAGAATACATCACATCAAAATCTGCTGTTTTCAGATTTTCGAGAGAGGCGCAGAATTCTTCAAAGCTCACCTGTTCATGCAGTCCGTAAAGAAGTCTTCGTGCACAGGTATCTCCCGAAAGCAGCACTCTGCATTTTCTGTCAAGAAGCAGAATACTTCCCGGCGTATGTCCCGGGATGTGAAAAACTTCCAGCTCCCGTCCGCCAAGGTCGATCACATCGCCGGTGGCTCCGCAGCCGAAGCAGTAAAAATACCGTTCGTTCAGCTTCATGCTGGGGTGCCGGTCATCGTGAAAGGGACAGCAAGTCATACCGTTTCGACTGACTTGCAGCCCATAGTGTTCAGCAGCTTGTCTTACGGTAACTGCTGCCTTTACAGTCGTAAAAATATCCATCTCATGTTCCTCCTTCATCTTTGTACAGGTTTCTCCTGTCACCTCAATGTACGGAGAAAAAGGGCATGGCTCAAAAAATCCGTCAGTCTTGCAAGAAAATAAAATACCGCCTCCAAAACTTGCAGAATTGCAAGATAGAAGGCGGCTGGATTCTCAAAATATGGATTGAGATTATTCCTGTTATGGAATATAATAAAAAGTAGAATTGTAAACAATGAGGGCTGCTTGTGAAATATCTTTCTACGTTTGAAATTGCAGAGAAATGGGGGATTTCTCCCCGACGGGTCGGCATCCTCTGCAACCAAGACCGGATTCCCGGCGCACAAAGAGCAGGAAGCCGCTGGATCATCCCGGAGGATGCAGAAAAACCAACCGATGCCCGCATTAAAAGCGGGAAATACAGAAAAGAAACGAGGTGATCTGCCTATGGAACAGGAATATCTCCCTGGTGATACTCCACAGCAGAGATTACAAGATTTGATGAAGGAGTATAAAATTACGCAGGCAGAGCTTGCTTCTAAAATTGGCGTTGCGGAAAGTTCCATCAGCCGTTTCCTAAATGGAACAAAGAACAAACTGACTATTGAGCAGATCATCAGTATTGCCCGAATTTTTAATGTATCCTCGGATTTTCTGCTTTGTCTGACCAATGTGCCGGATAAGAAAAATTATGACATCTCTGAGCTTGGCCTTTCTGCCGAAGCAGCACGCAATCTCTATACGGGGCGAGTGAACCCGGAAGTGGTGAGCCGCCTGCTGGAAAACCGCCGCTTTGCCCAGCTGACCAGTATGATTGCCCTGTATTTTGATGAAACGATGGCTTCCGGATTTGCCGCACAGAACCAAATCCTGCAATCGTTAAGTTCCATGTTGTTAATGACTGGCAAAAAACAGCCAGACGTTCGGAAAGCAACTCAACAAGCGGCACAGGCAGTCTCTCTTAACAAGGTTCCGGTTTTTCAAGCCGATCTGACCAATATTCAGAATCAATTCATGGCTGTTCTTAGAGAAATCAAAAAGGAAATGACTTCTGGGGAGGGAATTTCCCAGAACATGACAAAAGAGCTTACCGAGCAGATGTTCTCAGAACTGACCAAAGGACAGGATCTTCATCATCCATCAGTTTCCCCAGAGCAGCTTGCCGCTATGGTCGTGCAGCCTATATCCCAGATGGGGCTGGCAGAGGATGAATCACTGGTGGAATTACAGCAGGCGCTGCTTCACATGATGGAGAGTATGCAGTCAAAACAAAGCGATGAAAATGATAACCAATGAGCGGCTTTGCACGCTGGCACAGCAAGGGGATACACAGGCGCAGGAGCAGCTGGTGCAGAACAATCTGGGGTATATCCGAAAAACTGCAAATGAATTGTACACCAGTGTTGGCCTCGGGAACAGTGAGTTGGGTATTGACCACGATGATCTGATCCAAGAGGGGAGTATCGGCTTGCTTCGGGCAATCTCACTGTATGACCCGGGCAAAAAAATAAAGTTCCTGACCTATGCGGGGCCTGCCATCCGCAACGCCATGATGGATTTGATTTCAGCTGCTTTTGCGACCTTTGAACAGCGGATGCAGTCTGACAAAGATGGTATCCCCATGGAGAGAATCAATCTGGATGATCTGCTTCCCGGTGAAAATTCCATGCAGCGTTCTGACCTGATTGCCGCCCCCTATGCGTCGGAGCCGGATAAGATTATGGAGGAAAAGGAAAACCTGAAAGAACTCTATGAAGGGCTGCGGCGCATATCAGAACGGGAGCGGGTTTATCTGCTGTACCGTTTTGGCTTTGAGGATGACATGGAGCATCCTCTTGTAGGAACAGCTCTGCATTTCCATCTTAGTGAGAGCCGTGCAAGGTCAACTGAAGCATTGGCGCTGGACAATCTCTGGCTGGAGCTGCCGTGGTGGTATTAGTGCGTTTCGCTGTGGCGGGACGAGGGCTTTGATATACCTCTGCTTCCTTTTCCTGACAGACGGATTTTCCTTTTGGGGCAAATCCCGATTTCGTCTGTGGCCGCACAAAATCCGCCTGTCCTACTGCCGCCGAAAAGTGACTGTCACCCGCTATCTGCCCGCACAGCAGATGGCGAAGCCAATCCCTTTCCAGCGTCAGCCGGAAGCAAAGGTATAACACACTAGACTTTCCTACGGAAAATCGTGTGCCAACAGGATGCTGCTCGCCCCTATTGGAAACCCAGAGCCAAGGGGATATTCCCCTTTGGATACCCTATTATTTTTGGCAGCAATGGTATCCACCCTCTCAAAGCTGGGTGGTTTCCATGCTGTCAAAAATGTAAAATCTGAAAAGCACTTTCACCATGGGGTGGAGGTTCTCAGATTTTCCCGCATGGGATATTGCCTTGTTTTTGCAAATTTCCATGTGTCCGCTATGGCGAAAGTAGAAGAAAGAACGATTTTCGTATGATTTTATATGGATTATAAGCAGGAGGCTAACATGGAGAAAACCAATATAACAGAAATTATCACGAAATACTTCAAGGCGGTGTGTGACGCATATAGCCTCGGAAATGTCGAATCATCTTATAATGCCCCAATAATGGCTTTATTTACGGATATTGGCTGTGCAGCCCGTGATTTGTCTGGTGAACGCAAAGGCCAATCTGGAGAAAATATTGATATCAAGCTTTGGCATACCGAAGAAGAAGTTACAGAAACCGAACCATTTGCCGGCGTTGAAGTTAAAAAGGTTGGTGGCATTGATAAAAGGGCGCTCTCTCAGATCAAGATTGAAGCTGATAGATATGGCAACGCTATTTTGACTGATAATATTGAATGGCGGTTTTGGCGTGCAGGTGATACAGAGATGTATACCGGTCTGCGAATTATGGAATTGGTCGATGGAAAGCTAGTTCTGAGAGAAGACAATATCGAACTGTTTTTTAGCCTTTTAGAAGATTTTTTACTTCGTGACCCTGCACAAATAAAATCATCTACTAAGCTGGCTGAGTATATGGCAATGCACGCCCGTACAATACGCAGCATTATTTCTGGTATTCTTAAAGATGATGGTAATGGGCAACCGCTCTTGACTGATAATCAAAAGAAGCTGCCTATGTTCATGGAGCTATACGGGTTATATCGCAGGATTAAATCTGACCTTCGTCCCTTAATGAATACTCGTGAGTTCGCAGATATGTATGCCCAGACTATCGTTTATGGGTTATTTATTGCCAGGTATAATGACACAACACCGGATTCATTTGATAGGTATGAGGCCATCAAATATTTACAAGAAGAATCTGAACTTCTCAAGCAGTTCTTTTTACATATTACAGGAACTGGAAGAAAACATCCCACCCTTGAAGGTGTTATTGATAAGCTATGCTCTTTGTACCGCATTTGTAATATTTCTAATTTGCTGGAAAGAGACGAGAAGAAAGATACGATCATCCACTTTTATGAGGAATTTTTGACTTTTTATGACCCGGCATTAAGAAAATCTCTTGGCGTTTTTTACACACCAGTTCAAGCTGTGCAATACCTGATTTCCTTTGTAGATAAAATTTTGGTTGAAGATTTTGCTATTGAAGGTGGGTTGTCTAATAACGAACAGATCACAACGAAAGTTCCGTGTGCGCCATACAAAATAACGAAAAACAAGTGGTCAGACGAGATGACGATTTCCGTACCCCGTGTAGCAATTCTAGATCCAGCCTGCGGTACTGGCTCTTTTGGTGCGGAAATTATCAAATACATTAAAAACACATATTTTTCTGGTGCTCGGTCAGTATTTTACGAAAACTATATTCAGCAAGAGAATGGCTTACTTTCCCGTTTAATTGGGTTTGAGATTATGATGACGAGCTATGTTGTTGCACACTTAAAGATCCGCCGTACCATTGATGAAACACTTGGTCATTTGCCGACAACTCAGCTTCCCACAAACATTTTTTTGACCAACACTCTGACACCGCCCATGTCCGATTTGGAACGTGGAGAACAATTGACCTTGTTTGATTTTTCGGCTGCCATAACAGAGGAAGCCTATAATGCTGATACATGGAAAACACGTCGTCCAATTAAGGTGATTATTGGCAATCCCCCATATTTGGCAGCATCTACAAACCCATACGACATTTCAGCATACAAGACTGAAACAGATGGAGTAACCGACTTCGGTGAAAAGAAACACTGGCTGAATGATGACTACGTAAAATTCTTCCGTTTTTCCGAACAGATCATTGATAAGAATAAAGAAGGTGTACTCGCCTTTGTATCTAATAATGGGTATCTAGATAATCCGACCTTTAGAGGTATGCGTGGTAGCCTTCTGCGAACCTTTGATAAAATTTATATTGTGAATCTTCACGGTAGTGCCAACAAAAAGGAAACTGCTCCAGATGGAAGCAAGGATGAAAACATCTTTGACATTATGCAGGGGGTTTCTTTGTTTATTGGTGTCAAGAAAACTAAAAAAACCGATTGGGCAAAGGTGTACTACACGGATATTTGGGGAACTCGAGAAGCAAAATTTGAAGCCTTGGCCAAGGGCAACCTGGTTTTCTCTCAGTTGAAACTAGATCAAAAGATGGCGTATTTTATTCCGTTTGGAAGTAATGATAAGGAAGCCTATGATAAAGGCGTTAGCGTAGCCGAACTGTTCCCAGTAAATGTGACAGGGATTGTCTCTGGTAATGATGGAGCATCCATTGCTCCTACAAAAGCTGAATTGATTAGGAGAATGGACATTGTTAAGAATGCCACAGAAGAAAAAGATATTTTCGATTTATGGGGCAGATTTAGCCGTGGGCAAACAGCTGAGAAAATCCAAAATGATGTATTGTCAGGAGGCGCTATAACTCCGATTTCATTTCGTCCGTTTGATTCTCGTTGGACATATTATTCTGGGAATTCTTGTGGATGGGTTCTTTGGCCCCGAGAAAAGAGTACGATGGGACATTTACTGGCAGAACCAAATAGCCCGATTGGAGCGAATATCGGTTTGGTCTTTTGTAAAACTTCCAGAAGCTTCTTTTCTCCATTTGTATCACAAAATATTATTGCCCATCGGCTGTTCTCAGCTATGTGCGAGATTACCTATATTGCCCCACTTTATCTCCGCTCTGAACCTGGACTGACTGGCGAAAGCTGGACTGCCAATTTGGACGACGAAGCACTCAATAAATTAACGCAATATCTGTCTAAGAAGCCAGAGCCAATAGAGATATTTGATTATGTGTATGGTGTCTTACATGACCCTGTATATTGTGAGAAATATGAACAGTATCTTTGCAGGGATTTTCCTCGTGTCCCAATCATCAACACACCGGAGAAAGAACGGGACGAAGGGGAATTTTATGTTAGCGAAGAACTATATCGAGAGTATGTTTCTGTGGGCGAGCGATTGAGAAAGCTGCATCTAATGCAAATCAAAGCCCCAGCAGAACTTGCTCTTGAACCAAACACCCCTGATGATATGGAAATCGGAGCCATCAAATATAAAAATGGCGTGCTCCAGTTAAATGCCAATAAACGTATCACCGGCATTTCTCAAGAAGTATGGAAATATCAAATTGGTGGGCATCAAGTGTTGGACAAGTGGTTCAAGGAACATAAGGGTGAAGCACTTACGATTGATTCCTTTACTCACATCGAAAATATTGTGGGTGCTCTCGATGAGACGATTCGCATAAGAGAACATCTGAAAGGTCTGCACAAATAAGTATTAGAAAAAGAGGAAACCATGGATAAAATAATTAAAATTCCAGTAGATGCTGGAAAGGTTACAATTTCAGAAGATACAAAATCCATACTCAGAAACTTGTTTTCTGGATGTAGAGTGAATTTCTTGTTTGGCGCCGGATTCTCTGCAAATCTGTTAGGAACTTTGAGCAATAATGAGGTGATTTTTGAAGCGCTGCAAAAACACCAAGCGAAAAATGAGGATGAAAGGAAAAAAGTTACGATATTATCCGCTTTTTTGTATTGGTCGTTTTTCGTTAGATGTATTGAACCGATTTCTAAGATATCGACATTTGATTCCTCATTTGATCCATATAAAAAATTCGGAGATATTGTATACCGAATTTTTTCTGAAAGAGGCAATCCGGCGTTAGATAGGCAGTTTAGCATTTTTACAACCAATTATGATCCAATAATCGAGCTGATTTTTGACCATTCAAATTGCATATGCAATGATGGCTTTGAGGGGAGAATCGAGCCTCGTTTTTCCACTGATAATTATTCGAAAACTTATTACAGACAAGCCATATTCTCCAATAGGAAAGCAGAAATTCCTTCTGTGAATCTTTTGAAATTACACGGATCTGTTACTTGGAGCCAAGACATTTTCTGGGGTGGTATTGAATATCAGCAATATCGCAATAAAATAGAGTACTTTACTAATGCTTACTCAACGTTGTTCGATACTACTATGGTGTCAACTATTGATGCACATTTTACAGCGAATCGGCCAGATGAAGCTAATAAGCAAATTCAATCTTTATTTGCAAGCAGTATTTTCGACACATTGCTTGCTAAAGAGGATGACTACGGCAAATTCATTCAAGCGTACAAAATGGCTTTTCTAATTGTGAATCCAACCAAGGAAAAATTTAGTGACACGCTGCTGAACAAGAATTACTATGAACTTTTACGTATTTTCTCTAATGAATTAGAGAAGGAGAACTCACTTCTGGTGGTCAATGGTTTTTCTTTTAGGGATGAGCATATCCTAGATTTAGTAAAACGCTCCATGGTTAACCCATCCTTGAAAATACTCATTTTTGTATATCAGGCCACCGCAATTGGGGATTTCCAAAGGCTATTCGGTGAGGTAAAAAATAATAACATTACATATATTGCGCTTGATGGTGAAAACCTGTCTTTGAACTATTTCAATCAGATTTTGTCGCATATCCATTCCTAAAAGAAAGAGGTGAATTGGTATGAACGATTTTTATAAAATCGGACAAGTGATTGAAGTACGCGGTCAAAAACTTCGTATACGTGTTTTTGAAAACAAAAACAGCAATATTTTGGTATACCAAGGACACGTTATTAAAAATGTGTCTGTCGGTAGTTTTGTAAAGATTCCAAAAGGATTCAGCAATATCATTGGTCGTATAGAAGGAGAATACATTCAAGAGAATAAGTCTACAGGTGAGAATAACTGCCAACCCCGCTTTTCAAAAGAAAGCGAAACCATTGATCGCATTATCGAAGTAAGCATTATGGGTGTTCTGAATGACGGGCGTTTCCAGAGAGGCTTAATTGACATTCCGCTGGTTTTCTCGGACGCATATATGCTTGCTGATACAGAAGTGCAAAAGATTTTTGAGTTTAGCTCTGATTTAACTACTTCTGTGTGCATTGGCTCTATTAACGATTACAAAGAAGAAAAACTTTTTATCTCGGCAAATTCGCTCTTCGCCAGTCATATAGGAATATTCGGGAATACCGGAAGTGGTAAATCAAATACATTAGCCAAAATATACACTGAGTGCTTTCAACGTTTTAAAGGAATGCCCGGATTTGCTAAAAGTAGATTTCTTCTTATCGATTTTAATGGGGAGTACACCCAAGCCTTCGATGACAGCAAGCGGGTATATCGGCTATCAACAAGAGTTGATGCAGGAGATTCAATCCCTATTCATCAATCTTTCTTGGAAGATGTTGAACTCTGGTCAATAATATGTGAGGCAACAGAGAAAACGCAAAAGCCTTTCCTAAGCAAGAGCATTGATCTATACCGTCGGTTGCGCGGGACAGATAATCTTATGGCATATATTCGCGGAATGTTAAAAAATCTGCTTCTCCGATATTATGATGACCCTCAAATGTTTTTGCGGCAATTGACAGGACTTAAGAATATTCTGGCATTGCTATTTGTTGATGCCGAACCTGGGATTAAAATTTTAAATAGTATTCAGCTTCGCGGACAGGGCCCAAAATTTTTCCGTACAGATGATGATGGTGATCACTGGGGAAATACTTCTGATGATTACGAACAGCAATTTGTTTCTGTTATTTTGGATTCAGTGTTTTTCCCTGGTAATTATAAAAGTGAAGATGAATATTTGACATTTGAGTACGCTTTACGGTATAAATACTTAGATTCTTTGTGCTCGCAATATATCAATGAGGAGCACGTTGGTCCACTTATCTCAAGATTTGAAAATCGAGTAAAACGAGTAAAGCGTCTTTTCAAAATATGTGACAATCCTCCCGCTGATTGGCTGGCAATATATTCATTGGTTGATGTTAATGTGGAATTCAAAAAGATTGTTCCCCTAATTATTTGCAAGTATTTCTATGAACGTCAACGGCTAAACTTTAATGGTAGTAGTTTACATATTATCATTGACGAAGCGCATAATGTCTTGTCCACAACATCGGAGCGAGAAAGTCAGACATGGAAAGATTACCGCTTAGAAACTTTTGAAGAAATCATCAAAGAAGGGCGAAAGTTTGGAACGTTTTTAACCATATCAAGTCAGCGTCCATCTGACATATCGGAAACCATTATTTCTCAATTGCATAACTATTTCATTCATCGATTGGTTAACAATGAGGATATACGAGCCATTGGTAAAGCTGTGGCATTCATTGACAACACTTCATATGAAATGATCTCTGTCCTGCCACAAGGAGCGTGTATCTTTACTGGCGTTGCTTCCAATTTTCCTGTTTTGGTGCAGGTTGATTTATTGCCAAAACAACAGCAACCACAAAGTAGCACCATAAATCTTACGGAGTTGTGGAAAGAACCTTAAAACAAAGCCCATCGGTCAGTATTGACCGATGGGCTTTACAAATCTATGCAGTTAATCTGTCAAACGATGCCGGGGTGTCCCGTGAATATATTTTTCCAATCCTCCACTCAACACTACATTTGCATATTCTAGTGGCTGGTTATAGATTAACCATTCCAATTCGGATCGTTGATACATATTGTCTGCTACCTCGTTTTCAACAGCAACCGTATCAATCGAAATCATGCTACCATCAGCAAATTTCAGTTCAACGCAGGCTGTATCCAAATTGAACTCGCAAGAGATCGCACGCTCCATGTTGGTCACCTCAAATCATCCCAAAATACTTCAAGGCCTCTGTGATCGCTGCTTCCTTTTCGGGCGGGCATTTCGGCTGTCTGGCATTTTCAGACTTGGGCTTGTTATAATTCTCCCGCTCGATAATGCCATACTTCTGCTTTACCTGGGCAATGTAGAGGGAAGAAACCTTCAACCCGGTCTGCTGCAATACACGTTCTTTGATCTGCCCGTATGTGGCGTCATTCTGGAACCCGGACATATCCATATCCTCCAGCGAGAACTCCACACGAACTTTCTTGGAGTCGATTTCTCCCTTGGAAAGCAAGACAACCGTCTCCACGTTCGCCGTGCCGGGGAACAGGTCCACGGCACAGGCGCGAACGGGGTGGTAGCCCAGGGGGGCGAAGCGGGCCACATCCCGGGCCAGGGTGGCCGGGTCGCAGGAGACATAGACGATGCGCTCCGGCTCCATGGAGGCCGCCGCCTCCACCACGTCGGGGGCCAGCCCCTTCCTGGGCGGGTCCACGCAGATCACGTCGGGCCGCAGGCCCCGCTGCCGCAGCTCCGCCGCCAGCCGGGAGGCGTCGCCGCACAGGAACTCCACGTTGTCCACGCCGTTGCGGCGGGCGCTGTCCTCCGCGTCCCGGATGGCCTCCGGGACGATCTCGCCGCCGATGACGTGCCGGGCCCGGCGGGCCAGCACCTGGGTGATGGTCCCGGCACCGCAGTACAGGTCCACCGCCAGCTCCCGGCCCGTCAGCCCCGCGTATTCCAGGGCCTTTTCATACAGGCGCTGGGCCTGGTCGTGGTTCACCTGATAAAACGACGGCACCGACAGCCGCAGCTCCAGTCCGCAGAGGGTGTCCGTCAGATAGTCCCGGCCCCAGAGGGTCCGGTACCGGTCCCCCAGGATGGCGTTTCCCCGGCGGGTATTTTCCCCCAGCACCACGCCGCAGGTTTTTGGCGCGGCGGCCCGGAGCATGGCCACCAGCTCCTCCTCATGGGGCAGGCGCTGTCCGTTCACCAGCAGGCACACCAGGGACTCCCCGGTGCTGCCAGTGCGGACGTACAGGTGCCGCAGCAGCCCCCGGCCAGTGGCCTCGTTGTAGGGGGCCACCTGGAACCGGGCGATATAGTCCCGCAGGGCCTGGGCCAGGGCGTCGGCCTCCGGCTTCTGGATGAGACAGTGCTCCACATTCACCACCTGGTGGCTGCGGGCCCGGTAGAACCCCACCTCCCCCGCCGGGGAAATGGGGTAAATGCTCTTGTTGCGGTAGTGCAGGGGCTGCTCCGCTCCCAGGATCTCCTCCACGGCGATCTCCGCCCCGCCGATACGGGTCAGGGCGTCCTGGACCCGGGCCCGCTTGGCCCACAGCTCCTCGTCATAGGACATATGCCGGAAGTCGCAGCCGCCGCAGCGGCCATAATAGGGGCAGTCCGGTACCCGGCGGGCAGGGGAGGGCTCTGCCAGGGCGGCGATCTTGCCGAAGGCGGCGTTTTTCAGCACCTTCATCACCAGAACGTCGCAGATCTCGCCCCTGACGGCCCCGTGGACGAACACCACCTGGCCGTCTATCCGGGCAATGCCCAGGCCCTCGCTGGAATAGCCGTCGATATGGGCGCGGTAAATGCGGTTTTTCTCCAATCCGGGCATAAGCGCCCTCCTTTCCGGTAAAGCACAGGGGCGGGGCACACGGGTCCCGCCCCTGCAAGCGATGGAATATCACATCCCGTCCGCTTAGAATTCGAACTTGTCCAGCACCTTGCGCAGGGCCTCGGCAAAGGCGGCCAGGGTCTTGTTGTCCCGGCCCTTGCTGCGGCGGATAAGGCCCACCAGGGAATCGCCCAGCTGCACCAGCTTCTGATACGCCGCGGTGACCCGGGGCGCGCCGTCGAAGGTACGGGTCTTGCGCTGGGGCAGATAGCCCGCCGCCAGCTGGGTGCAGGTCAGCAGGTCATACTCCTCGGTATACTGGGGAGCGTGGGCCGTGAAGCCCAGCTGGCTCACCGTCTGGGCAAACACCGGCGCCACCTCCCGGTCGCCGTGGACCACGAACACGTGCTGGGGCTTGGGCTCCTTGAAATGGCCGATCCAGTCCAGCAGATGGTCGTGGTCGGCGTGGGAGCTGAGGCCCTGGAAATTCACCACCTTGGCCCGGACCGCCACGTCCTCGCCGAACAGCTTCACGGAGGGAGTCCCGTCCAGCAGGGTGCGGCCCAGGGTGCCCGGAGACTGGAAGCCCACGAACACCACGGCGCTGTCCGCCCGCCACAGGTTATACTTCAGGTGATGGCGGATGCGGCCCGCGTCGCACATACCGGAGGCGGAGATGATAACCTTAGGGGTATGGTCCTCGTTCAGGGCCTTGGACTCGTCCACGGTCTCCGTCAGGTGCAGGCCCGGGAAGTTGAACATATGGGTGCCGTCCTTTACCAGCTCCAGAGCGTCCTGGTCCAGATAGCCCCGCAGATCGCCGCAGAAAATGGTGGTGGCGCTTTTGGCCAGGGGACTGTCCACGTACACGGGGAAATTCGGCACGGAGGTCACCAGGCCCTGATCCTTGATCTCCCGGATGAAATACAGCAGCTCCTGGGTGCGGCCCACGGCAAAGGAGGGAATCACCACGTTGCCGCCCTTGCCCAGAGTCTCGTCGATGATCTGGGCCAGCTGGCCGGTATAGCTCCACACCTCTGTGTGGTTGCGGTCGCCATAGGTGCTCTCCATGACCACATAGTCCGCCCCGGTGAAGAACTGGGGGTCCCGGATGATGGGCTGGTCCACGTTGCCGATATCGCCGGAGAACACGATGGTTTTCGTCTGGCCTCCCTCGGTAAGGGTCAGGCGGATGGACGCGGAGCCCAGCAGGTGGCCCGCGTCGATGAACACGGCGTCCACCCCGTCGCACAGGTGGACGGGCTGGTCATATTCGCAGGTGTCAATAAACTCCGGCACCCGCTGGGCGTCGGCCACGGTATACAGGGGCTCCTCCTCCGGCCGGCCGGCCCGGCGGTTCTTGCGGTTTTTATACTCGGCATCGCTCTCCTGAATGTGGGCGGAGTCCTGGAGCATGATGCTCATGAGCTGGGCGGTGAGCCGGGTGGTGAGAATGCGGCCCTGAAAGCCGTTTTTGATGAGCATGGGCACCCGGCCGGAGTGGTCGATGTGGGCGTGGGTGATGAGCACATAGTCGATGCTGCCCGGGGCAAAGGGCAGGGTGCGGTTGTCCACCTCGTCCCGGCCCTGCTGCAGGCCGCAGTCGATGAGGATGCGCTTGCCGCCTACCTCCAGACAATGGCAGCTGCCGGTGACGCACTGGTCAGCGCCGAAAAAACTCAGCTTCATGGCGTTCGTCCTTTCCTCTCAAAAATTGGGGTGCCTTTATTGTAACACTTTTTCTTCCCGGCGGCAACAGGAATTGCATTTTGCCGGGATATCCGGTATAATAGACGATGAACATCCGATACATCTCCCCAAGGAGGAAACCATACATGTTTGAACAATCCCATATTCGCAATTTTTCCATCATCGCCCACATCGACCATGGCAAGTCCACGCTGGCGGACCGGCTGCTGGAGCTGTGCGACGCCGTGCCGGAGCGGGAGATGGAGAACCAGATTCTGGACAACATGGACCTGGAGCGGGAGCGGGGCATCACCATCAAGTCCCGGGCCGTGCACCTGTTCTACAAGGCCAAGGACGGCGAGATCTACGCCCTGAACCTCATCGACACCCCGGGCCATGTGGACTTCAACTATGAGGTGTCCCGGTCCCTGGCCGCCTGCGAGGGGGCGGTGCTGGTGGTGGACGCCACCCAGGGGGTGGAGGCCCAGACTCTGGCCAACACCTATCTTGCCATGGAGCACGACCTGGAGATTCTGCCGGTATTCAACAAGATCGACCTGCCCGCCGCCGACCCCATGAAGGCCAAGCAGGAGGTGGAGGACATCATCGGCCTGCCCGCCATGGACGCGCCGGAAATTTCCGCCAAGCTGGGCCTGAACGTGGAGTCGGTGCTGGAGGACGTGGTGCACAATGTCCCCGCCCCCGACGGCGACCCCAACGCCCCCCTGCAGGCGCTGATCTTCGACAGTCAGTACGACCCCTATGTGGGGGTGGTGGTGCTGTTTCGCATCAAGCAGGGCACCATCCGCCGGGGGCAGACGGTGCGCATGATGGCCACCGGAGGCCAGTATACCATTCTGGAGTGCGGATATCTCAAGCCCCTGGGCAACGAGCCTACGGACGCCCTCCAGGCCGGTGAGGTGGGCTATTTCACCGCCTCCATCAAAAATGTCAAGGACACCCAGGTGGGCGACACCATCACCGACGCCGAAAACCCCGCCGCCCAGCCTCTGCCCGGCTATCGCCCGGCCCAGTCCATGGTCTACTGCGGCATTTACACCGAGGACGGCAGCAAGTACCCCGACCTGCGGGACGCCCTGGAAAAGCTTCAGCTCAACGACGCCTCCCTGACCTTCGAGCCGGAAAGCTCCGTGGCCCTGGGCTTCGGCTTCCGGTGCGGCTTTTTGGGGATGCTGCATATGGAGATCATCCAGGAGCGGCTGGAGCGGGAGTTCAACCTGGACCTGGTGACCACCCTGCCCAGCGTCATCTATCATGTATACAAATCCGACGGCACCATGGTGAAGGTGGACAATCCCCACAACTACCCGGACCCCACGGTCATCGAGCACGCGGAGGAGCCCTATGTAAGGGTGTCCATCATCAGTCCCAACGAGTATGTGGGCAACATCATGCCCATGTGCCAGGACCGCCGGGGCGAGTTCAAGGACATGCAGTATCTGGACACCCACCTGGTGGAGCTGCACTATCAGATGCCCCTCAACGAGATCATCTATGACTTCTTCGACACCCTGAAGGCCAACACCAAGGGGTATGCCTCCCTGGACTATGAGCTGTCCGGCTACCGGCCCAGCGAGCTGGTGAAGGTGGACCTGCTGTTAAACGGCGACGGCGTGGACGCCCTGAGCTTCATCGCCCACAGGGACAAGGCCTATCCCCGGGCCCGGCGGCTGTGCGAAAAGCTGAAGGAGAACATCCCCCGCCAGCTGTTCGAGGTGCCCATCCAGGCGGCCATCGGCGGCAAGATCATCGCCCGGGAGACCGTCAAGGCCATGCGCAAGGACGTGCTGGCCAAGTGCTACGGCGGCGACATCACCCGAAAGAAGAAGCTGCTGGAAAAGCAGAAGGAAGGCAAAAAGAAGATGCGGGCCCTGGGCACTGTCCAAATGCCCACGGAGGCGTT
>OMAN01000579.1_pt1 | contig 14744 bp, 18 predicted proteins | sample 1644701 | NCBI WGS metagenome assembly OMAN01 (sample SAMEA103958124, study PRJEB25191) | human gut metagenome | biome: human-associated habitat [ENVO:00009003]; feature: intestine environment [ENVO:2100002]; material: feces | place: Germany | collected 2013/2015 | reverse complement strand
GCGTTTCCGCCGTTCCCCGCCTGAATCTTATCCTCCCTGCAGCAGACTCCCGACCTCCAGCACCACCACGGCCACGGCCTCCCGGGCCCAATAGCCCGGACCCAGGGGCCACCAGCTGGCGCAGCCCAGGGACTCCGCCTCCAGGCCGCAGCGCCCGGCCCATACCGAGGCCCGCAGCTGGTGAAAATTATCCGATGCGATGGCCACCCGGGGGTTAAGCCCCTGCTGCCGGATGATCTCCGCCGTGAAGCGCAGATTCTCCTCCGTGGACCGGGACCGGCCCTCCAGCAGGATGCGGTCCGGGTCAATGCCCCGGGCCGCCAGGGTGTTGCGGATGCAGGCCGCCTCGGAGATGGGCTCGTTGTCGTTCTGCCCGCCGGAGGCCACGCACCGGCTTTCCGGATGGGCCGACAGGTAGTCATACGCCGCGTCGATGCGGTCCCGGAGCATCACCGTGGGCTCGCCGTTGGCGGACACCTGGCACCCCAGCACCACCACGGTGCAGTCCTCCTGCCCGGGCCGGTTCCCGGCCTGGACGGCCATCATCACCAGCACCGCCGCCAGCAGGGCCAGTCCCGCCCCCAGCAAGGCCCCGCCGGTGCACCGCAGCCACCGGGGAAGCCGCCGGAACCACCGGGGCCGCAGGAGCATAGCCGCCGCCAGGGCCAGCAGCGCCGCCGGATACACCATGCCGATGTGCAGGATACCCATGACCAGCGGGGCCATGAAATACACCGCCAGAGCCAGGCACACAGCCGCCCCGGCGTAACGGACCGCCTTCATGTCAGTTCTCCGCGATGTGGTTGGCGATGCGCTGCATGATCAGGTCCAGGGCCACCAGGTTGTGGCCCCCCTCCAGCACCACGATGTCGGCATACTTCCGGGTGGGCTCCACGAACTGCTCGTGCATGGGCTTCACCGTGGTCAGATACTGGGTCACCACCGACTGCATGGAGCGCCCCCGCTCCTCCACGTCCCGCAGGGCCCGGCGGAGAATGCGCACGTCGGCGTCGGTCTCCACGAAGATCTTGATATCCAGCAGGTCCCGCAGCTCTTTATTCTGGAAGATCAGGATGCCCTCCACGATGATCACCTTGGCGGGCCTGATCTCCACGGTCTGGTCGGTGCGGTTGTGCAGCGCGTAGTCATACACGGGGCAGTAGATGGTCTGGCCCGCCTTCAGCTTTTTCAGGTCCTGGATCATCAGGTCCGTGTCGAAGGCGTCCGGGTGGTCGTAATTCTGCTTGCAGCGCTCCTCGAAGGAGCAGTCCTGCCGCTTATAGTAGTTGTCGTGGTGCACCACGGCGATATCGTCGCCGAACCGGGACACCAGGTGCTCCGTGAGGGTGGTTTTGCCGCTGCCGGTGCCCCCGGCGATGCCGATGAAGATGGTGTTCATATCTCTGCCTCCCGCATAAGCGTATATTCTGCATACATTATAAAAAACTTCCCGTCATATTGCAAGGGAACTTGTAAAAAAAGCATGAACTTCCAGGGATTTCAGTTGACGCGGCCCGGAAAAATGAGTATGATGATAGAGTATAATTTTCGCCCACTTTCGGCGTTTTCCAACGGAGGATATAGATCATGAAGCTCATCAAGTGCCCCAAATGCGGAGAAATGTACTCCGACAGCTATAGAACCTGCCCCTTCTGCCAGGAGGACGAGGCCCTGAAGGGCCGGGCCGCCGCGCCCCGCCGCAAGGTCACCCGCCGCCGCCGTGCTCCCAGCATTCTGGGCCCGGCCATGGTGCTGGTGGTGGTGCTGGCCGCGGTGCTGGTGGGCGTGCTGCTGTTCGGCGGCAAGGGCAATGCCGAAAAGCCCGATGATCCCGCCGTGGTGGAGCCGGATCCCGCCCCCGCAACGCCCCTGACCCTGGACCAGACCACCCTGAACCTGAACCAGGCGGAAACCGCCGCCCTCACCGTCACCGGCGCGGAGGACGTCCTCTGGACCAGCAGCGACACCAACGTGGCCACCGTGGACGACACCGGCCTGGTCACCGCCGGAATCCCCGGCACCGCCACCATCACCGTCACCACCGCCGACGGCTCCCAGTCCGCCGCCTGCACCGTCAACGTGGCCACTCCCCTGCCGGAGCCGCCTAAGGAGAAGCTGGGCCTGCGCTCTATCTATCAGGACAAGGGCGAGACCATCAACGAGTTCTCCGCCAAGGTCGGCTCCACCGTCCAGATGCGCGTGGACGGCACGGAGCAGACCGTCACCTGGACCATTGAGGACGCCAAGATCGCCACCGTGGACGCCAACGGCCTGGTCACAGCCGTTGCCAAGGGCAAGACCATCCTGAAGGCCACCGTAGGCGACCAGAGCGTCAGCTGTTTTGTCATCGTCAACTGAATCACCGTCTCTCCCCCCGCCCCGCAGAAGTAGTCTGCGGGGCGTTTTTCTGCATTTTACCGGGATTTTACAAAACACGCCTTTCCGGCTTTACATCCGGCCCGTATCCTATGAACTGTACCGAGGATATCCAAAATCCGTTGAATCGAAAGGAGATTCTGAAAAAATGAAAAGGTTTCTTTCCATGGCCCTGTGCATCGTCATGGCACTGGGCATCCTGGCCGGCTGCGGCCAGAAGGGCAATGACACCCCTGAGAACGACGATAACAGCACCGCTCTCTCCGGCACCGTGTCCACCAACGGCTCCACCTCCATGGACAAGGTCATCGGCGCTCTGAAGGAGCAGTTCACCATTGACAACCCCAACGTCACCGTCACCTATGATCCCACCGGCTCCGGCGCCGGCATCGAGGCCGTGAAGAACGGCTCCGCCGATATCGGCCTGGCCTCCCGGGCCCTGAAGGACCAGGAGAAGTCCGCCGGCCTGAAGGAGACCACCGTGGCCCTGGACGGTATCGCCATCATCGTCAACGCCGGCAGCAAGGTCGCTGATCTGACCGTTCAGCAGATCGCCGACATCTTCACCGGCAAGATCACCGACTGGAGCGAGGTGGGCGGCGACCCCGGCGCCATCTCCTGCATCGGCCGTGAGTCCGGCAGCGGCACCCGCGACGGTTTCGAGTCCATCACCGGTACCAAGGATGCCTGCAAGCTGGACCAGGAGCTGACCTCCACCGGCGGCGTCATTGAGGCCGTTGCCGGAAACCCCAACGCCATCGGCTACGCCTCCCTGTCCGCCGTGGAAGGCAAGTCCACTGTCAAGGCCCTCACCGTGGGCGGTGTGGCCTGCACCGAAGCCGCCGTCCTGGATGGTAGCTACCAGATCCAGCGCCCCTTCGTGCTGGTGACCAAGCAGGGCGTAACTCTCTCCGCCGCCGCTCAGGCTTTCTTCGACTTCGCCACCTCTGCCGCCGCTTCCGACCTCATCAAGAACGCCGGCGCGGTGCCCGTGGCCAAGTAACCATCCCCGGGAATCCTCCCCTGACCCGTTATCCCGGGCCAGGGGCCTTTCCCGTTCCGGACCAGAAAGGAACCGACTATGCATTCAAAGAATACAGGGGCCCATAAGGCCCTGGAAAATGTGATCCACCTGATCTTCCTGCTGTGCGGCATCGTAGCCGTGGGCTTCGTGCTGGTCATCAGCGTGTATCTGATCATTTCGGGCCTGCCCGCCATCCGCCAGATCGGCCTGTTCAAATTTCTGTTCGGCAAGGTGTGGGACCCCGCCAACACCACCACCGGGGCCCAGTACGGCATTCTCCCCTTCATCCTCACCTCCATATACGGCACCGCCGGGGCCATGGTCATCGGCGTGCCCATCGGCCTGATGACGGCCATCTTCCTGGCAAAGCTTGCCCCGCCCAGGGCCGCCGCCGTGATCCGCACCGCCGTGCAGCTACTGGCAGGCATCCCGTCGGTGGTATACGGCCTGGTGGGCATGATCGTGCTGGTGCCCCTGATCCGCACCACCTTCTCCTTAGGCTCCGGGGCCTGTCTGCTGGCGGCCATCCTGGTGCTGTCCATCATGGTGCTGCCCTCCATCATCAACGTGTCGGAGACGGCCCTACGGGCGGTGCCCCGGGAGTATGAGGAGGCCAGCCTGGCCCTGGGGGCCACCGCCACGGAGACCTATTTCCGGGTCAGCCTCCACGCCGCCCGCAGCGGCGTGGCCACCGCCGTGGTGCTGGGCGTGGGCCGGGCCATCGGCGAGGCTATGGCCATCATCATGGTGGCCGGAAACGTGGCCAATATGCCGGGACTGTTCCGGTCCGTCCGGTTCCTCACCACCGGCATCATCTCCGGCATGTCCTACGCCCCGGTGGGCAGCCTGTATCAGCAGGCCCTGTTTTCCATCGGCCTGGTGCTGTTTCTGTTCATTATGCTCATCAACGTTTTTCTCAACGTGTTCATCAAAAAGCGGAAGGAGGACTGACCCATGGAGGAAAAGCTGTCGCCCCGCCGCCGCCTGTATGACAGAGGGCTGCGGTTTCTGGTGTGGCTGTGCGCGGGACTGACCTGCGCCCTGCTGCTGTTTCTCATCGGCTATATCTTCTATCGCGGGGTGCCGGGCATCACCTGGTCCCTGCTGACCAGCCAGACCAGCTATATCAAGGACACCGTGGGCGTCCTGCCCAACATTCTCAACACCCTGTATATCATCGTGATGGCCATGGTCATCGTCCTGCCCCTGGGCGTGGGGGCCGCCATCTATCTGACGGAGTACGCCGCCAACCGCCGCCTGGTGGCCGTCATCGAGTTTGCCGCCGAGACCCTGACGGGCATCCCCTCCATCATCTTCGGCCTGGTGGGTATGCTGCTGTTTGTGCAGCGGCTGGGCCTGAAGGCAGGCATCCTGGCCGGCGGCCTGACCCTGGTGGTGATGATCCTGCCCACCATCGTCCGCACCACCCAGGAGAGCCTGAAAACCGTGCCCCAGTCCTATCGGGAGGGGGCCCTGGGCTTGGGAGCCGGGAAATGGCACATGATCCGCACCGTGGTGCTGCCCGGGGCCGTGGACGGCATCGTCACCGGCTGCATCCTGGCTGTGGGCCGCATTGTGGGCGAAAGCGCCGCCCTGCTGTATACGGCGGGCTTCGGCCTGGAGCTGGTGGGCTTTATCAAGTCCCTGCACACCTCCGCCGCCTCCCTGACCGTGGCCCTGTATGTCTACGCCACCGAGGGCGGCGAGACGGCCCTGGCCTTCTCCATCGCCGCCATTCTGATGGTGCTGACCCTGCTGATCAACCTGTCCGCCTCCCTGGTGGGGCGGAAGCTGCGAAAGAAATGAGGCAATTTATGGAACCGATTCTTGAGGCCAAGAGCCTGAATCTGTGGTACGGGCAGAACCACGCCCTCCACGACGTATCCGTCGCCATCCCGGAGCGGCAGATCACCGCCTTTATCGGCCCCTCCGGCTGCGGCAAATCCACGTTCCTGCGGACGCTGAACCGCATGAACGACCTGATCCCCTCCGTGAAGATCCAGGGCGAGGTGGACTTCCACGGGAAGAGTATCTATGACGGCGGCGTGGACCCCACCCTGCTGCGCAAGCGCATCGGCATGGTGTTCCAGAAGGCCAACCCCTTTCCCATGAGCATCTATGACAACGTGGCCTACGGGCCCCGGACCCACGGCATCCGCAGCCACGCCAAGCTGGACGACATCGTGGAGCGCTCCCTGCGCTCTGCCGCCATCTGGGACGAGGTGAAGGACCGGCTGAAAAAAAGCGCCATGGGCCTCTCCGGAGGGCAGCAGCAGCGCCTGTGCATCGCCCGGGCCCTGGCCGTGGAGCCGGAGGTGCTGCTGATGGACGAGGCCACCAGCGCCCTGGACCCCATCTCCACCTCCAAAATCGAGGACCTGGCCCTGGAGCTGAAGGAGCACTACACCGTGGTCATGGTCACCCACAATATGCAGCAGGCGGCCCGCATCTCCGACAACACGGCCTTTTTCCTGCTGGGCGAGCTGGTGGAGTTCGGCAGAACGGAGCAGCTGTTCTCCGCCCCCGCCGACAAGCGCACCGAGGACTACATCACCGGGAGGTTCGGATAATGAGAAGACAGTTTGACCAGCAGCTGGCGCTGCTGAACCGGGAGCTGATTGAAATGGGCGCCCTGTGCGAGGAGGTCATCGCCCTGGCCTCCAAGGCCCTGACGGAGGGAGACCCCGCCCTGGCCGCCCAGGTGGGCCCCCTGGACACGGAGATCGACCAGAAGGAGCGCACCATCGAGTCCCTGTGCCTGAAGCTGCTTTTGCAGCAGCAGCCGGTGGCCCGGGACCTGCGCCAGGTCTCCGCCGCCCTGAAAATGATCACCGACATGGAGCGCATCGGCGACCAGGCCCAGGACATCGCCGGGATCGTCACCTTCCTGAAGGGCCGCACCACCGAGCATGACGACATTCTCTGCCAGATGGCCCGGGCCACCATCTCTATGGTGACAGAAAGTGTTGACGCATACGTAAAACATGATACAATAAAGGCAGAGGCCGTTCTGGCCGCCGACGACACCGTGGACGCCTATTTCCGCCAGGTGAAGCAGGCCCTGATCTCCCGCATCGCCGCCGACCCCGCGGACGGGGAGTACGCCCTGGACCTGCTGATGATCGCCAAGTATTTCGAGCGCATCGGCGACCACGCCACCAACATCGCCGAGTGGGTGATTTTTTCCATCACCGGCCAGCACAAGGAGGGATAACCCATGATCTGGTGCGTAGAGGACGACGCCAGCATCCTTGATATTGAGGTATACACCCTTCAGTCCACCGGGTTCCAGGCCCAGGGCTTTGCCGACGGCGGGGCCTTCTGGTCCGCGCTGGAGTCGGCCCGGGAGCTGCCGGAGCTGGTGGTGCTGGATGTGATGCTACCCGGTGTGGACGGTGTGGAGCTGCTGCGCCGTATGCGGGCCGCCCCTGCCACCCGTTCCATCCCCGTTGTCATGGCCACCGCCAAGGGCGCGGAATATGACAAGATCCAGGCCCTGGACCTGGGCGCGGACTACTATCTGACCAAGCCCTTCGGGGTCATGGAGCTGGTGTCCTGCGTGAAGGCGGTGCTGCGCCGCTGCGCCAGGCCCGCCCACCTGCTGCACCTGGCGGGCCTGGTCCTGGACCAGGACGCCCACACCGTCTCCTGCGACGGGCAGCGGGTGCCCCTGACCTATAAGGAATACGAACTGCTGCGGCTGCTTTTGTCCCATCCCGGCATGGCCTTTACCCGGGACCAGCTGATGGCCCAGGTATGGGACACCGATTACTGCGGCGAGACCCGCACCGTGGATATGCACATCCGCACGCTGCGCCAGAAGCTGGGCCCCTACGGCAGTCTCATCCAGACCGTCCGCAACGTGGGCTACCGGCTGGAGGAACAAGGATGACCAAGAAAATTTTCCGTTCGTTTATGCTGTCCGCTGCCGCCGTGCTTTTAGCGGCGGTGGTCATCGTCATGACCTGCCTATACAGCTATTTTGCCTCCGTGCAGGAAAACCAGCTGCAGGATCAGCTGCAGCTGGCCGCCGCCGCGGTGGAAACCCAGGGCCGCGACTATCTGAACAAGCTCACGGCGGACCGGTACCGTCTGACCTGGATCGCCCCGGACGGGGCGGTGCTGTGCGACACCAAGCGGGACGCCGAAAGCCTGGAAAATCACGGCGACCGCACCGAGGTGCGGGAGGCCCTGCGCACCGGCTCCGGCCACTCCACCCGCTATTCCAGCACCCTGCTGGAAAAAACCAGCTACTATGCCCGCCGGATGCCGGACGGCACGGTGCTGCGCATTTCCATCAGCCGGGCCACCGTGGGGATGCTGCTGCTGGGGATGCTGCCGGCCATTCTGCTGACGGCGGCGGTGGCCCTGATCCTGTCGGGCCTGCTGGCGGGCCGCCTGTCCCGCCGCATCACCGCGCCCCTGAACGCCCTGGACCTGGAGCACCCCCTGGAAAACGACACCTATGAGGAGCTGTCCCCCCTGCTGTGCCGCATCAACGTCCAGCGGCGGCAGATCGACAGCCAGCTGACGGACCTGCGCCGCCGGTCCGACGAGTTCCGGCAGATCACCTCCCATATGCAGGAGGGCCTGGTGCTGCTGGACGACGCCGGGGCCGTGCTGAGCATCAACCCCGCCGCCTGCCGGATTTTCGAGGCGGACGAGACCTGCCTGGGCCAGGATTTCCTGACGGTGGACCGCAGCCGGGATGTCAGCGCCGCGTTGGCGGAGGCCATGACCTCCGGCCACAGCGAGGTCCATGTGCAGCGCCCGGGCCGCATTTATCAGTTCGATATCTCCCGCATCCGGTCTGGCGAAGACGTGCTGGGCGCGGTGCTGCTGGCCTTCGACATCACCCAGCAGGAGACGGCGGAGCAGAGCCGCCGGGAGTTCACCGCCAACGTCTCCCACGAATTGAAGACCCCCCTCCAGGGGATCATCGGCAGCGCCGAGCTGATTGAAAACGGACTGGTGAAGCAGGAGGACCTGCCCCGGTTCGTGGGCCACATCCGCCGGGAGGCCCAGCGGCTGGTGGCCCTCATCGGCGACATCATCCGTCTGTCCCAGCTGGACGAGGGGGACCCCCTGCCCTGGGAGCAGGTGGACATTCCGGCTCTGTGCCGGGACATTGCCGCCGATCTGCGGGACAAGGCCGAGAAAAGCCAGGTCAGCCTCACCGTGGAGGGACAGGACGTCCAGGCGGAGGGCGTGCGCCGTCTGCTGCACGAGACCATCTATAACCTCTGCGACAACGCCATCGGGTACAACGTCCCCGGCGGCAGCGTCCGGGTCACTGTGTCGGATGCCGGCGAAAACGCCGTGATCTCCGTGGCGGACACCGGCATCGGCATCGCCCCGGAGCACCAGTCCCGGATCTTTGAGCGGTTCTACCGGGTGGATAAGAGCCACTCCAAGGCCTCCGGCGGCACCGGCCTGGGCCTGTCCATCGTGAAGCACGCCGCGGCCTATCACCACGGAACCGTGCAGCTGGAGAGCCAGCCCGGCAAGGGCACCACCATCACCGTGACCATTCCCAAGAAAAAGCCCTGAAATAACCACAGCTTGGCCAGAAAGCGCAAGCTTTCCGGCCAAGCTGAAACGCTATTATAAGAGAGGTACCGCCTATGCTGCTGACTGCCGACATCGGAAACACCAACATCGTTCTGGCCCTGCTGGATGAGAAGGACCGGGTCGTATCCCAGTGCCGGGTCCCCTCCGGGGAAACGCTGCCGCCGGAGGCGTATGACGACGCCATCCGCCGGGTGCTGGAGGGCCAGGCCGCCCCGGAAGGGGCCGTCATCGGCTCGGTGGTGCCCCGGCTGACGGCGGAGACCGCCGACGCCATCCGCCGGGTCACGGGGCTGGAAGCCTTCATCGTGGGGCCCACCACCCCCGCCGGGCTGGACATTGCCATTGAACAGCCGGAGACCCTGGGGGTGGACCTGCTGGCCGCCGACGCCGCCGCTGCGGCGGAGTATCCCCTGCCGGTGGTGGTGTTCGACTTCGGCACCGCCACCACTGTCACCGTGGTGGACGCAGACCGCCGCTATCGGGGCGGCGTGATCCTGGCAGGGGTGAAGCTGAGTCTCCACGCCCTGTTTTCCGGCACGGCCCAGCTGCCGGATATCGCCCTGGAGGCCCCGGGGAAGGTCATCTGCTCCGTCACCGAGGACAGCCTCCAGGCCGGGGCCATTTACGGGGCCGCCGCCATGGCCGACGGTCTGCTGGACCGCATGGAGGAGGAGCTGGGGCAGCCCTGCACCGCCGTGGCCACCGGCGGCCTGGCCGGGGTCATCACCCCCTATTGCCGCCGGGACATCCGCCGGGACGACAGCCTGCTTCTGCGGGGCCTGGCCCTGATCTGGCGGAAAAACTGCGGAAATCGGTAAATTTTATCATATAGGAGGGACCTTATGGACCAGTTGCGACAGAAAAAAGGCTTTATCTGCGACATGGACGGCGTCATCTATCACGGCAACCGGCTGCTGCCGGGGGTGAAGGAATTTGTGGACTGGCTGTATCGCGAGGGGAAGAATTTCCTGTTTTTGACCAACTCCTCCGAGCGCAGCCCCAAGGAGCTGCAGCAGAAGCTTCGGCGCATGGGCCTGGACGTGGACGAACAGCACTTTTACACCAGCGCCCTGGCCACGGCCCGGTTCATCAGCAGCCAGGCCCCGGGTTGCAGCGCCTATGTCATCGGCGGGGCGGGGCTGATCATGGCCCTGCACGACGAGGGCATCACCATGAACGACGTGGACCCGGATTATGTCATCATCGGCGAGGGCAACAGCTATAATTACGAGAACATCCTGCGGGCGGTGCGGCTGGTGCTGAAGGGCGCCCGGCTCATCGGCACCAACAGCGACCTGACCGGCCCGTCGGAGGACGGCATCATCCCCGCCTGCCGGGCCATGATCGCCCCCATCGAGATGGCCACCGGCCAGAGCGCCTATTTCGTGGGCAAGCCCAACCCCCTGATGATGCGCACGGGCCTGCGGATCTTAGGGGTCCACTCGGCGGATGCCGTGATGATCGGCGACCGCATGGACACCGACATGGTGGCCGGTATCGAAACCGGCCTGGATACGGCGCTGGTGCTCTCCGGCGTCACCCGGAGGGAGGACATCGCCAAATTCCCCTACCGCCCCCGGCTGGTGCTGGACGGCGTGGGCGACATCCCCGGCCCGGCGGAACAATAAAAAATAAGCAATCAGCTTCCGGTTTCGCCGGAAGCTGATTGCATTCTGTAATATTCGACGGAAAAATTGCGGCGCGTAATTAAAAGCTGAACACAACGCCCACCACGGCGGAGGCCAGGATGAACACGATGGGGTGCAGACCCTTGGTGGGCTTCACCCAGCGGGTCAGCACCAGGATCACCGCCGCCAGGGCCAGGGCCTTCCAGTTGACGATGGCCAGGCCCGTGGCTCCGGTGTTCAGCAGGGTGATGGCCACCACCGACAGGCCCGCCGCAGCCACCATGGCCGTGGACGCCGGGCGCAGACCGTAAAACGCCGCCTCCACATAGCGGTTGTGGCGGAAGGCCTTCAGAAAAGCCGCGATGATCAGAATCACGATGATGGACGGCGTCACCAGGCCCAGGGTGGAGATAATGGCCCCGGGAATGCCGCAGGTGACAAAGCCCACATAGGTGGCCATATTCACGCCGATGGGGCCGGGGGTGGACTCGGACACGGCCAGCATATCCGCCAGCTGGGGCCGGGTGAACCAGCCGGTGCGGTCCGCCATATCGTACAGAAACGGCAGAGTGGCCAGGCCGCCGCCTACGGCGAACAGGCCGGTTTTGAAAAATTCGTAAAACAGCTGCAGATAGATCATGACCGCTTCGCCCCCAGATTCTTAATCAGCAGCCCCGCCACGGCTGCCGCCAACACATAGATAATGGGCGAGAGCTTGGTGAACACCGACAGTGCCAGGATCACCAGGAAGATCACCAGGCCCCACACGTCCTTCACCGCGCCCTTCCACAGCTTCAGCACGGCGTTGAAAATCAGCACGCACACGCACACCCGGATCCCGGCAAAGGCGTGCTGCACCCAGGCCAGATGGGAAAACGCGTCGATGACCCCGGCCAGGGCCGCAATGATGATAAGAGACGGGAACACCACGCCCAGGGTGGCCACGATGCCGCCGATGATGCCCCGGTGCTTCTGGCCGATAAACGTGGCGGTGTTCACGGCGATGACGCCGGGGGTACACTGGCCGATGGCAAAGTAATCGGTCAGCTCCTCATCGGTGGTCCAGCCCTTGTTCTCCACCACCTCCCGCTGCAGGATCGGCAGCATGGCATAGCCGCCGCCGAAGGTCATGACCCCCACCTTGGCGAAGGTCAGAAACAGAGAAAGCAACTCCTTCAACAAACACACCTCCTGAGATAAGCGAACAGCCGCCATTTTCCGGGAAAGACGGCTCCCGGCGATACTATACTCCATTCCCCGGCGGCTGTCAATTGCCGGGGGCGTAAAAAAAGCCGGAAGTATTGCAAATTGAACAGGCAATTTATCAGAAATTCCTTGCTTTTCTGACCAAAAAGGTATAAAATATCCGGGAAGATTTTCTGGGAGGACTGGATCAACATATGAGCAACCCCTATAAGACCCGCGAGGGCGGGGCCACCGTCACGGTGTTCGTGCCCTACGACTGCAACAACCACTGCCCCTTCTGCATCAACAAGAAGGAATATGCCGACTGCACCGGCTTCAGCCTGGACGCCATTCTGGACAGCATCCGCACCATGGACGCCATCACCCCCCGGTGCGACTTTGTGTTCACCGGCGGCGAGCCTCTGGCCAATCTGGAGGCCCTGCAGAAGATGCTGGACGCCATCCCCACCACCCACAAGGTGTATATCAACACCACCTTCCCGGTGCAGACCGGGTTCTACACGGCGGAGGAGATGCTGGACTTTACCCGCCGCAACCGGGACAAGATCACCTGCATGAACGTCTCCCGCCACCTGGTGAAATATGTGGAGGAGAGCCCCGACCAGGTGCTGGGGCAGATCGCCTGTCCCACCCGCATCAACTGCGTGCTGTATAAGAAGTACCCGGCGGAGAAGCTCCCCCAGTATGTGGAGCGGTTCCTGCCCTACGGCATCCCCATCCAGTTCCGGTACGACTATACCGAGACCACGCCGGAGAACCTGTATGACCAGGATCACGACCCCATCCTGCAGGACCTGAAGCGGCTGTTCACCTATCGGGGGCTGGACGGCTGCCGCATGCGCAACGGCTTCCACTTCGAGTATAAGGGCCTGCACATGACCTATCACAAGACCCTGCCCTATTCCACCATTGTGGAGACCGGGGACGACGGCGTGACCTATGACATTCTGTACGACATCCTCATCAAGCAGAACGGCGAGATCCACTCCGACTGGACCGGCGTGAAGATGGACGTGGAGAAATACCGCCGCGTCACCTTTGAGCCCTATGACCTGCGGGTGCTGGAGGGCACCGTGGACTTTTGATAATACACCGGCAAGGCCCGGACGGCGAACCGTCCGGGCCTTGATTTTTGATAAGCCAGGCCCCGGGACGCGTCAGCGTCCCGGGGCCTGATTGTTACCTTACGGAACCCTTATGGAAAGGGGTCAGTTCAGGTGCTTTTTCCTGCCCAGCCACAGGGCGGCGGCCAGCAGGGATACGGAGGCCGCGGCCAGATACAGGGCCAGGTGGCTCTCGTCGCCGGTCTTGACGCCGGGCTGTTCGGGCTTGTAGTTGGGATCGGTCTCGCCGCAGACGGTGCACTTGCCGTCCTGATAGTCGTGGCCCTTGGCGGGGATCACCTGACCCCGGGTCAGCAGCTGGCCGCACACGGAGCAATAGGTGTCGCCGGTATAGCCGTCCTGGGTGCGGCCGGCGTCCTTGGCGTCCCGCAGCTCCGGGGTGTGGCCGGCGGCGGGGATCTCCGTGCATCCGGACACGATGACGCCGCCCAGGTTGTCGCACACCAGGTTTTCGCCCAGGGTCACATTGCCATAGTTATAGCTGTTGACGATGCTGCCATCGCCGAACTGGCCCGCAATGCCGCCGACACCGCCGTTGGCATAGGTGCTGTGACCGCCGGAGACGGTGGCCACGTTATAGCAGTCCACCACGGAGGACTTGCTGTTGTTCAGCACGCCCACAATGCCGCCGGTGTACCAGGAGAATTTGGCATTGACCCGGCCATAGTTGGCGCAGCGCAGCAGCTGGCCGCCGCCGAGCCGATCACCGTCAGGTTCTGGATGGCGGCCCCGTCGGTGTTCAGGAACAGGGCCGCGCCGGAGCCGCCGGAACCGGCCAGCATCTGGTCGATGGTGTGGCTGCAGCCGTCAAAGGTACCCTTGAACACGGCGGTGGAGCTGGTGGTGATGCCGATGCCGTCCCATCAGGGCTTGCCGGTCTCCTCATACCGCAGCAGATAGATGTCCGCGCCCAGCCTGATGGTCTTGCCCTCGAAGGTGACATTTTCCTTCACCAGCTTGGCAAGGCCCGCCAGCTGGGCGGGATTGGTCAGGGTGAACTCCCGGTCCGTGTCGTTGTACCAGGAGATGTCCACCGCCCCGTCCCAACGGGTGGTGGAGAAATACTCCACGGTGGCCTTGTCCTCGGTGACGCCCTGGGGCAGGGTGTACACATAGCCGGAGCCGGTCTCCGTGAAGGGGATGGCCTGTTCATCGCCCTTTGCGTCCGTATAGTGGACGGTGGCCACGTCATAGCCCTCCCGGCGTTCCGCCTGCCGCTGGTCGGGGTCCAGGGCCAGTACCGTCTGCGGCAGCAGACTCAGCCCCATCAGAACCGCCGGCAAGGCCGCCGAAACGCGCTTGGAGAGCTGCTTCATGGGGAATCTTCCTTTCTTCTTGTGATTTATAAAAGCCTTCATCCGGATTTTATACGTTGATAAACCCGGATTTACGCCCTTCGTGCACCTTGATTGAGGATAACGCATCCCCGCAAAAGCGGGGCATAGCCCCGCCGAGACTGTCAAAAAAGCCTCGCAGAGTTTGCCGCCCGCAGGCGGCAAATAAAGCGCAATCCGTTTTTTGCGGCGGCGCCCCCCAAGGGGACTTCCGTTGGGCGTGTACGTCGCAAAAACACTTCTCAGTCTGCAAGTGTGGAATTTGTTCGCTGAAAGCGAACAAATTATGCGCGTGGCAGACTGCAAGCCTTTTGTCAAAAAAGGGCGTTGCCCTTTTTTGACAAGCTGAGCGGGGCATAGCCCCGCCATTGGGTGCGCCCGGTCACGCATCGTATACGCAGCCCTTCACGCTGCCGCCGGGGACGGGGATGTCCGCCACCGTCAGGGGAATGCGGTAAATCTCCCGCAGCAGCTCCTCCGT
>OMAN01000578.1_pt1 | contig 14752 bp, 10 predicted proteins | sample 1644701 | NCBI WGS metagenome assembly OMAN01 (sample SAMEA103958124, study PRJEB25191) | human gut metagenome | biome: human-associated habitat [ENVO:00009003]; feature: intestine environment [ENVO:2100002]; material: feces | place: Germany | collected 2013/2015 | reverse complement strand
CGGGTTATCGTATAGGCCCGTTCGAGGTGGAAAGTGCTTTGATGACCCATCCGGCTGTTGTGGAATGTGCCATTACCGGTGTGCCTGATGAAATCCGTGGTCAGGTGGTAAAGGCGACGATTGTCCTTTCCAAAACTTTTAAGGGTAAGGAAGGACCTGAGTTGGTAAAGGAGTTGCAAGATCATGTGAAGCGTGTGACTGCTCCGTACAAGTACCCGCGTGTCATAGAGTTTGTAGAAGAACTTCCAAAGACCATCAGTGGAAAGATTCGTCGTGTGGAAATCCGTGAAAAGGATAAATAATCTGATCGGAGTTTTATTGGTAAAATAATTAAAAATGAAAAAGGTTTTACTTCTTGTGTTTTTAAGTCTGGCCTGGTTGTCAGCAAGTGCGCAAGCCTTGGTTCCTATTACATGGACAGCCTATGGTCTGACTTTTGAGGCTCCAAAAGGGATTTTGGTGGAGGAGGATACAGAGGAGACTTTTCTTCTGAACAATTCCAGGTTTTATATCACCATTCAGTCTTTGGATTCGGATGGTATGACAAAAAGTGACTTGAAGAGTGTATTAAAAGACTATGCCAATGATGACGGGGTGAAAGACCAGTCGGCTGTGCAGGAGTTTGAGTTACCACAGTTTTTCGGTACTTATTTAAAAGGAAGCTGCGAAACAGATCATTGTCTTTATGCTTGTCTGATGACTAAGGCGGCAGGTAGTGGATTTTATATATCTATTATCTATAGCAAGGAAAATGAAAATATTGCCGAAAAAATACTGAAAAGTTTTACAATGGAGGAATAAACAAAAGAGCGTTAATGCTTGTTTCTTAGATAAGAAAGCGTTCAAAATTTACCAGAAAATTACTAGATTATTAATAGCAAATGAAAGGACTGGCTTCGTGAGAAGGTAGTCCTTCTTTTTTGTGTAGTTATGAATGTTTAGGGAATCTATGATTCATGTGTAATATGCTTTGCCGACATCAGAATATCAAATGATTTTGGGCCATAATAAGGGACATTCAGAAAATAATATAAGTTAGCCAACTAATTCGTAATACTTTAAGTATGCATTAGCTGGCTAACTTATTATTCTATGAATGTTTCAGGTTAAGGCATTAACGTCCGGTCCACCATAAGGGGGTGATGATATTATCTGAGCCTCCTAATAACTCTACAGCTTGTTTATAGCCTTCGGGGTCTGCATTCTCCAGACTGGAAGGATATCGCATACGCTGTGGATAAAATTCCCATTTCTGTCCGTCTTTCCAAGAATTAGGATTCCAGACATTAACCATGTCTGAACCGGTCATTGAACTTTCGTTTGCAGGAATCTCAAAGAATGGTAATCCCAAACGGCGGAAATCCGACCACATTTCCAATACCAAATACGGAGTTTGTGCAATGAATTTTTGAGTGATAATTTTAGTCAGGTGGTCATTCAATGCTTTTCCATATAACGTTTTAGAAGCTGTAGGATATTCATAAGTAACAGTCTTCTGTTCCTTGCTGTATCCATCCACATAAGTCATTTGTTCAGCAGTAGGTTCAGTGGTATGATCAAATTTGACTGAAGTACCTACACGATTATAGTTGGTGGAATTCAGATAATCATTCACATATTCGCTAACACCAAAGTATTCAAAACTAGCTTTAATACCGTTCTCATAGGCTTCTTTTGCTGTTGTTCCAGTGTTCCAACCATACAATGAAGCTTCTGCTAACAAGAAATAAGTTTCCCATGCTGCAAAGAATATGCGAGATTTGCCCTGACAATAGTCTTTACCCAACATTGGAAGAGTACAGCCGGGGCCATATCCATTTGTCACCAGTTGGTTATAAGCCAAGGTTGGCGACCATCCACCGCGCGAACCAGCGGGATAACCATTCCAACAACGAGTTGCATCAATCTTTATTTCCCCAGGATTATCCTTATTAGGAATCGGATTCCCGTTTTCGTCTACTGTGTAAAGAACGAAATCTTTAGCTGTTCTATCATTATATTTATCTATGTAGTTCTCAGCATTTTCATCATCAGGTAAACAGAATATCTTTAATGCACGCGGATCAAGATTTTCCGGCATACCATCCAGCCAATATTGTTTAGTAGGATTATCTGTATTAGCAACATAATGTCTGTCATATTTAATACCTAAATAATTAGCTGGTTTAACATAACTAGCCAAATCGGAACGTTGTTCTGTTACTTTAATACCACCTAAATTGGTCAGAAGATTAGCAACTGTTGAGGAAAGAACCTGATCGTCAAATGAACGGGTATATACTCCGGAAAAGACATCCCATCCATCATTTTCTTTTACTGCAAACATCTCATCAGCCGTTAAAATCTTGTTACCTTTAGCCGCATCCTCAAATTCGGTCTGCGCAGTTGCCTTGTCGATGTTTGATAAACGCATAGCCAGACGCATACGGAGTGAATTTGCATATTTCTGCCACTTCACAGGATCATATTTTACATTGTCAAACGGGTCGCATTTACCTTCTGCCTCAACAGGTAGGACAGAGGTGTTGATAGCTGCTGCGGCTTCTTTCAACTCCTTTAAAATGAATTCATAATCATCTTTCTCTGAGTTGAAAACAGGATTTTCCCCTAGGAAACTTTCAATAGGATAAGGTCCGAAATTATCGACAAACTCACTGATAAGATAGGCACGCCAAATACGGGCAAACTGCTTTACGTTCGGGAAAAATTCTTTTTCATGTGCAGTGGTAGTGGCCGCTTCGAGTTGGTTCTCTACTGCTGTAATAGCCAACGTCGCATTTTTAATACTGGCGCTGAGATCAGGATAATAATAAGCAGATGTATAATCATCACTATAGCGGCCTACGTTCAGAAAACTCATTTCTCCACAAATTCTGGCAGCACTAGCCCAATTATAGACTACTATACGTTCTGCAGTACCGGGATTCATCTGTGCCTGTCCTATAGAATTATTCAATGCATATTGAGGTTTTACATATTCCTCACCGGCAGCTGTGGGATTGGTATTGACTTCATCAAAGTCAGAGCAGGAAACTAATCCGGCGCAAAAGCCAAGCCCCAAAAATAATTTATTCATTGTTTTCATTGTTCTTTTTCTTTTTTATGATTAGAAACCAAGAGTCACATTAAACAGGTAAGAACGTGATGTCGGAGCTGACGAGTTCTCCAAACCTGTTGCATTAGTGCTTGTAGCATATACTGATTCCGGATCAATACCATCCAAATGGCTTGAAATCATCCATACATTATTCACAGTGAAACCAAGCTTAACCTGTTGGAACGGGGTCTTTTTCAACATAGATGACGGGAAACGGTAACTCAAGGCGATGTTACGCAAACGGATGTTGGTAGCATCATAGATATAAGCTTCCGAAATACCGGCGCGGCCTGTAGCCAAAGCTTTGTAATAACGTTCTAAAGAAACACTTTGATCATTTACCTTATAACCGTTGCCATCTTTGATAACTCCCGCTACAACGATATCCTCACGTTTACCGCCTGGAGCAGTACATTCGGCAATACCACTACGTTGCAAGTTCATATTGGTGAATGAGAAAATATCGCCACCAAAACGTCCGTCAATCAGGAAACTAAGTGTGAAGTTTTTATAATTAAATGTATTTGTCCATCCTAATAGGAAGTCAGGCTGTTGTTCACCAATCTTATGCTTGTCACTAGTGGCCTGTGGCAGTCCTGATTCATTGAGTAATAATTGTCCTTTAAATTCTCCTTCTTCTACTCGTTGATATTTGGTACCCCAGATTTCACCATAAGCACCTCCCGCAACTGCATAAACCTGTAATGCGTCAGAACCTCCTAAAGCATACTGCATACCTGGTTTTCCCGGTAATAATTCAATAATCTTACTCTTGTTCTGAGAGAAGTTCAACTGAGTATCCCAACTAAATTGAGCTGTTTCGATAGGGCGTGCATTCAACATGATTTCAATACCGGTATTTTGAATGTTACCTGCATTTACTTTCATGTTATCATAACCGGAAAGGTTATTTAAAGGAATATTCATTAACTGGCGTTTTGCGTTTGTCTTGTACCATGCAAAGTCAACTCCTAAACGGTTATTGAAGAATTTCAATTCAGCACCGGCTTCCCAAGAAGTAATCAACTCGCTGCGTACATCTGCATCGTATTTGGTTTTTCCTTGTCCGGCAGTTGTATTGCCATTAGGGTCTGAACCAATACTATATGTATTATATAACTGATATGCATCCATATCGTTACCTACTTGTGCAAAAGATGCACGTGCTTTAGCATAAGTAAACCATTCGGGCATGCCTTTGCCTACTTTACCCACCATATCACTGATCACCCATGACAATGAAACAGACGGATAGAAGAATGAACGGTTTTCTTTATTCAAAGCTGATGACCAGTCATTACGGAAAGTTGCATCCAAGAATGCCCAACCATTATAGTTGATCCCAAGAGTTCCATACAAAGAATTGATTTTTTTATGAATATAGGTTTCGGTTATTGACAAATCTTTTTTGTCACCATTGGCTAAAGAGAATAAATCGGGCGCAGTCAATTTTCCCATAGAATTATCCAAACCTGTAGATTTTCTTTCCATTAAGTTACCACCAAAAGAGAAATTACCACCAAATTTTCCAAACAATTCATCTTTATGGCCACTGATCAAAAAGCTGAAATTATTTTCGAAGAACTTTTTCTCACTAGTGCTGTAACGGCTGTTCTTATTATTAGTAGGACTTCCTGCATACAATTTCTCTTCACCCTCAGTGAAATACATATCACTACCGGCTTTGATTTCAGCATCCAGCCAATCTGTAAATTTGTACTTCAATGATCCGTTCATCAGGAAACGATTGCGACTATCTTTATTGGGATTATAATCTTTAGACCAATAAGGGTTGATACCTCCTTTACTCCACCAGATCATTTCGCCGAATTCGTCTTTGACAGGGCTGGAAAAGTCACGGATGTCAATAGTCGTAGGCATATTGAAAATAGTATAAAATGCATTATTCCCACGTGCACCACTGATAGGAGGGTATTGATGTATTGTACTTTTGCATCAATGCTCCAACGATCATCTTTACCAAAAGTAGAAGATGCACGCAAAGTTAAGTTTGTACGGCTTAAGTTAGCACCCGGTATCATGCTGGAGTCATCCATACGATTCAATGAGGTGTAAATGGATGTTTTATCATACTGCTGCTGGAATGATATGCTTTCTGATAAGTTCACACCTGTATCAAAGAAATTTTTTACGTTATCAAAGATTTGCATATTTGCAGTTGTACCATCCCATTTTGTGTAGCTTTGCCCTGTTACTTCAGGTCCCCAGCTATAGCCGTTAGTTGAGTCGAACACGCCATTCTCACCTTGTCCAAAGGCTTTTTGGCGTTTAGGGAGCATAAATGTTGTCTCAGCGGAAACTGAACCAGAGATGGTGATACCCAAACCTTCACGCTTTGTTCCTTTTTTAGTTGTAATCAAAATAACACCATTACCGGCACGAGAACCATAAAGAGCAGCAGCTGACGCACCTTTCAACACAGACATGGACTCAATATCTTCAGCATTAATATCTGAAAGTCCATTACCCATATCCAATGTCGGGTTATCAATATCATTATTACTTGCTCCTGTAAAGTTATCCATTGGCACACCATCGACAACAATTAACGGCTGGTTCAAACCTGTTACAGAATTCGCACCACGAAGCTGGATTTTGGAAGAACCGCCAGGACCATTGCTTGAACGGATAATCTGGACACCTGAAACTTTACCTGTCAAAGCATTTGCGAGGTTCGTTTCACGAGCTTCAAGTAACGCGTCACCTTTTACCTCCTGCATGGCATAACCCAGTGCTTTTTTCTCACGTTTGATACCAAGAGCAGTCACTACAACTTCGCCCAATGTTTGTGTGTCATCCTGTAAAGTTACATTCATGGGTTGTCCATCCCAAGGAATCTCTACTGTTTGATAACCTACAAATGAAATTTGAATGATATCCCCTTTTTTCACATTGGATAAAGAGAAGTCGCCATCAAGTCCGGTTATCGTACCATTAGTCGTACCTTTCACTACTACAGACGCACCGATAACGGTTTCACCTGTAGCGTCTACTACAACTCCTGTACAAGCTCCATTTTGTTGTGTGATTTTCACATCGGCAACGCCGGGATTGGCGACCGCGTATGCTGCTCCGGTAGAGGCACCCATTAGGAACAGCAACATACTGACTGATTTTAGTCGTTTTAACATAGCTGTGATTTTTTAAGTTTATTGAAAATCAAGTAATTCCGTTTCATTAGTTCCTTCAGAACTACTCTTGCAGCTATTGTGTTGATATTCAATGTAGTTGAATATGATAACGACAAAAAGAAATTTCCATTTAAAGCCGTTAAAACAAACTTTAAATGGAAATTTTCTACTTCATTTCTACCCAAATCACTACTTTGCACAAAGAAATAAGGGAGTATTACATTCCGTAAAAGAATGAGAACTTTCAATAATTGGTGGGAAAGTTTTTCATCTTACAAATGAAAACAGCATCGGCTCATTGTTTTAGAAAGTCCTTATCTTTTTCAAGAAGAATCAACTCTTTACTTACATATAAATAATATTTGCAAAATAATTCTATGTATAGTCCTGAAGGTCAAAATAAAACAATCCCCTTGTTTTTACAGGAAAAACAAGGGGAACTGTTATTCTTTAATTTTATTTTCAGTTCTTCGGTCCTTTGCCAAAATCAGGATTTTCTTTATCCATCCATACACGTTCGTCATGCAAAACTTGTGGATTTTTTGCATTTGTACCTTGATATGTATAACCTTGTGCTTTATATGCAGCGATAGTTATGTCATGTAACTGATCTGATTCCAAAGGCTCCATAACAGCAAATCTTCTAGGGATAGGATAAGAGTCACCCAATTGTTCGTCAAATTCCTTACGCGGTAAAATGGAACTATTCTTCATAGGAACACCAGAACGCATAATGTTAACATATTGATCAATCGGTGCATTAAAATAATGGAGATATTCTTGGATATACACTTTTTCCAAATCAGAAGCTTTATCTCCACTTAAATTATAAGCCTCTTTCTTAAGCAGTTCTGTCAGCCATTCCTCTTGCAGCTTAATGGAAACATCATGAGGGTCATTTACATAAGGACTGTCATAATAAGGTATATGATTCTGACCGGCAACATAATCATATCCTTTTACTGAAGCAGTGATACCGTCTGTAAAATACTCTTGGGCACTTTTTTGTCCATTCCAAGTAGCTCCCAACAGGGTGAATTCAGCCAAGAAGAAATTGGTTTCCGCTGCCGAAAAATACAGACCATACCAGCCATATTGTTGAGTGTCCTGAACCGGAGTAACATCCGGAGCATCCGGATAAGTATATGTCAACAAACCTTTTACCATTTCTTGATTCCGGTAAGTACACGGATAATAGCTTTTCTTGGCACCAGCTGCCGAGTACAAAACAAACAATTGTCCTGTGGGGTCAAAATAATCCTCGTATTTGTCCATCTGTCCTGCACCTATTTCTACAGGAAGACCATAATAACGTACCCAAGGTTCACCTGGGCCACCCCATTCTTTAAAGACTTTCTTTCCATTTTTAACCTCAGAAATTACATTCTTTTCTACAAAATCCGGCATTTCTCTTTTTTGATCAAAATAAGCCTGCACAACATTAGAATTGTAGTCATTCTTTTGGAAGAAATAAAGCAAACGCGGATCTTTGTTGTTTACCAAAAAGTCTATAAGATGTTGCGTACCTACTCCTACAGAAAAATCATTATTCCAATTGTTATCGAACTTACCCTTGTTATATACAAAGTCATCATCCGTAGTAGCAATTAAGCCAACAGGACTTTCTGCCACCTGTTTTACTATTTCAAAAGCACGGTTCCGGTCTTTGTTTATCAAACGGGCTGCAATTTTCAATTTCAAAGAATTGGCCAGTTTGCCCCATTTTTTCAAATCACCTTTATAAATAAAGTCCTGATTATTCAAAACATCTTTGATTTCGTTACTGCTCAGATAATTAATAGTCTGGTCCAGTTCTTTCAGCCATACTTCCAAAAGTTCCTCTTGAGTGTCATACTTAGGCAATAACAAAGGAGGATTGGTATATCTGGCTTGTTCTGCTTCTGTATATTGACGTGAGCCATATAGGTCGGCATCTTGGATACTTAAATAAACCAACAAAGGATTACAAAGATATTGGATATATTCATAAGTCGCTTTTTCCTCTTCAGGCAACTGGCTGATTTGATATCGAATCTCATTAGCATAACGAAGAACTTCGTTTACTTCATAACCACAACCATTGGCTTCATCAGTCGGACGATTTGAACGAGTTGTATTACCTCCTGATGAAACTGTTGTTTGCGACCAGGTAGAAAGATCATTAAATCCTCCAAACCACTGTGCATAATCTCCCGGTTGGAAAGAAGCCTCACATTTAGTGAACAGGAAACGAATATCAGGCTTTGTAATAGTAGACGGATCTGAATTTAATTCAGAGAATTCATCTACACAGGAAGTAAACATTACACTTCCTAAAAGCAGTGCGGCTGCTAAAGTTCTATATTTCATTGTTGATAATTCTTTTAAAGTTAACAATTAGAAATTGGCATTAATTGTAAATATGTAACTTGCCGTATAAGGCTCGAAACCACGAATACGGAACTCTGAAGCTGAATTAGAACGTACAGATTCCGGATTCAGGTTATTAGGTAATGAATTATACAGATATCCCAAATTACGTGCACTGAATGACAGGTTCAATCCTTTTGCACCCAGTTTGTGACTGATGCTATTAGGCAAACGATAATTTATAGTAATATTACGCAAAGCGATATAACTCAACTTGTGTACCCAAATGTCATCAATTGTCTGTGCTCCCCATGAATAATTATTTCCATACCATGAACCGGCATGAGTGGGTTCCAGTTTTCCTTCCTGTACCAGCTGTGCGTAAGACAGTCCGCTGACATCCATTTTTGTTCCATCCACCAAGGTTGCAATTGTTCCTTCTTTAAAAACACCTTCCGGAATCATACCATCAGTATATTGAATACCTTTGGAATCGGCATATTGACTAGTCCAAGTCATACCTCCATGTTCCGGGTCACGGTATTGCAAAGAGCTTTCTGTCCAACCGGCCTGAGTTCCGTATAAGTTACAGTAAGATGCCACCAAACCTCCAAAACGCATGTCCAGTCCGACATTCAAACTTAAATCTTTCCAAGTTAATGTTGTTGCTACAGATCCCAGAAAATCCGGTGTCATGTTGCCCACTACTTCCGCTGTTTTGCTTTGTGCTCTATATGCGCCTCTCCAGCTGTCATCCCACTCCAACAAAGGTACACCGTTTTCATTACGTGCCTGAGTGACATCTGACATCAACACACCATAAGACTCACCGACTTTTGCTACAGAGCCGATATGATAGTCGTATGCGTTTACATAACCGGACAATTCAATATAGTTGGCAACATTAGGATGCAAGGATACAATTTTACTTCTGTTTCGTGTATAAGTGAAGTCCAGATCCCACTGCCAGTCTTTAGTTTTGATAGGAGTGGTATTTAATGCGATTTCAATACCTGAGTTTTGGATATTACCAGCATTTACCAACTGTTGGGTAACACCGGAAATAGCAGGAACATTGATTTTCATAATCTGGTCTGTGGTATTTTCCTTATAATAAGTGAAATCCAAATTCAAACGATTATTAAAAGTACGGAAATCCAAACCTATTTCCCATGAATTCTTACGTTCCGGTTTAAGGTCGGCAATCTTCATCAGTTTGTCCAGTTCATTGGTATAGATATTGCCGTCATACATTTCCATTGTGGCAAAAGAATACGTCTGATTGACAGCGTATGGGTCTGTATCATTACCTACTTGTGCCCATGATGCACGAAGTTTTGCCAAGTTAATCCATGAAGGCATACTTTCGCGGAAAGTTTCATTAATCAACCATGAACCTGATACAGAAGGATAGAAGTATGAGTGATTACCTGTACGATTGGCATATACCAATGCAGAAGACCAGTCATTACGTCCTGTAACATCCAAATAGACTTGATTCTTCCATCCTAAATTTAAAGCAAAAATGGCAGAAATAATTCTTTTGCTGCCCGATATGGTCGATTCGCTCTTTTTAGTCTTTTTTGAGTTCTCCACGAACCATTCTCCAGGCACCACCATTCCTCCGTCAGTTGATACTTTTGAATGTTGGGAAGAGGTGTTGTAATACTCAAATCGTGCGAATCCACCGAGTGAAAAATCTTTTATCTGCTTGCTGGCAGTAAAAGTTCCCCCTACGGTAAATTGTTCTTTTATATCTTGCGTAATACCATAATATCCTCCTTCGTTTGCATAACCGGAACCTAATTGCTTATCTTCTATAGAAGTATAATAACGGTTCATATTAGCGTCTGCTTTAAACTTCAGCCAATCTGTCATCTTTACATTTACTTCAAATGTAGGACGAATAACAGTTTCCTTCCGTACATAATCGTAATTATCTACTTTGAAGAAATAATTTTTAGCGCTGGAAGGAACCGAACCATATTGGTCACCATAGCTGGTACTGGCAATACCACCATGCTCACCTAAATATTTGTTCCGGAAATAATCTACGTCAAATAGCGGGTTAATCACATTGGTATTTGCATTGACAAACAATTCACCCGCATTCAGTTGTGCATTACGCGGTTTTGAGTTGGCAAAGCTAAAAGAAGCAGCAACATCCACCCAATCGTTCAACTTATGGCTAGCTTTCAACAACATGGAGTAACGTTCAAAAGTATTGTTTTCTGTTGTTGATTTGGCATTTTTATAAGATAAAGATGTATAAAATGATGTTTTTTCATTACCACCGCGAATAGAAACATTCGTGTTTGTATTGAATCCTAATTTATATAAATCCAGCATATTATTTTTACGTGGAGAATAGGTAGTCCATGTACCATCATAATTGCGGATTTGAGAGCCATCATATCTAGGACCAAAACCAAAGTTGGGTACTCCTACTAACGTATGTTCTCCATTCTGATTTACTGTAAACTGATGTTCATCCCACATACTTCCATTTTGGTCGGCATCAGATTGTCCCGGCATGTATCCTGGACCATATAAAGTTTGAATATCCGGAGTCTTGAAAGCATGGTCAATACCAAATGTTTGAGAAACGCTGATACCCAGCCCTTGTGTACCCTTACCGGATTTGGTGGTGATTACAACCGCACCATTCAAACCGCGGGAACCATACAATGCTGTTGCCGCAGCACCTTTCAATACTGATACAGTTTCAAAATCATCAGGATTTAAGTTTTTCAACTCATTACCATAGTCGCTGGCGTTGTTGGCACCTGCGTCCCAGTCTGCTGTCGTATTACCAGATACACCGTTATCCAGAATCACTCCATCCACCACATAGATAGGCTGGTTGTTGGAACTTAAGGTTGAAGCTCCACGAATCTGTATCTTGGTACCACCAAACAAACCACCATCTGATCCTGAGATTTCAACACCGGCTACTTTACCTTGCAATGCGGCTACCGGAGAAATGGTATTGGCAGCTTTTAATTCATCTCCCTTCACTTCAGTAACTGCATATCCCAAAGCTTTTTCTTCACGCTTCAATCCCAAAGCTGTAACCACAACTTCACCTAACTGTTGCGTATCATCTTTTAAAGTTACATCAATAGGCTGTCCGGTCCATTTTACTTCCTGTGTCTGATATCCTACAAAAGAAATAACAATGATATCTCCTTTTTTTACATTTGACAAAGAAAAATCACCGTCAAGTCCGGTAATAGTACCATTAGTCGTACCTTTTACTACTACAGATGCACCAATGACAGTTTCACCCGTAGCATCCTTGACAATTCCTGTACATGTACCACTTTGTTGTGTGATTTTCACATCGGTAACGCCGGGATTGGCGACCGCGTATGCTGCTCCGGTAGAGGCACCCATTAGGAACAGCAACATACTGACTGATTTTAGTCGTTTTAACATAGCTGTGATTTTTTTTAAAGTTTATTGAAAATCAAGTAATTCCGTTTCCTTAGTTCCTTCAGAACTACTCTTGCAGCTATATATCTGATAATCAGAGTATATGTACTTTGGTAATTTTAAGATGATCTTTGTCCTTGAATTTACAAACAGGAAATAAATTTGCGATTTCTACCAGTTTTCTACTAGCTACCATCCCGTTACCATAGTCAAATTTAAATTAGGATAGGATTAATAAATATTGTATTGTAATACTTTTTATTCTGTCACCACATATCGCTGGACTTCAATATTATATGGTGACAGAACTTTCAGTATTTCCTTGAAATGGTTTATCAGTTAGAGCCGGTTCAGCAGATACTGGTCACCATAGCGGGTATGTAATTTCTTCACTCCCATCAGAGCCAAATGTTTTCCGAAGGCTCTCATCTTGACATCACGCATGGTTTCAGGACTGGCCTTTTTCATCACTTCATAAATTTGGCCGATAGTCCATCTTTGAAACTTCTCCCCATCCCGGGGCAGACTGAAGCAGCTATAAAAGAGGCTTTCCTCTATGGGACGGCGCAAAAATGCGTCATTACGCAAGCTGACAGCCTGTTCTTCTTTGGGTGAGAGCCAATAGCGGCGGTTATGTTTTAGTTCATCTCTTAACTGAGCATAAAGTTGTTTATAATTGATGCGAGGCAAACGGATACTCCCTTTGGTCATCACCGGATAAAAACGGCGGTTACCGGAAGAATCGGTCAGCAGATCGCAAAAATTGGAAGTGCCAATAAATGAACTAAGGCGCGGTTGCTGGCTATAGCTGCTTTGAAACGGACGGCGCATACTAAGACCGCTCATTTGGACTAGATTCTTCAACCGTGCCAGTTTACCTTCTTCCATCCGATTGAATTCGTCTATATTGATAAGAGCCAAAGAGCGCATTTTGCGCAGGGCATCCCCCTCGCGGGTCACATCGAAGTCATCGGTATAATATCCACGTAACGCTGGTGGAAGGAGCGACCGGCAAAAGGTAGACTTCTTCAGGCCCTGAAGGGGATTAACCAAAATGGGAATCAGGCAGTTGCCATGCATCCGGTTTTTACCGCTCCATTGCATCACCATGCCCAGCATCCAGATATGAAACACCTCCACCCATTGCGTTTCATCGCTTACCGAGCGTGCCAGCTCGCTTACTCTATCGTGCCCGTCCCAGTGTGGCAGATGTTCCAAATAGGCTGTCACGGGGTGAAAAGAAGGAATGCGTGACGAACCCAGATAACGGCGCATATCACGGTCCATACAGTTCACGCCTTCCTCTATTGCATTAATAACCAATGTGTTGAATTCTCGCTCATCCACCACACGGTATTTATCGAACTTGTGCTTGTCATGAAATTCGCATTGTTCTGTTATTTGGTTGTAACGAAAGGAATAATGAGTGGTGAGGAACGAATCAAGCCCTTTCATGGCTTGTTTCAGTTTTGAGTCTTTTTCTTTTTCCATTAAATCTGTTTTTTTATTGATTTGAGGTGTGAAGATAGTTCTGCAAAACAGGGTTTTGCAAGAACTTTGCCCGACAAATTAAAATAAATCCAACGTGTGAAACATTTATGGCAGAATCTTTGCAAGAGGACGAAAGAATCCGTACCTTCGTCCGGAAGAATCTGGGTTCTCACTGACGTGAAGTTGCCTACTCACTTTAGTGAAGAGCCATTGCCACACGGGTGAAACTGCCGCTTCACTAAGGTGAAGCAACAGAATGTTCTGTAAGTTTGCACGATAACATCCTATAAATAAAACAAATACATAGTACATTATGTCAGACATTAAATTTGATATCTATGAATCTCCGGCAAATGACGGGGAAAAGAAAAAATACCATGTGAGAAACACCAACAAGCAGACCATCCACTCGAAGGACTTGATACACGAGGCTACGCTTTATACTTCAGTGAGCCGTTCGGACTGGGCGGCAGTGGTAGAGGGACTGATAGATATTCTGTCCGAGAAATTAGGTGACGGCAAACGAATCCATATCAACGGATTAGGGTATTTCTCTGTCAGTATCGGCTCCACAGAAAGTGAAAATCCTAAGAAGATGACCCGTGGCACAGTACAGATAACAGGAGTCAACTTCCAGCCTGAGAAAAGTTTCAAGAAGAGTATTATAAGCCGGGCACATTTTGTAAGAGAACGATACAAGGTGCACACGGTGGACTTGTCGCCTATCGAAGTGGACGGGCTGCTGAGTGAATATTTTAAAGATCATCGCAGTATCACCTGCGCCCGGATGCAGCAGGTCTGCGGAATGACCCGTTCTACCGCATACCGCCGCCTACAGGCACTGACCCAAGGAGCCCATCCGTCATTACAACGCGAGGGCTACAAAAATGCCACTGCCTACATACCGGTTAAAGGGCATTACGGACGTTCCTACACGGCAGATCGCTGGTAACGAGCCGGATAGGGTGAAGGGAGAATTTTGTGTTTCATGTAAAACGAATTGTTATATCATACTTTAAAATAAGAAAAAATGAAAAGAACCATCTTGAAAAACGTAGGAATCGGCTTGTGCTTCCTGCTTAGCACCGGGACGGTCTGCGCGCAGAACTACCCTGGAAAAGTGAAGAATGCACAAGGTATCGAGGTGACCTACCAATCGAATTACAAAGGGAAAGCCCGGCCGGGGCATCTGTTGATGACCGTGTCCGGTGACCGCGTATCATTGACC
>OMAN01000572.1_pt1 | contig 14885 bp, 5 predicted proteins | sample 1644701 | NCBI WGS metagenome assembly OMAN01 (sample SAMEA103958124, study PRJEB25191) | human gut metagenome | biome: human-associated habitat [ENVO:00009003]; feature: intestine environment [ENVO:2100002]; material: feces | place: Germany | collected 2013/2015 | reverse complement strand
GCGTTCAAGTTCCTGTTGGTCTTGGGAAACGATTTCTGTCAAATCGCTTAGCTCGGCCTCGAAATCTCTGAGCATTTGTTCAAAAAGGGTATCGGAAAGTCGGCCACTTACATTGTCCTCGTAGAGCTTGCGAATTAAGCGGCTCAATTCGTCGGTGCGCTTTTCGCTGCGCTGTTTCCTCTGTCGGATAGCTTTAGCCGCTTTTGCCTGTCTGTCCTCGGAAGCGGAACAGACTTGCGCCATAAACTCGGCTTCGTTGTTCTGTGCATAGTCGCAAACTTCCTTTATCGCTTCAAGCAGTAATTCATTAACAACGGCAGTACGGATAAGGTGTGTGGTGCAATAATCATCAAAGTGTTGATTGCCTAAATCATAACGGGAACAGTTGTACTCGTCACGATCCGGACGCTTTTTCCCGTTGGGTCTGCCCGCCCAGTCACGCGCGTTTCCGGCCTTGCCCCTGTGGTTATACATCTTTGCACCGCAATCCGCGCAAAACATCAAGCCGGTTAGTGGATTGGCCTTTCCTATGCTGTCTGTCCGGCGAATGGTTTTCCGTAGAGTTTGTACGCGTTCCCATGTTTCCTTGTCGATGATCGGCTCATGGTGGTTCTCGAAAATGGCCTGCTTCTCGACGGGGTTCTCTATGCTGTGCTTGACCTTATAAGAAGGCTTTTCCGTTTTGAAGTTCACCAGACATCCGGTGTACTCTCGGTTTTCGAGGATATGAACGACGGTGTTGGTCGCCCATTTGCACTCATAGCCTGGGTGATAACGGCGGGTGCTGCCTGTCCGCTGATATTCCAGCGTCCCCGGCGTGGGGATTTGCTGCTCCGTCAGCATACGGGCAATCTTGGTCGGGCCGTTCCCGGCAAGGCAAAGCTGGTAAATCTGCTGCACCACCGGGGCGGCTTCCTCGTCTATAATAAAATTCTCGTCCTCGTCCATCACATAGCCGTAAACCGGCTTGCTGGTAACAGGCTTGCCGCTCATGCCTTTTGACTTTTTCACTGCCTTGATTTTCTTGCTCGTATCTCTCACCAGCCATTCATTGAACAGATTTCGCAGCGGGGTAAAATCGTTGTCCATGCCCTCGCTGGCACTGTCCACATTATCGTTGACAGCGATAAAACGCACACCCTTTTGAGGGAACAGCATTTCCGTGTAAAACCCTACCTGCAAGTAGTTTCGCCCTAACCGGCTCATGTCCTTGACGATGACCGTACCCACTTTCCCGGCTTCAATGTCCGCAAGCATGGCTTGAAATCCGGGCCGCTGGAAGTTCGCGCCGGAAAAACCGTCGTCGGTGTACCAGCGCAGATTGGTAAAGCCGTTCTGTTTTGCGTAGGTTTCGAGTATCCTTTTTTGAGACGAGATTTGTCAAGGTGTTTTTCTGCAAAAGGATATCAAAAGAGCAATGGGGCTGCCACACGTCATTTGTATGGCAGCCCCTCCACAATTTAATGCTAATGCGCAACTGGTCTGCCTAAATGGGCAGCAAAGTCAAGCGATTGATACATTTCTTAATGCAAGCAGCACTGATGACGGTCAAGTTGGAACGCCTTATCGTGTTTATTTATGGCACTATTTATACGTTATACAACTCGCCGTTTTCAAATTCTTCATTAGTTATTGGTTCTAACTCGCCATAGTAGTTCTCCAGAAAATCATAAGCATACTTGCGGTTAAGAAGGTCATGTATTTTCTGGTTGTAATAGTTTCTAAGGCAGCTATAGCACGAAGGCGAGCAATTGCATCCTTTTGTGATAGCAATAGCCTTCTCAACCACTTGTCGGAAACAGCGGCCATCCTCAGTAACGAGTCTTCTTACATGGCCAGCACCACCCGCAACAGCGTCGTAAAGAACGATGGCATAAATCAGCTTGTTGTCATATACGATCTTGTGGAGGCAGCCCTTAATATCGTTTCTCTCAATATCCATGACGGAAGACAGAGCTTCTAATAGCGCATACATGACAGACAGCATAACTTCTTGATTGCCGGCCTGTGGTGTCGAGAAAACCAATCGCACAACATCCGTCTTGAAAACATGACAGAGCTTATTTTTGACCAGTTTGACTTCGCAGTTTTTTCCCCATGGAGTAATGTGTTTCTTCTCCAGGGTTTTCTGGTGGGAATTAAACCCAGCCACTTCCATGTTTTCCATGGTGCTTTCAGCATAACCGCAATGTGGGCAGACATAGAAATCATCGTTGCAAACGACCATAAGGGAGTCATTGATGGACGTTTCCATCTGGAAACGATTGCCGTCCTTCATGACGAAGGCGTATTTCTGCATGACCTGCCGCTGAGCGTCGCCAATATAGAAGTCATCACTGCGAAACGCCTTATCTGGTTTTCGCATAGGGACGTCCTTCGGTTTTGCGTCTGCTACAAAGCCCTTTCTCGGCTCAATAGCCTGCTTCCATCTGGATTTCAAAATGATCTCATGACAGGAAACACAAGGTTCTCCTCCCTCATCGGGCTCCATCAGTCTATGATTCCAAGTCATGCACGAAGGGTTGTTGCACTGAGCAATATATGCAGTTTCCCAATCTTGTCCGGTGGTCTGAGGCAACTTTCGGATGTATCGGCTTGTATAAAGCTTGCCATCTGCCACCACCTGCGAGTCCGGTGCATACTCGGAGATTGCCAATTGCAGATCGCGGACCATTTGTAGCTTCTTATCTGTGGCAGCATTCGTGTTTTGATACAGTTCGACAGTATCTACCGGGAACCCGTACTTTGGCAGGACATTATTCCTTACGAGGAACTCGATAAGCTCGTTCCTTCCTCGATTGTCCTCTTTCCCTCGACGATAAGACCATAGCTTTTTCTCGACCGCCGCGGCTTGTTGCGTCAATCCCTCGGCAAGAAGGCGCCGGTATTCATCAATGTAGTATTGAACAGTCCCGCGAAACTCATCCACAGCGACTTTCAAAACGCCGTCTTTGCCAACAAGTTTCTCTGTCCATGAGAAATCATTGATTCCCATAACTCTGTGCATAGATTCGGGAATGGATGCCTTCAGAACATCCTTTAAATGTTCTGGTTTACTTGACAAGTACGCGCAGAAACGTTCCCAACCGTCCCCGCTCAGCAGTACATCGGCGTTGTTTGAATTGTATACATCAACCTGTTTTGCAAAGAAGTCGCTCAACGCGACGGCAAAGATATGCCGCAGTATAACTTTCTCATTACGAACTGTGAACAACGGCACACCGATTTTGCCGGTAATCATGTTCTCCGGATTCTTGAAATAGGTAAAGTCGTGGGAACTGAGCTTAGCATATGTAAGTGAGAACGCCGCTGCATTTTTACCGCGACCTGCGCGTCCTGCCCTTTGCACATAGTTTGCCGGTGAAGGAGGCATATTCCGCAGGTATACAGTCTCCAGATCACCCACGTCAACACCCATCTCGAAGGTCGTTGAGCAGCTAAGAGCATTGATCTCTTTGTTGACGAACATCTCCTGGTACTTTTGTTGTTCCTCGCGTCCGAGCTGTGCCGTATGCTCTTTAATGTGAAGCGGCTGCATGAGAGAAGATTGATAGAGTTTTGCATAGTGATTATCCTTTAAAAGACTATCATGCGTGATCCGACGAAGATGGCCGCCGCATTTGAGCGTGGTACACATGTCTTTACAGTTCATCGTGGTGGTCTTCCCGCAGACATCACACACATAGATCGGAATATCTTCCGTTCCAGAGCTAACAGTAAAGCGCTCTGTGCTGAAATAGAACTCATCGTTTCCGGCGGTAGAAAGAGATTCCTCGCCTCTAAGAACCTCATCCCAATACATCTGCAGCAACTCGTTTGCGGATGCCTCATCCAGATTCAAAACACTCATAACACGCTTGAGACGTCCGTTCTTCAGAAGACTACCGTTTTTCCTAATGGCAGCAGACCAACCGGCAAGGTAAGACTTTTTCTTATCCTTGTCCATATCCTTACAGCGCTTTACTCGTTTGGGCTTTGGAGTATAGAAAATGTACTCCCGCTCATCATCGGTCAAATCACAGTCTCCCTCCAATGCGCCATGGTAAACAATTTCCATGGCAAGCAAATCGAAGAGAGCCTTCACATCTTCAACTTTTTGTTGATAGGCTTCGGCAACACCCGACATAATTTCCTCGGCGTTCCCTTTATAATTGAACTTGAGGATGCCCAAAGAAGCCAAGCTGGTGCTTCGGCGTGCATTGACCATCTCGTTCAGGACGGCGATCCATGCGTTTTTTCGGCTCGTCGCCGTTAAATTCTCAACGCCTTTGTCTCCCGGTTCAGCAAATGTTCTACATGAATCGAAATAGGATGTGAGTTCATCCACAAAGTGCTGGATTTCCCAAGGATGCGCTGCCATATTTTCTTTGTTCTTCTCAACAACATGCCAGATGCCACGCCTGCGAAGGAACTCACTATAGGCCGCCGTCATGTACGACGCAAAAAATGCTGCCTCTCCTCTGCTGTCGGAGAAAGAAAGGAATTGCCTCTTGCGGCGGACAATATCAACCTGAGCGCCTTGCTTTGCAGCTCCAAACAAGCTCTTTTTAACCGGCTGTGCGTTTTTCTTGCTCTTGAGAACTTTCTCGCTCTCCGGCAATTCTTCAAACAATGAGGTGCCAAGAACTGCTGTTGCCGCGTCATATCCCAAGTAGAAGGTTTTGAATGTGCCAAAATTGCAGCTCGGGCATTTTCCATCTCCGCGCGAACCGCTTTTTCTTGCTTTCCTAAGCTTTACATAGTGGGTTAGCCCACATGTACAGGGAGGGTCTGCCTTCAAACTTTCATGAATAAGGGCACCGCATTTTGAGCACAGGATATAATCATTTTTACCGATTTCCTCTGTGTCATCTTCGTCTTCCTCATCCAAATCCAAGTCCAAGTCGATATCTCGACTGTCTCTGAGAAGGTAATACTCAATTTCAGGATCGTAAGAGCTGTTTGCAAACTCAAGCTTTCCATCCACTTCTTTTCCGGCTACTGCTACTCTTCCGCAATCATCACAGATCGCACACTCGAACACTTTCCAATTTTCGTCGCCTATCGTAATGCTCCTGTTTCGGTTGAGCATCAACTTTTTGTTTTGACCAAGCGTAACATATGCGCCCTCAAGCGCTTTTGCAAACATGTGGTAACGCGCTTTTATCAAGGCAGACTTGTTTTTGGAAGCTTGCGCAGCCACTCCAATAATGTTTACAACATCCTGCTGGGTCACATTGTGGGTTGCTCTGAGTGCTCTCGTTATCTCGGGAATCGTCATAGGATGACTTGTTATTCTGCGGAGGTCTCGATAAACTGAGGCACTAACGCACAGATCATAAAGATACTCAGCGTCGGGAATACCATCTGGAATTGGAAGCCCATAATCATCAGCAATGACATTCAGGGGCTTTTGAGGATCAATAAGCTCCGCAAACATAGACAGGGGGACATCGACAGGTTCCCTATCATAAGACGGAACCACTCTTTGAGACCTGATAATATCCTCAGCATAAAAAGATGCGTTGCACAGCGTTTCCGCAAACTTGACAATATCATCATCCGCTTCTTTTCCGCCTAGCGTGGCGCTGGTGAGAATATGGAGGACATTTGCCGGGTTGCTGATTCGTGCTTTAAGCCGCTTCAGCAGCAGGGACGTTTCCATTCCCGTCGCTCCCCGATAGATATGTGCTTCATCAAGGACAAGGAAACGCAGTTTCGCTCTGGAAAAGACCAGGTCATCCTTGGGCCTGAGCATCATATACTCAAGCATGGCATAGTTCGTCACGAGGATATGCGGAGGCGTCTTTTGCATCTGATCGCGAGAAACGATCTCATTTTTCAGCGGCTTCAGGGGACGTCCATTTGCATCCTTGTACACCTTACCATATTCAGCAATCCCGTCCTGTTCATTTTGCTTTGTGCTGCTGTTATAGACGCCGAAAGTAATCTTAGGATAGCTCTTCAGCAGATTGCGCAGTCTTTTCATCTGGTCGTTGGCAAGAGCATTCATCGGATAAATCAGAATCGCTCTCACGCCGGATGAAAGGGTACCTTCTTCGGCCTCCCGAAGCAAGTGATTGATTATCGGAATGATGAAGCACTCCGTTTTACCCGATCCGGTTCCCGTGGTAACGATCAGGTTCTTACCTTTGTTTGTCTTTCTAAGGGCTCTTTCCTGATGGAGATACAGCCCACGGTTGATCTGGATCTCTTTTTCACCATCGGGAATATCTCCCTCCAAACTGTGGAAGAGTGAAGACGCCTCGCCCTCCTCAATCATCTGAGCAAGGCTTTTTCCGGTTTTATATGAGTCGCTGACGTCAAGATAGGGGCCTTTTGCAATAGCACCTTCCTCACGCAACGCAGCAGCAAACTGCGCAGCGTAATCCTTATCGGAAATATGGAACAACGTCGATATGTACCCTATAAACTCATCCTTGATGTTGTCTGCTGCAGTTATTGGACTAAACATACTTACACCCTTTCCGTCCGATACGAGTATAGATCGGCATTGGAATACTTTTGTTTGTTGGCCTTCGTGTATTCGTGATCCGTAAGTGCAAAGACTACGGATTCCAGGCTGCGATCATAGTAGTTATAGTAGTACAAACCATCTCCATCTGGATCAGTAATGCACAGTGCAGTGTCGCTGATATACACAATTCGAACCGGATTCACCAACATTTTTGTAATGCCCTTTTTGTTCGTGTGAACATCATACGAGAACTCATACCTTTCCCCATGATAACCAGTCGTGTAGAGAATTCCGCTATACACCGGGCAGTATCCTTCGGAGGTATCCTCCATCCCACAATACTGTATTTGGTCAATATAGCAGGGGCGTATCAGGATATGACCGGCCTCTTCCTTGAACTCATCTGTTATAGATTCGACGACAATCCGGCGGTTCATAAAACGTAGAAGGTTTTTATCACCGATGATACAATCGCCGACTGCCACAACTTCTTTTGCCCTTTTGAATAATCCTCCGGTTTGGATACTGATTTCAAACTGATAGTTCCCGATGGGCATATCTTCCGGTAAGATGATATACTCCGTATCTTCGCTAAGCTTGAATTCAAACAGCTTATCATCGGCACTTGATAGCAAGAGAGTGAATTCTCTGCCCGAAGTACCAATAAATACTCCACCTTGATCCCATAGCAGCTTTTGTTCTTCTGTCCAGAGGGAAGGACGTTTCAGAAAACGCTCCTTGAAGAAAACTCTCGCCAGAGAATAAGAGGCACTCTGTGTCTGGCCGGCAACTCTCATCACCACTTCTGCGTCATTGAAGCTGTCTGTTCCACCGAACGACTGTAGGACATTTCCAATCGTCACCAAGCCCTGACCATCATAGAGGATGTCTTTGCCACCAACGAGAAACTGAACATTGACCCTCGCTGGAGTGGTTACTTTGAGAAAACTATTCTGCGGAATATGTCCGATATACCATGCTGGTTGAGGCTCCTGTAACCATGCACCGGAGGTTTCAGACACGGTGATTTTCGGAATATCCGCATGGAGTTCTCCATCACGGAAAGGTATCCGGACTTCAGCCTCATCTTTCCCAAAAGGAACTACTTCATGGAAATCATCTATGTCCGCATAAAATTCTGCACCGTCATAATCGCTTGCATTATAATAGAATTCACGATTAAAGCAGCAATCTGCTTCGGAAATCAGAACAAATGTCCGGTCAAACATCAATCGTTCGTTTGCCAGATTGATTACTTGAATACGTACCGTGTCATGTTCGCCATCAAACGGCATGGTGAACGCGAGTCCATTGTCGGACTGTTCTAATGAGTCAAACTCTATTCTCTCGCCGTCTTTTAAGAGGACAAACTGCTGCGTGTAATCGCGATTTCCAAGAATGATGCTACAAGTACTCTTCCGAAAGGCGAGGAAAGCTTCTGTGTCCTGAATGGTGACCGTTGGCAGGGATGTAGATTCGCTCGGAGTGATAACCTTGAGGTCTGTCCCATTCTCACTGTCGAAGGCAATCAAACGGCCATCCACCGAAAGCACATATCCGTCCTTCAGCTCCAAGAAGAACGCTTTCAGCCCAGCATTTTTCATCGAGTCAATCTCGACGATATCCGTGTTCTCTGTCTTTACCTCCGACATTTTAGGCACTACGAGCGTATAGTGGTCTCGTTTGACTTGATTTGCCGAGATCTCAGCACCGCCGTAGAACAGCAACACGTTACGATGCAGGCTTTCTTCTGAGTCGTAGATCCACTCGTCATCACATTTGATCCGAACACAAATGTTCAGCAAACTATCCTCTTGAGAACCCACCGAAATAGAAGCGGCGACACCGTTTAGCGTCTTTCCAAGCTCGTTTCCGTACCAACTAAGGTTCTGCTGCATTACTTCTCTGCCATTGCAGCTTACGTAAAGCGTTGCCTTTTTGATCTCCTCGTTCTTCAAGCGAATATCCGGGAGTATGAGCTGTACGTCCGTTTCATTTTTCAGGATGAACTTCGCACGGATACGGGAATAATCTATTGCGACATCACGCTGAGTGACTTGCGTCTGTCTCTCTGATTTTTTTGTATTTGCAATCGCAATGATCTTCTCTTTGAACCACTCTTCACAGAGCAATTCTTCGTATGTATTGACTTTCTTGGTCTCAGAGTTGACAAGCGAATCGATTTTTCCGATTAACCTTTCAAACAGGTTCCGCGTATAGACAGGCCGGTAAAGGATCAGTTTCCGTATTCCTTCCTGGAATGAATACGCCTTAGAGCTGATTGTCAGTTCGACATCTTCCTCATTGCCGCCTGATAATTTTTGCTGGAGCGCGTGGACCATAACTGAAATCAAAGGGTCGTTTGGAATCACGCGCCAGTTAAGGTTGCTTTTGTAGAAGTCGAACAGGAAATCAAACAGAGCCATCCACGACTTTTTCGTACTTAGCGCATGGATCACAACCGTTGATTTGAAAGCGCGTCCATTTGCATCCTCCAAGAAAAGACGCTGGTTGCGCTTCATTGCATTCTCAAGGGACGACTGAAGAAGTCTTACTACCGATCCACTTGCGTCACGATACCCGAACTGGAGAGTAATATAGTTCCAGAAATTACTGTTCTCCTCATTCTTCCAATTCTTTGCGTTGTTAATCAGCGCAAGGGTAATTTGCATTTCTGCGCGCAATGAGAGCTTTGTCCATGGTTTTCTAAGTACTAGGTCAATGTATTTTCTCGCATTTTCATTTAGCTTGTCCACCGTTTCTGGTTTCAGAATACGGCTTCCAATGAGGGGATACATGGCAAAAACTTTATCTTCAAAGGTACCGTCGCTTTGCCTGACCTCCATATCCTTTTCAAGTACATCAACAGCAACATCGGGACGCTCAGTAGTTCTTTCAAACCCTAATGAACGAATATAGCTGTTAAGGTCCGTCCCACTCTTATAGGTATATGTTTGAAGCACCTTGTAGATATGTGAGTCTGTAGGGAAATAAACAACATTATCATGAACAACATATTGCCTCAGTTCTTCACGATGACGTTCTTTCGCCGCATCAGACGTAAGCTCTGAACCATCGAGCCGTGATTCAAATCCATAAAGCTCAATAAAGCTCTTGATTGTATAGCCATTCCGAGAGGCTATTGATCTAATCCACTGGTTTTTCGGATCAGAAGAGATGTACACCTTCCCGTTAACCATGTTTTCCTTCATGAAGGCAACAATCTGCTCATCTGTAACGCTGCGCTGATCGAGGTATGGATATCCGGAAATGAAAACAGCGTATTCATCCGACGTCATTCCTCGAAACTGTGCATTTGCTCTGAATCTCTCTGGATTATCCGGGCGATAGAAAGGCTTCGTAAGGACATTTATAACTCTTCCGTCAGATTCACCGGCCAACTCCCGCTCCGTATACATGTGCATTTTTTTGCTGACAACTTGTTCCCGAATCTCATCCGGCAAGTCTTTTAGGAAGAGGCATTTGATCTCGTTCTCGTATATAAAAAGGCAGACGAAATCGTCCTGTCTGTTGTTCATACAACAGCAGGTTACTTCGTCGTCAGTATAGTCAAAACTTTTGTTTTCGATCAGTTTTGCAAGAATTGACAGTTCACTTTCAGAAATTGTCTTTCCTGTCCATGTAGATCTGCGCTGCGGCAATCGTTTCTCCAAGGCGTTATACACGCTTTGCCTTGACAGCCCAAACCATTCCGTCATCTTAGCTGGCTTGAATCCAAATCTTTCTGTTAAAATGTCAATGACCGCAAAGTCAAAACCTTTACTGGCAGATTCTACGATAGGTTCATCTCCATGCTTTTGATCGTATTGAGATGTGAGATTATCAAAATAAGCTCTACCTTCTCTAATTATTGCATTGATGACCGCAAGTATTTCGTCTCTTGTTTGGGCACCAACATTTCGAAGGCCCATGATATCCTTCTCGGACATTTGGACCAGTTCATCTGCAGTCTGAATATTTGCCCTCTTTAATGCATTTCTGGCTCTAACGCTAAAAGGAACATCATCAAGTCTTATAGATTCGATTTCCGGCAGGAGTTCAGATAGTCTGCTGCTTTCCGGTGCAGTTTCGATAATTGTCTTTGATTCCTCTTCGCGCTCGTGATATACGATCTTACCACTCTGTACGATGCTTTCAATGGCTTTCGTGATTTCTTCTCTGCTCAACACGCCAACGTTACGTAGCTCAAAAATATCTTTCTGAGACATTTGAATCAACGCTCCGACCGTGTGGATGCCGCCACGTCTCAACGCGTTTGTTGCACGAGTACCTAGTCCAAGACTTTCAATCGGCGCATCTTGAACATTAGGAAGAATCTCTTTGATTCGTTTTGCTCGTTCCTCAAAGAAACTGATGATAACGTCTGAATGGGCTATTACGCCATTTAGCTCTTGGAGAACATCTTCACTGATATTGCGCATTGCAGATAGTTCTGTCATATTGCAGTTCAGCAAATCGTCTAGCTTCATTAAGCCCACACGGGCGAGGAAACTTTTGCTCTTGTCCGAAATCTCCAAGTCGTGGATATAAATCGTAATATGCGTTTCTTTCATCTTATACCCCCAAAAGCCCTTTTTGAGAAATAAGAAAAATATCATAAGAGGATCTCTCAAACCCTTCACAGTCGCTTCGATGAAAAATTATGTAGAAAGTTTTTCCTTTTACCCTGATTCAACGCGCCGCCCATGTGTAATCCCTTTACATGAACATAGTTCACGCTGAAATGGTTCAGCTTTTCCATAAATTTATCATTAGCTTATTTACCACTAATCGTTCTGTACAAAACACCGCCTCGTATAAGTACACAATATTCATAATAATTATACCACAAAAAACGATCGGATTCTACACTTTTTGCTAATTATCAAAGAAAAAGTGGGAGTGCATCGTTCAAAATGCACTCCCACTGAAATATTATCGCTCCCAACTGTCTCGGCTTTTCTTCTTGTCCTGCTTCTGCTTTGTCTTCTGTTGCTGTTTCTGACGCAGACGTTCACGGATGGAGCGTTCTTCAGCTTCCTCATGGAGCAGGTTTGCCACATCCCGTTTGCTGTCGTACATCATCAGGGGATCGTACTTATTCCCATAAGCAGACTGCACACAGTCAACCGCAGAACGCTCCATTGCAGGACGCAGGGCACACCTTGCGTCTTGTAATTCTTCTGGGTCAAATTCTGCTGTCTGCTCCTTCAAATCAGCATATTGCCGCAAGGCATCGTTCAGCTCAGCCGTATACTTTTCTTCCTGCTGTGACAGCTTCTTGAGTGTCGCTTCCATTGTGGGAATATCCTTTTTTACAGCAGCGATACCAGCATCGTCGCTACATTCCAGCGAGTGCAGCAGCATACGCAGAGTTTCGGAAGTCAGCGTCACCCGGTCCAGTTCGCCTTTCTTTTCCTCCGACATAATGGCAAGCATGACCTCCTCGGTCAACTTGCCCTCCTGACTGAATTTTTTCAAACGCTGGGCCTGGGAAAGAGAAGGGGTAGCTTGCTCATAGTCCATAGTCTCAACAAGCTGCGCTTGTTCCTCCGGTTTGAGAAAAGACAGCTCATATGCCGGACTGAGGGCGATTTTCTTCTCATCGACCATATCCAACAGGGGCGGAATCAGCTCGGTCAGGCGAATGAAGCGGAAAATCTGATTCTTACTCTGACCGACCTGTTCGGCCAGTATCTCACTGGACTTTTTCCCAAAATCGTTCCCAACTTGGGAACAATTTTCTTTGGAAGGTCTGCCTGCCTGTCTTTTCATGGCTTCCAGCTTCATCTTATAGGCAAAGGCCCGTTCACTGGGAAGCAATTCCTCACGCTGAAGATTGCTGTCAACCATGATAATCGTGGCTGCATCATCGTCCAGGTCACGGACAATCACCGGCATGGTCTCTTTGCCGGCAATCTCACTGGCATGGTGGCGGCGGTGTCCGGCTACCAGCTCATAGCCGCCGTTCGGGTCAGGCCGCGCTATGGCAGGAACGAGAACACCATACTGCCGGATGCTCTCAGCGGTGTCCATCATAGCTTCGTCATCCTTGACTTTGAACGGATGGTTCTTAAAGGGATGAAGCTCTGTAAGCGGGATTTCTACCACTTTTTCACGTTGCTCATCGGCGCGGCTTTCTTCTGTGGAAAACAGATCATCTACCGATGCCAGCTTTACATTTTTCGCGCTGCTTTTCAATTTTCAGCACCTCCTTGGTCAGATTTTTGTAGGCGGCAGCTACCTTGCCCTCCGGGTCGTGGGCATAAATACTCTTACCCTCGGCGCTGATCTCCTTGGCCCGGACGGAGTGCGGAATCTCAGAACCAAATACCTTGATTTTGGAACCGTAGGTTTCCCGCAGCAGGGCGCTGATCTCTTTGGCAAAGTTGGTGCGCCCATCCACCATCGTCAGCAGAATACCGTCAATTTGCAGCTTGGGATTGATTTGCCGCCGTACCTTGCTGATGGTTTGCAGCAGCTGTTCCAGTCCTTTGGCGGGCAGATACTCTGCCTGGACGGGAATCAATACCCTGTTAGCGGCTGCCAGTGCATTGACCGTGAGCATACCCAGGGAGGGCTGGCAGTCGATCAAAATATGGGTATAGTCCCGTTTCACCGTGTCCAGATACTGCCGCAGAATGGTTTCTCTGCTCATGGCGTTGACCAGGGATACTTCCATACCGGAGAGCTGAATATCCGCTGGCATAAGATCAACACCTTCTGCATGATGCAGGATACCTTCACCGGACTGGATGGGCGTATCGGTCAGGACCTTACCCATCATGTCGGAGAGCGTAATCGGCAGCGTGTCCGGGCGAGAATATCCCAGGCTGATAGACAGGCTGCCCTGGGGATCGCCGTCAATCAGCAGCACCTTTTTGCCTTCCTGCGCCAGCCCGATGCCGAGATTGGCACAGGTCGTTGTCTTGCCAACACCGCCCTTCTGGTTGGCGATGGCGATAATTTGTGTGTTCATACCATTTTTCCTTTCCTATTCCCGACTAAAATGAAAAGAGCATATTAGCAAACAGGCTAATATGCTCTCTCCGTTTTCTTCGTAAGTCGGATTATGCAGTTATTTGAGGAAACACTGAGAAATGACCGTATAGGTATCATCAAGTTACTCACACATGGGTCACCGCTCCCACAAAGCGCCCGTTCTGGATGATGGGGCTGCCGCTCATCCCCTGGACGATGCCGCCGGTGGTCTCCAGCAGCTGGGGGTCCGTGACCTTCAGCAGCAGGTCCCGGCCGTCCCGGTTCATGGGGCACAGCCGCACGATCTCCACCTTGTCGAACTGGTGCAGACGGTTCAGGCCGCGCACGTCCTTGCCGTAGGAGCCGGCTTCGCGGCGGAAACAGGGGGTGTAGGCGGTCATCTTGACGGGGAAATCCTTCTCGTCGAGGATCACGTCGCGGAAGATGTTCGTCACCGGCACCTCGGCCGTCGGGACGAGGTAGAAATTGTCCACCGTGGCGTGGTACATCTGTCCCTCCTTGTCGGGCAGCTGTCCCGTGCCGAATCCCGACGCCTCGTTGACCATCACGGGCGGTTCAACCTCCTGGTAGCCCGCGCGGGTGTTGTAGTCGAGGAAGTAGTTGATCAGCGCACGTTGCAGGCGGGCTCCCTTGCCCTTGTAAACGGGAAATCCCGCTCCGGTGAGTTTTACGCCCAGGTCGAAATCGATGATGTCGTATTTCTTGGCCAGCTCCCAGTGCGGCAGCGCCTCGGCCGGCAGCGGCGTGTAGTTCTCCACGAGTTTCACCACCAGATTGTCCTCGGCCGAGGTTCCTTCGGGAACGATCTCGGCGGGGAAGTTGGGCAGCAGTACGATCTCGGCCTGCAAGGCGTCGGCCGTCTGCTTCATCTCGGCCGACAGTTTTACCGATTTTTCTTTGAGCGCCGCCACTTCGGCCTTTTTCGCTTCGGCTTCGTCGCGTTTGCCCTGCCCCATCAGCGCGCCGATCATCTTGGCCGCCTGGTTCTGCTGCGACAGACAGTTATCCAACTCTTGCTGGATCGCCTTGCGGCGGTCGTCGAGCTGCTCGATCCGGTCGATGACGGGACGTGCGTCCACGCCCTTTTTGGCCAGGCGGCGGACGGCCGCCTCCTTGTCGTCCCGGAGTTGTTTGAGTGTAAGCATCGTTAATTATCGTTAAACGTTTCCGAATCGCAAAGTTATAAAATACTTGGTAAAAACGATGCGCAGAGCGGTAAAAATCGAGTTTATCCGGGGCGTCCGTGCGGTTTGCTGTCGGGTGCGACGAAGGATGTACGCTACGGAATACCGAAGGGCGGTGTGTCGAGGATGCTAACTATTCGGATGAATCTGAGGGTAAAACGGATTTTCAGGGCGAGATTCTCTGATAAAAATTACATTATGTTCAAAACTATCTTCCGATCGGATTTTCGGATAACCTATTG
>OMAN01000544.1_pt1 | contig 15449 bp, 10 predicted proteins | sample 1644701 | NCBI WGS metagenome assembly OMAN01 (sample SAMEA103958124, study PRJEB25191) | human gut metagenome | biome: human-associated habitat [ENVO:00009003]; feature: intestine environment [ENVO:2100002]; material: feces | place: Germany | collected 2013/2015 | reverse complement strand
TGTCCGACAAATTGGCATTTGTCCGACAAAGGTGCTCGCCCTGCGGGGCCGCGGCATACGGTAATGTAAAACCCTTTAAAACGAGAGAACGATGAGAAAGAACCGCGCATCGGACAACAAGAGCCGCAAATACTCCTTCCGCCTGACCGAGGAGCAGCATATCCGCTTCGAGCGGATGCTGTGAAGGGCGGGTTTGGAGCACAACCGCAGCCGCTTCATCGTCGGGCGAATCTTCGACGAGACGTTCCGCGTGGTCAGGGCCGACCCCACGAAGCAACGCTACATTGTCCGGCTGAACGAGTACATCGCCCAGATTTCGCGCGTGGGCAACAACTACAATCAGGTCGTCAAGGCGATCAACACGTACCTCTCGCGCAACATGCTGCCCCGCCAGATCGACACGCTGGTAGCCTATACGCGCGAGTTGAAAGCCCTCTCGGAGCAAGTGTCGGAGCTGACCAAACGATTACGGGAGGAGTGGTTGAAAGAGTGATCGGGCAAGGGGAGGACTTGCCCATCGCGGCAAAATGACTATCTTTGTGAGGGTAAAGCGGTTTTTAATTCCCGATAAACGACCCGAACGATGACCGACCGACTGATTTTCGTACACGACAAGCGGCGCGACGCCTACGTCGACAAGACGTCGGAGATCGTCGGGCTGCGACCGGCCGGAGCGTACGTGTATGTCGATTACGGTGCGGCGCGGGTATTCCGCTATCGCAAGGAGCATGTAGTCTGCTATCCCCTGCTCGCCACACGCCGGCAGGTACGCATCTACAAGGACGGGACGTTGCAGGAGCCGTACGATACGCTGTTCGACTACGGGACATATGTCCGGCTGGGCGCCGGAGAGGGCTTGCGTTCGCCGGCGATCGAGAAGTCGCGGATCGAAGCGGTCGACGCGCAGCCGCTCGCCGCAGACAAAGAGCGGCTGCTTTCCTATTTCGCGGAGGTTCTCGCAGCCAAAGCCTCTCTGGAGTCGGAGACCGATACGGAGGCCGCAGAGGAGGTTCCCGAAGGGGAGAAGAAAAGTTCGATCGCCGCCCTGCTCGCCGAGACGATGCAGCGCATCGATCCGCAGGATCCCCGTACGGCGCTGTATGCCTATCTGAACGGGCGGACGGCGGCGTGCGATGTCGACAATGCGGCCCTCGTCTATCCCTTCGGCTGCAACGCCAGCCAGAAACTCGCCGTGCAGCGGGCGCTGGGCAATCGGGTGAGCGTGGTCGAGGGGCCTCCCGGTACGGGAAAGACGCAGACGATTCTGAACATCGTCGCCAATCTGCTGATGCAGGGAAAAACCGTCGGTGTCGTGTCCAACAACAATGCGGCGGTGGACAACGTGCGCGACAAACTGTCGAAATACGAGTACGGGGCGTTGATGGCCGAACTGGGAAACCGGACCAGACGGCAGGCCTTTTTCGCGGACAAACAGCAGGATTTCATGCCCGACCCTGCGTGGCGGTTGCCGGCGGAGGAACGCACGGCCCTGCGAACGCGGCTGGGCGAGCTGTCAGCGGTCATAGACGAGCTTTTCCGCGTCGACGCGGAGCTGGCCGACCTGCGGACGAAACGCTCCTATGCCCAATGCGAATACCGTCATCTGCTGCGGGAACAACCGCTGGATGAAGCGCGGATGCGGCGGGTCGACCGCTGTTTCTTCCGTCCGATCGACAGCCGGCGTGCGCTGTCGTTCCGGCATCTCGTTACCGAGAGGTGGCAGGGCGGAAGGCCGTCGCTCGCTTTGCGGGCCGGACTGCTGTTCCGGTGCGGCGCGTGGCCCGGGAAGCGGCTGTTCGCGGATGCGGAGCTGCTGCCCGCCTATGCCGATCGCAAGTTCTACGAAACCTACATCGCCGAGCTTTCGGCCCGCATCGCCCGGCTCGGGGCACCGTCCGACAAGCAGCGTGCGAAGAGTCTGATCGAAGCGTACGGGAAGGTGTCGGAAGCGCTGTTCCACGATATGCTCTACCGCAAATACGAACGGCTGAACGAAGCGCGGCAGGAGGAGCGGCCCCCGTTCACGATGCAGAACTACCGGACGTATTTCCGCGCCTTCGTCGAACGCTATCCGGTCGTGCTGAGTACGACCCATTCGCTGTGCGCTTCGATCGGCGCGGGGCATCTGCTCGACTATGTCATCATCGACGAGTCGTCGCAGGTCGATATCCTCACGGCGGCCGTCTGCTGCGCCTGTTGCCGGAATATCGTCATCATCGGCGACAGCCGGCAGCTGCCGCATATCGTGGAGGAGCAGCTCAGGGCGAAGGCCGAGGAGCTGCGCGACAAACATCGGGTGCCCGACGCTTACGATTACGTGCGGCAGAACATCCTCTCCTCCTTCAAACGGGTCTTCGCGGAGCGGCTGCCCGTCACGCTGCTGCGCGAACATTACCGCTGCCATCCGCTCATCATCGACTTCTGCAACCGGAAATATTACCGGAACGAGTTGCTCATCATGACCGAACCGAAGGGCGGCTATCCCTTTACGGTCCTGACGACGACCGCCTCGAAAACCTACTCCCATAACGGCCGGATCTACAATCAACGCCAGATCGACGCCACCTGCGACTGGATCGAGCGGCAGCATGCGGAGCCGGAGCAGATCGGCGTCATCTCTCCCTACCGGTATCATGCGCAGGAGCTGCGGCGGTGCCTGCCGCCGGGTGTCGAGGCCGACACGATCCACAAGTTCCAGGGACGGGAGAAGAATACCATCGTATTCCACACGGTACGTTCCGAAATCACGGCATTTCTGGACGATCCGAATCTGATCAACGTGGCCGTCTCACGGGCCGTCGAGCATCTGGTCGTCGTCAAGACCGAAGGGATGTGGATCGCCCACGGGTCGGATATCGACGACCTGCTGCGCTACATCCGTTTCACGTGCGACGACGTCGATTCGGTCTTTATCACCAGTCCGATCCGCTCGGTTTTCGACGTGCTGCATACGGAGTACGCCGCCATGCGGTTCGCCTCCGATGCAAAACGCGAATCGCCGGCCGAACGGATCGCCGAACGGCTCATCGGAGGAATTCTCGCCGAGGAGGATCGGTTTTCCGCCATCGGCGTCCACCGACACTACCGGCTGTACGATCTGGTCGGACGGAACGTCGAGCTGTCCGACGAGGAGCGCCTCTTCGTCCGCCGCCGCTCGCATCTCGACTTTCTGCTCTACAACCGGATGGACAACACGCCGATTCTGGGGATCGAGGTGGACGGCGTGCTCCACCACCGCTTCGACGAGGTGCAGGTCGCCCGCGACCGGCGCAAAAACGGCATCCTCGCCAAGATCGGCCTGCCGCTTCTGCGTCTCTCCACGGACGGCAGCAGCGAAAAGGAGCGGATCGTAGGCGCTCTCGAACAGGCCATGCAGCAGGGGTGAGTGCCGAACGGCGGAATTCGAAGTGGACGACTATAAAGTCCACTCTTCGATCCATCGTTTTCTAAAATGAAATCGTACCTGAAGATCCCTGTGGTTTTATTCGCAAGCGATTGGCCGTTCTGTGTCCTAAATACCCGATTCGCAAACGGCGATATTCCGACGTTATGAATAAAAACGTCAGGAGAAAACATATCCTCAAAGAATTGCCTTGCGGATTATTTCCTATCTTTGTATTATTGCATCAAAAAGCTCGTTGCCATGACAACCCAAAGCGAAGCAGCATTAGAGAACGGATTGATAAAGACGCTGATCGACAACAGCTACGAGCGCGTCATAATCAAAGAGGAAGAGAATCTGAAGACGAACTTCAAGGTGCAGTTGGAGAAGCATAACCAAAAAGAGTTGCAACTTCACGGCCGATCGCAATTTACCGACAAGGAGTTCGAAAAGATCCTCATTTACCTCGAAGGCGGCACACGATTCGAAAAAGCAAAGAAATTACGAGACCTCTATCCGTTGGAAACAGAAGATGGCGAGCGTATTTGGGTGGAGTTTCTCAATCAAAAAAAGTGGTGTCAGAACGAGTTTCAGGTGTCGAATCAGATTACGGTGGAGGGACGAAAGAAGTGTCGCTATGATGTGACGATTCTTATCAATGGCCTCCCTCTGGTTCAGATTGAATTGAAGCGTCGGGGTGTAGAACTCAAGCAGGCATACAATCAGATACAACGCTATCATAAGACATCCTTTCATGGGCTGTTCGACTATATTCAGCTATTTGTTATCTCCAATGGCGTAAATACTCGTTATTTCGCCAATAATCCCAATGGTGGATATAAATTCACGTTCAACTGGACGGATGCCGAGAACCGGCCGTTCAACGACCTGAATATGTTCGCCAACTTCTTTTTCGACAAGTGTACGTTGGGAAAGATCATCAGCAAATATGTAGTGCTGCACGAGGGCGACAAGAGTCTGATGGTATTACGGCCCTATCAGTTCTATGCCGTCGAGAAGATTATCGACAAGGTGGAGAACACCAACAAGAACGGTTACGTCTGGCATACGACAGGCGCGGGGAAGACCCTGACCTCGTTCAAAGCGGCGCAGCTGGTCTCGGAAATAGACGGAATCGACAAGGTGATGTTCGTCGTAGACCGTCACGACCTCGACACGCAGACGCAGTCGGAATACGAAGCGTTCGAGCCGGGTGCGGTAGACAATACGGACAACACGCACGAGCTGATCAAGCGGTTGAGCGGTGACTCGAAAATCATCATCACCACGATTCAGAAGCTCAATTGTGCCGTCACGAAAGATTACTACAACCGGCATCTGCAAGAGATTCGGAATAAAAAAGTCGTAATGATTTTCGACGAATGCCACCGCAGTCACTTCGGCGACTGCCACAAAAATATCGTCAACTTCTTCAACAACCTGCAAATTTTCGGATTTACGGGTACGCCTATCTTCGTCGAGAATGCCAAACAGGAGCACACAACGGCCGAAGTTTTCGGCGAATGCCTGCACAAGTATTTGATCAAGGATGCCATTGCCGACGAGAATGTATTGGGCTTTCTGGTCGAATATTATCAAGGCAGCACGACGACCGACTGCGAGAGCGAGGCGCGTATGCGGGAGATTGCACAGTTCATTCTCAACAACTACGACAAATCGACCTTCGGCGGTGAGTACAACGCACTGTTCGCCATTCAGTCCGTACCGATGCTGCTCCGCTACTACAAGATTTTCAAGGAACTGAATCCGAAGATTCGAATCGGCGCCATCTTCACCTATGCCGCCAACGCCAGTCTGGACGACGGGCAGACGGGAATGAATCAAGGGTTTGCCGACTCAAAGGTCGCTGCCGACGAGCTGCAAGCCATTATGGATGACTACAACGCGATGTTCGGCACGTCTTTTACGACCGACAATTTCAGCGCCTATTACGACGACGTAAACGAGCGCATGAAGAAACGCAAGAAGGATATGCTGCCGCTCGACCTGCTGCTGGTCGTCGGAATGTTCCTCACGGGCTTCGATGCCAAGAAGCTCAATACGCTTTATGTCGACAAAAATCTGGAATATCACGGGTTGTTACAGGCGTTCAGCCGCACGAACCGCGTGCTGAACGAGAAAAAGCGTTTCGGAAAAATCGTATGCTTCCGCGACCTTAAAGCCAATGTGGATGCTGCGATCAAACTTTTCAGTAACAACACGCCCAATGAGAAGATCATACGCCCGCCGTTCGAGAAGGTGCGCAAGGAGTTGAATCTGAAAATGATCTCTTTTCTGGAGAAATATCCCGACGTCAGCCGCATCGACGCGCTGAAAAGCGAACCTGAGAAACGCGAATTCGTGTTGGCTTTCCGCGAGATTATCCGGGGAAAAATCGAGGCGCAAATCTACGAGGAGTACGAAGCGGACGATCCCTATTTCATCATGTCCGAGCAGGAATACATGGATTTCCGTTCCAAATACCTCGACATCGCCATCGGTCATACGGGAGACAAGCAAAAGGGCACTCCCGACGCTACACAAACCGAGATCGAACACGAAAATATCGACAACGTGGATTTCTGTTTGGAGCTGCTCCACAGCGACGTCATCAATGTCGCCTACATTCTGGCGCTGATTGCCGACCTGAACCCCGACAGCGAGGATTACCGGCAGAAACGTCAGCAGATCATCGATACGATGATTCGAGACGCCTCGATGCGCAACAAGGCCAAACTCATCGACGGGTTTATCCAGCAGAATGTCGATGACGACAAGGCCGGATTCAACCGCGCAAAGGCGGACGGGTCCATCGACTTGGAGACGCGGTTGACGAACTACGTCAGCGCAGCCCGCGAACGGGCGATCGAACGTCTGGCCGATGAGGAGGCCCTGAGTCACGATGCGTTGAGAGAGTTTCTGGCGCAATACGATTACCTTCAACGCGAGAAACCCGAAATCATTCAGAACGCTATCAAAGAGAAGAAGGTAGGGCTGAAGGAGCGTCGCAATATCCTCAAACGGGTATTGGCTAAGCTCCGCATAATTATCGACACGTTTAACTGGGAATAAACACACAACGCATATGAGCGAAGAACTGCAACAAAAATTGCGCAGCCAGCTTTGGACGGTTGCCAACACCCTGCGTGGCAACATGTCGGCCAGCGATTTTATGTATTTCACTCTCGGCTTCATCTTCTATAAGTACCTCTCCGAAAAAATCGAGTTGTATGCCAATGAGGAACTGAAGGAGGACGGTATGACCTTCAAGGAGGCATGGGAGAGCGACGACGAAGAGTTGAAGGTCGACCTGAAAGAGGCGTGCGTGCAGGATTTGGGTTATTTCGTCGAGCCGGAATACCTTTATTCCACCATTATCTCGATGATCGACCGCAGGGAGAATATCCTCCCAGCATTGGAGCGGTCGCTCAAGAAAATCGAGGACAGCACCATCGGTCAGGAAAGCGAAGACGATTTCGGCGGTCTCTTCTCTGACATCGATCTCGCATCTCCCAAGCTGGGCAAGACGGCCGACGATAAGAATAAGTTAATCAGCGACGTGCTTGTCGCATTGAACGGCATCGACTTCGGGCTGAAAGATGCGCAGGAGATTGATATTCTGGGCGACGCCTACGAATACATGATCGGTCAATTCGCCGCCGGAGCCGGGAAAAAGGCGGGCGAGTTCTATACACCGCAGGAGGTCAGTCAGATTCTTGCAGAAATCGTCATCACGGGCAAACAGCGTTTGAAGACGGTCTACGACCCCACTTGCGGCAGCGGCTCGCTCCTGCTCCGCACGGCTCGGAGCGGACAGGCCGATGAGATTTTCGGGCAGGAGAAGAACCCTACGACCTTCAATCTCTGCCGCATGAATATGTTGCTGCACGGTATTAAGTATAACGATTTCGACATCCGCAACGGTGATACGCTCGAAGCCGATGAGTTCGGCGATCAACAATTCGACGCCGTAGTGGCCAACCCGCCCTTCTCGGCCGATTGGAGTGCCGCCGCGAAATTCAACAACGACGACCGGTTCAGCAAGGCCGGAGTGCTTGCCCCAAAATCGAAGGCCGACTATGCGTTTATCCTGCACATGATCTACCACCTCAACGAGGGCGGCACGATGGCTTGCGTAGCTCCGCACGGCGTATTGTTCCGCGGAGCGGCCGAAGGTAAGATCCGTCGGTTTCTGATCGAGAAGAAGAATTATATCGACGCAATCATCGGACTTCCTGCCAATATCTTCTACGGCACCAGTATTCCGACCTGCATCCTCGTGATGAAAAAATGCCGCAAGCAGGAGGACAATATTCTCTTTATCGATGCTTCGCGCGAGTTCGAGAAGGTGAAGACACAGAATAAATTACGCCCCGAGCACATCCGCAAAATCGTCGAGACTTACCGTAACCGCACAGAGATAGAGAAATACAGTCATTGCGCAACATTGCAGGAGATTGCCGAGAACGACTACAATCTCAATATTCCGCGCTATGTCGATACGTTCGAAGAGGAAGAGGAGATCGATATCCACGCCGTGATGGCCGAGATCAAGGAGTTGGAGGCCAAACGCGCCGAATTGGATAAACAAATAGAGGTTTATCTTAAAGAATTGGGTATTGTCGAATAAATCCGAAAAAGCAATGGCAACAAATAACAACAATAAAGCCCTCAATGTTCCCCATTTGAGATTTCCGGAGTTTACGGAGGAGTGGGAGACAAAACCAATAAATGATTTAGCGGTTGTTATTGGTGGTGGAACACCTGATACTACTGTAAAATCATATTGGGACGGAGAAATACAATGGTTTACGCCTTCTGAAATAGGTAAAACTAAATATGTTGATTCAAGTTTGCGTACTATAACAGAAGACGGGTTAAACAATTCCAGTGCAAAACGTTTGCCTCCCAATACGATACTTTTAAGTTCCCGTGCCACAATTGGAGAATGCTCATTATCCCTCAGAGAATGTGCTACAAACCAAGGTTTTCAATCTCTTGTATCTAAAAAATGCAATGTAGATTTTCTTTACTATCTGATACAAACGAAAAAGAACGATTTAATCAGGAAGTCTTGTGGATCAACCTTTTTAGAAATTTCTGCAAATGAAGTTCGTAAAATTCAAGTATCTATTCCATCTGATGTTGAGCAACAAAAGATTGCAGGGCTATTGTCGTTGATAGACGAGCGTATCGCTACCCAAAACAAAATCATTGACAAGTTGCAGTCCTTAATCAAGGGAATTACACAGAATATAACACTCCATAATAAGCCCAATGTACGCATATCAGAATGCTTAGAATGTACTTCTTCAACTTTGCAAGAAAGTGATGCCTTGAGATCTGGTACATATCCTGTATATGGTGCTAATGGGATTGTTGGCTACCTTGACAATTATAGCACTCAGGATGAGGCTGTCTATATTATTAAAGATGGTTCAGGGGTAGGAACGGTTTCTTATGTTACAGGCCAATGTTCTACAACAGGAACATTGAATACTTTGCAAGCTAAAGAAGGCTATTCGCTTCAATACCTTTACTATATACTGAAGGTATTCAACTTCGAACCGTATAAAACAGGGATGGCGATACCTCACATCTATTTCAAAGACTATGGCAAAGCCAAAATCTTTTGTCCATCATATACAAAACAACTCCAGTATGCGAGATTATTATCGGCAATAGATGGCAAAGTATCAACAGAGCAGAATAGTTTAGCAAGCCTTAGTTTACAGAAGCAATACCTGCTTCGTCAGATGTTCATATAAACATCTGGCGGAGCAGATACTGTTTTTGTTTTTCAAATAGAAGTCTTTGCTTTATAGCAGTTTCCATTCGTAATGATAAGATAGAAAAAGTATGTGCTATTGTTCTGACTATTTGTGTCGTTGGCAAAATAAATTCTTGATTTTGCGTTTCTGCAATATAATGCCTTTTATGCTCACTTGTTGACAAATCAAGATATTTCAAAAACTCAAACGTATAACGTAAGAGTTCTTTATTCTCAGCAGATAGAATTTTGATGGCAGACGATTTGACCTTAAAAGGGAAATCAACATATTTGCTATCAAGAGTGAAATCATCGAATATGATGCAATCACCCTTGTCATATATTCCTTCTGTTTCTGATGTGTAACCCAAAATAAAGGCTTTGTTTGCAGTTAGCACTGGAGTTCCTTTATCTATATATTCCGTATCTTCAACAATATATGATTGTGGCTGCTCATAATCAAGAACATCGCCAATCATCGCATTAAAACCTACATTTTTCCTAAGTTTCCAAAAAATCTCATTTCTAAGTCCCTTGATTAAGGCTTAATTTTCTCTATATTACTTGCACAACCAGTTCAAAGTTAGTATTTAAACTGATTATTATACTCTTTTTGTTGGCAAGTGTTTTAAAATCAATACTTTTATCCAATACTTTTTTCAAATCACGTGCAACAGCAGAGCCTTTTTTTCTTGGTACTATACCATCAACTATTTCTAAACGGAAAGTATATCCTGATTTTTTTCTATTTCCAACGGATTCAAATAAAGAGCGGTTAAGCTTCATTGTTTTACTTATAGAATTTATAGCATACAAAATTTCCGATAAATATTCTTGCCATATTTGAACATATAACTCTTTTCCTAAATTTCTTTGATTCATAATTTCACCCATATTGTCATAAAAATGTACCGGTTTTTGGTTTCTTAGTTTAGAAAGATGTTTTCTAAATTCTGAATTAATAACATTGTGATTCTTATCTAAATTTAATGGTGGATTTAATGCTTGAATCAAAAGAGATTCAATGCGGTCAAATTCTTTATTGGGATAATAAAACAGTAATAGATTTGTTTTAATCCAATCTGAGAGCTCGCTTTCATCGGTAACATTAAATTTAGTTTTCCCGTTGTTATTATAATGTGAATCTCGTGGTATTAAATTGTATCCAAACAAGCAACCAAGGCTTTTCCTCAGAGTTGAGCTTCCAGCATTTCCATTGAAGTGTTTCTCTACATCTCTATCTCTAAGGCTAGTACTGGCTAAACCGACATAAATAACTTCATAATCTCTAAACTTAGTATAGATTACAGGAATACCAATATCTGGAAGTTTACTATTTTTTCGTAATGCGAAAATGTAATTTCCTGATAGAGTAGGTACTGTATTTACATCATCCTTTAAAGGATCAAAAATCCGAAATTCATTCGTTAGCATCGCTTTCTTTTTTCTGCTAAAATACAAAAATGATTTCTTAGGAAAACAATACCTTAATTCTGCGATTAGTAAACAGGTATTTGCTCAAAAGCCTAATGGATGGAATAGATTAGACACTTTGTTCTCAAAAGGCAAGGCTGGTGGTACTCCGACTTCCACAAATAAAGAATACTATAATGGAGAAATACCATTCTTGAGTATTAACGATATAACAAAACAAGGTAAGTATGTCCGATACACAGAAAATCATCTGAGCCAAAGTGGATTAGAAAACTCTTCGGCATGGATGGTTCCAAAGTATAGTTTAATAATGTCAATGTACGCATCGGTTGGCTTGGTAACTATAAATGAAGTACCTATTACTACAAGCCAGGCAATGTTTGCGATGCAGCTCAGAGACAAAGATTTATTGGATTATCTGTACTACTACTTGTCATATTTTAAGTATCGCTACATCCATAAGTATCTTGAAACTGGTACACAAAGCAATATCAACGCTGATATTGTTCGTGGAATAATGATTCCAACTTATGGACATAGTCGCAATATGAAAATTGCGTCAACACTGCAAGGCTTTGATGCTAAAATCGACAATGAGTTATCAGTACTTGAACTGTTCAATAGACAAAAGAACTATCTTTTGTCCCAGATGTTTATATGAACATCTGGGTAAGGAGATATTGCTTCTGCATGGTTAACAAGGTTAGTCTTCGCAGCTCATTAATGATGCACTCATCGTATGAATGTAGTATTTTTGCAGCAAAAAGAATGTTATTGCCATTTGAGGAATACGGTAACACATAGTTTTCTACATCCCCTTTACCAATATTCATTTGGGCAGCACCTTGACCACAAGCTATCATACTATTCTCAAATCTTTGAGAAGATAGAATTTGATATAGGAACTCTTGATCTACATTTTTTGCAAGTTGCAACAACCCAACTCGTTGGTTGAGTAAATAGTTCCCAGTCTTACAAAGAGAAACGCGCCCAACATTACCCGTAAGAGATATTAAAATATCTCCTTCTTTTAATACTTGGTGGTCTTGTATATCGTTCGGCAACTTGATTATGCAATTACAATCCTTATCGTTTATATATCGCTCGCCAGACACATTTGAGATTGTAAGGATTTTCCATTTGCCCAGTGCATTATACATGCCACTCTGGAATGCGTAACCATTTTTCAATGTCGCAATATCCGACAAGCATATGGTAGTTTCTAACAAATCTTTTCGTGCGAACAAATGTTTACTAATCGCAGACTTTAGTTTTTTCAAGTCCTCAATGATTTTGTTTTGGGTGGAGATACGTTCGTCAATAAGGCGAAGCAAGGTCGCGATTTTAGTCTGTTCAGGTTTTGATGGCAATCCAATATAACATTCAGAAAAATTCTTGGTGCTAATTGAGTAAATCTTTGTTCCTTGTGCTATTCGTCTTATTTGATTATGAAAAGCAGCAGATGAGAAAGCATATCCTTTGAATCCGACAACAGTTTTATTTTTATTGTCTCGCCCATGAATTGTATGCAATCCACAGACTATGTTTTCCCTTGCAAGATTATAAAATTCAATAGTCTTGGCTACTTCATTTGTATCTTCCGAGGCATCTGCAAAAGCTACATCGCCCTCTTTGCACAATTCAAAGTTTTTGGGCATATTCTCCTTTTTTATATTAGGCAATTTGTCTTTTGCTAAATCTACCATAGTCGGAAGTCCCACGTGGATAAGTCCATAATGCAAATTCATCACGGTATTAGTATCATATTCAAGCTGCTCCCAACTAAGTGAATTGGTGGAATAGAAATCCAGCAAGTCTGAGACCTTACATTTCTCCCACTCCCCCGTAAACTCCGGAAATCTCAAATGGGGAACATTGAAGAAAATCGAATCGTAAAAACTCCGCAATTCCTATCTTACTGCTATATAATTTAAAATCCGTTAGTATGATAGCAGAAAACAAATTTTCGAAGATTATCGCTCTATGGAAAGAGGACAAGAAGCAGTATGTAAAGCGTTCGACTTTTGCGGCCTACACACTATTGATTGAAAATCACATCTTGCCTTCATTCGGCGAAATGGCACTCGTTGAGGAACAGGACGTGCAGACTTTCGTATTTCGGAAGCTCAACGAAGGCTTGAGCCATAAAACGATCAAGGATATTCTGATCGTTCTGAAAATGATATTGCGTTTCGGCGTCAAAAATCAAATGACCGAATATCGTCAAATAGATATAAAATTTCCGACTGAACGAGATAAGCATTCAATAGACATATTGAGCCGTTCGCACCAGAAACAAATCATGGAGTATATTCGGTTACATTTTACCTTCAAGAATTTAGGTATTTACATTTGTTTAAGTGCCGGTATGCGCATCGGGGAGATTTGTGCGTTGACATGGGACGATTTAGATGTCGAGAATGGGATTATCCATGTTCGAAAAACGATTCAGCGCATCTATGTTATCGAGGAGCACCGAAAATATACTGAAGTGATTCTCGATACCCCGAAAACAAAAAATTCCATCCGCGAGATTCCAATGACAAAAAATCTATTGAAGATGATTCGTCCCATTAAAAAGATCGTGAACGGAAATTTCTATGTCCTGACGAATGAACCGAAGCCTACAGAACCTCGCACCTATCGAAACTACTACAAACAATTCATGCAGTCGCTCGGCTTGCCTTTGATGAAATTTCACGGCCTTCGTCACAGTTTCGCTACGCGCTGCATCGAAAGCAAATGCGACTATAAAACTGTGAGCGTTTTGTTAGGACATTCCAATATCAGCACGACGCTCAATCTATATGTTCATCCCAATCTGGAGCAGAAGAAACGGTGTATGGAGCAAATGTCAAGATTGTTACGATAACCGCATCATTGAATAGAGTAATAGGACTTGAAAGTCCTATTACTCTATTCAAATCATTTTAATTATTCTTATTTATCAGATTCACCACCACCTTCGTCATCACGTCCTTCTCCTCGGTGCGGCTCTCGGCGATCATTAGCGTCAGGGCCACCAACGTGTTGTTGTCCAAGAGGCGCGAGCCGTCGGGGCGGTAGAGGATGCGGTTGTTCTCCAAAAACCAGAGGAACAGGAACGCCGCGATGCGTTTGTTGCCGTCGCTGAACGAGTGGTTCTTGACCGTCAAGTAAAGCAGATTGGCTGCCTTTTCCTCGACACTCGGATAGAGATCACACCCGCCGAAGGTCTGGTAAATTGCCCCCATTGTGCTTTTGAACGATTCGTCTTTTTCGTGAGCGAACAATTCGCTGCCTCCGAATTTCTCACGCAACACCTGCAATGCCGCCATCGCATTTTCATACGTCGCATGAAACGGTTCCTCCGCCGTGGTTGCCGCAACCTCCAACTGCTGATAGTCATAACGATCGAGCGTGTCGAGGCCATAAGTATAGTCCGTAATCACGCGCAGTAGCCCGACCGCCTCGGATTTCGTAACCTCCTTCGCAGCCAAGACATGGGAGAGCAGGCGAACAGTCTTTTTCAACTCCTCCAACTGCTCGGCTTTCGCTTGGGTATTGACGGCATAGCCTTTTATTAGGTACTCTTTCAAAATTTTGTTCGCCCAGATACGGAATTGTGTTCCGCGCTGTGACTTGACACGATATCCGACAGAGATAATCACGTCCAGATTATAAACTGTAATCTTACGCCTAACAGAACGATTGCCCTCTTGCCGAACTATCAAGTATTCCTTGACAGTTGCCTCTCGCTCGAGCTCGCCCTCTTTAAAGATATTATTTATATGAAGGCTCACATTCTGTTTGGTCGAATTGAACAACTCTACCATCTGCGCCTGCGTCAGCCACACGCTGTCGTTCTCCATGCGGACGTCCAGACGGGTCTCACCGTCGGCTGTCTGATAAATGATAATCTCGCCCCTGTCCATGAAAGCAAAGATACGAATAAACCCGAAAAGTCGATAACCTTTAGCTCTCAACCGATTCGCCCGTCCTTTTCAAATAAAAACATCAGCGGCCGTGATATCCCTTATCCGGCTCTCCGGAGTACCACCATCCCTTACCCCGATCCATATAAACGATTTTTTCTTGCCCCGTGACAGCATCTTTTTCCACACTGTATTCGTATCGAATATCATGTTCGAAAAGAGTCAGTCGATCGAACGACTCCGGTATCTCCGATAAAATCAGGTTATCAGTACAGATCAATTCGGTCAGATACGGGCAAGCTGAAATATCGATATTCTCCAGCAAGTTGCCCGAGCAATCCAATTGTCCGAGCATTTCACAACCGAAAAGGCTTATCGAGCGCAATGCGTTTCGTGCACATCCCGCGATACGCAACGATTTACAGCCTGTCAAGTCGAGGCGTTGCAGATTGTTGTAGGAGCATTCGAGTTGCGAAAGCCGATCGGTTCCGGACAGATCCAATTCGGTCAGCCGATTTCCATAACAATATAACTCACTGAGTAGCGGCGCAAAATCAGACAGGTCCAAAGTTTCGAGCCGATTGTCGTAACAATAGAGCCGGCCGAGTTTTTCGCAGCCGGAGAGATCGAGCCGGGTCAGTTCATTCGCCCCACAGTTCACAAGCGTCAGCGAGGAGCATTTTGACAAATCCAGTACGGACAGTCGGTTGCCATAACAGAAAAGCATCCGAAGGCCTTCCCGTCCTGCCATGTCCAACTTTTCCAACCGGTTTTCGGCGCAGTTCAAGTCCGTCAAGGCCATACATGACGAAATGTCCAATGTCCCCAACCCGTTATAAGGAACATTCAGTTCCGTCAGGTAAGGACAGGACGACAGACCGAGTTCCGTGAGACTATTGTAACCGCAGAGCAGCCGCCGGAGAGAATAACAGCCGGAAACGTCCAGACC
>OMAN01000531.1_pt1 | contig 15890 bp, 10 predicted proteins | sample 1644701 | NCBI WGS metagenome assembly OMAN01 (sample SAMEA103958124, study PRJEB25191) | human gut metagenome | biome: human-associated habitat [ENVO:00009003]; feature: intestine environment [ENVO:2100002]; material: feces | place: Germany | collected 2013/2015 | reverse complement strand
CCCAGTGTCCTGATGTTTTGTATAGTTCAACGTTTGCAAGTGATGGTGTGTATACATGTTTGTATCCCATTCTTATTTCTTTGTCCTGAATATATCTTTCAAGCAATCTTCTTACTGTTGCACCATTTGGCAAATACATTGGAAGTCCTGAACCTACTAATTTATGTGTCATGAATAGTTCTAAGTCTTTTCCTAATTTTCTGTGGTCTCTTTGTTTTGCTTCTTCTAATTTTGCTAAATGTTCTTCAAGCAAGCTTGCCTTTGGGAATGATATAGCATAAATCCTTTGAAGCATTTTATTCTTCTCGTCACCTCTCCAATAGGCTCCAGAAGTTGATAATAATTTAGCACATTTTACTTTTCCTGTGCTCATTAAGTGAGGTCCTGCACATAAATCTGTGAATTCACCTTGTTTATAAAATGATAAAACTTCGTCTTCTGGTAAGTCTTCTATTAGTTCTACCTTGTAATCTTCTCCTGCATCTTTCATTAATTTAATAGCTTCGCTTCTTGGAAGTTCAAATCTTTCTATTGGTAAATCTTCTTTTATAATTTTTTTCATTTCAGCTTCTACCTTCTCGAAATCAGCCTCTGAAAATCTGTATTCTGTGTCGAAATCATAGTAAAATCCACCATCTATAGCTGGTCCAATCGCAAGCTTAACATCTTTATATAATCTCTTGATAGCTTGTGCCATTATGTGAGATGTCGTATGCCAATATGCTTTTTTTCCATCTTCATCATCAAATGTTAAAATTTCTACATTGCAGTCTTTGTTTAAATTGTATCTTAAATCAACAACCTTTCCATCTACTCTTCCTGCAGTTGCAACTCTTGCTAAACCTTCGCTAATCTCTTTTGCAAGGTCTATTACAGAAATGCCTTCCTGTACTTCTCTTTTGCTTCCGTCTTTTAATGTAATTATCATAAAAAATCCTCCTTTTGCATCTGGAAAACAAAAACACTCCCAAATGCTTTTAACATTTAGGAGTGCATATATGCACGGTTCCATCCTAATTTTTTACTTAATTTACTAAGCAAGCTTTCGCCAGTTTCCTGTGAGGTAGTTTTTCAAATATGTTTGCTTAGAATTGCTTTCAGCCTATGGCAATTCTTCTCTAGAAGTAACCTTTATTTTACTTTGTCTCATTGCTTATCTATTCACATATTCTTATAATAGTACTTTTTTTGTATTATGTCAATACAATTTTCTATTTTTTAGTTGGTTTTCCTAGTAGTCTAAACATGTTTTTCTTGTATTTTTCAACTCCTGGTTGGTTGAATGGGTTTACTCCAAGTATTGAACCAGACATTGCGCATGCAAGTTCAAAGAAATATATTAATTGTCCTAAAGTCTCTGCATTTAATTCTTGCATAGTTATTAATATATTTGGTACTTCTCCATCAGCATGTGCTTCTATTGTACCTTCCATTGCTTTTTTATTTACAAAATCTAATGATTTGCCAACTAAGTAATTTAGTCCATCTAAATCATCTTCATCTAAGTTTATGCTTATGTCTGAACCTGGCTTTTCTATTCTTATTACTGTTTCAAATAGATTTCTTCTTCCTTCTTGAATGTATTGCCCTAAAGAATGTAAATCTGTTGTAAAGTCTACTCCTGTTGGGAATATTCCCTTTCCGTCTTTTCCTTCGCTCTCACCATAGAGTTGTTTCCACCACTCTGTTACATAGTGCATTTTTGGTTCGTAGTTTGCTAGTATTTCAATATTCTTATCATCTTTATATAAGATATTTCTTGCAACGGCATATTGATAACATTCATTATATTTTAAATCTTCATCACAATATTTATCTTGAGCAAATCTTGCACCTTTAATTAATTTATCTATATCAACACCTGCAACAGCTATTGGTAAAAGTCCTACTGGAGTAAGTACTGAATATCTTCCTCCTACATTGTCTGGAATAATAAATGTTTCGTAATTTTCTTTTTCTGCTAATTGCTTTAATGCTCCTTTTATATTTGCTCCGTCTAGGCGAATGTTGGTCGATATTGTTTTTTCAGATAGGTTGATTGCAACTAAGATATATTTATCGTTCTTTTTATATGCTGATACTAAAAGGTCTTTGTTCTTAGGTTGGGTTACCTGTATTCGTGTACTTCCTTCAGAAATATATCGAGAGTAATTGCCTAAGATATCATACCTTTTTGATAATGTATAATCTTTTCTATTTTTGTTCAAAATGATAAGACTTTCATTGTTGGATGTCGGCATAGCTCCTCCCCACCATATAATTGCATTTACATTTGCCTTAGTCAGATAATTGTGGAATGTAACTGCCCACTTAAGTCCATCTTGAATTGAAGTATCGAGTGGGGTTACATCACTTATTTCTGTAATCCATACCGGTATGTGCGCTTTTTCTGCTGCGTCAAATGGAATGATAGGAGTTTTAAGATATTCTTTATCTACTTTTATTGGCATTATGTCAGGAGATAAGCTATAGCCATGTCCTGCTGCAATGAGATTGAATTTCTTGATTTCAGGATAGTCCTGAAGAATTGTATCTGTGAAGTCTTTGGATGAGACCATCTTTAGTTGAGGCATGACTACTGACCATAAAGGATTCTCTCCAAATATGATTTTTGCAGGAATATTTTCTTTCTGAAAGGTGGGACCAAGATTGGAAGTGATAAATTTCCCCATTTCGTCTGCTGTCCATAAAGAAGAATTCCAGGGGGCGGCATAACCAGGCTCGTTTGAGGGTGATATGGCATAAGGTGTAATTCCTTTGGATTTGTAAGCTTTGTAAAAAGCTGCAAGATAATTAGCGAAATCCTGATAACACTCCGGTTTGAGTTTTCCGTTTGATACTTTTCCGTTGCTTTTCATCCATGCAGGAGCGCTCCATGTAGAAAAACTAATTTGTTGATATGATATTTATTTTTAGCCTCTAAAGTAAGCCATAATTGTCCGCGTCTCAACAAATCATCGGATTTATTGTTAAAATCAGAATCGCATAACTCGATGTTAATATCATCGTTAAGATTGAAGTCTTTATCTTCTTTATTCTCCCAATAATGTGGGAAAATCTCTCCTCTTAGGATGTTTAAACGCAATCCATCGTTACCGAACATTTTATCCATGACTTGTTTTCTGTTTTTGAAAGCGAACAGTTCTTTAGCCCAGCCAGCTTGGGCTATTCCAAATCCGTCTATTGTTTGTTCGCAATCGTTCCATCTGATTACGATGCCGGAGCTTGGCGAATTATCTGAAATTTTAGTAGCAGGGTTGCTGAAACAAACTAGACTAGTAAATAGTGCACTTAAAATGGGGATGCAATGTAGTTTCATATTTTCAGAATCTGATATAAGGGAGGTAGCTTTTTCTTTGGTAAGACACCACCTCCCTAATTTTATTAATATCTATTTACCGATCACGCTTATGTTAGTCGATATCCCACCATATATGTGTGGTAACTTTGTCTGCTCCTTGTTGCTGATTCGCAGTATCTACATTTGCTCTGTTAATACTATATTCATCGGTAGGATAAGGGAGTCTCGTAGGGATAACTCCTGGGCTCATACTACCTGAATAATTGGTTGGAATAAGTTTGGGGTATCCGGTACGACGCCAGTTGGCATAACTTTCGTAACCGTTGATGAAAGTTGCTACCCAGTATTGCTCTCCGATAATTTGCAGTTTTTCCGTATTGTTTGCAGTACTGAGTAGGTTCTGGGCTAAGTAAGTCTCGATTTCTTCATCTGTGATTTTACCTTGCGTTCCGTAAGCAATCTCCTGTTCTTTCATGGATGATGTGATGGCTTCTTTATAAAGAACCTCCGCGTTTCCGTTTGTCCAGTTTCTCAATACAGCTTCGGCTAGCAACAATTTCGTCTCAGATGGCATTAGGAAGATGGTAGGGGCATCCAATCTCAAAATTGTATTGATATTGAAGTTGGAAGTATTTTCTAAGCCGACAAAGCTTCCACTTGGGGCGTCTGCAATGGTATGACTATCGTAACCGTTAGGTAAACCAAATTGTTTGTCAAATTCAGTATTTCCGTCTTTCAAAGAGCAATATACATGAATACGAGGATCTTTTGTTTTTTTGAGATAATCCATGAATGTTTTACCAATTTTGACTGCATCACTTTCGATGAAGTTGTCATCTAGATAACGGAAACTCAATGGATTTTTAAATGCATTTTTCCCGCTTCCGTCATGTCTCAGAAGGCATATATCTTCCGGTTGGCTCATTACGCCGATAGTTACGGCGTCGGCTACTGTCTGTTTTGCCAGGTCTGGAGCCACTTCTGACAGACGCATTCCTATACGAAGTAATAAGGAACCTCCAAACTTTTTCCACTTATTGATGTCGCCATCGTAGAATAAGTCACCGTCTATTGCCGGATTATTGGCATTTAGCAGGTTGACCCCGTCTTTGACTTGCTGAATCATATCTTTATAGATGGTCTCCTGATTATCATATTTCGGCTTATAGATTTGCTGATAGTATCCTAATCCTGCTTCAGAATAGGGAACATTGCCGTATATATCTGTCAAACGCTGGAACAGATAAGCGCCCCAGATTTTTGTTGCACCGAGGATATTGGAATATTTTGCATCTGACGAGGCTTTTTCTTCCAATTCGCGCCAGTTTTTTATCAGATCGCTATAAGTGTCGGTAAAGAAGGTGTTGGCGTAAGATTCCATCTGGTAATATTTGTCACCTGGCATATCGTTATTTAAGGAAGCGGCTTGCTGTACAAGCATCATGCAGGTTCCTACCTGAATGTTTTTAGCAATACCACCGGTAGTCGTATGTAATTGAGTATAGGTCAACAGAGGACCGGGCTCTATCGAGGTAGGACTGTTGGGGTCTATATTTTTCTCGGTGAAATCACAGGCATAAACCATACAAGTTAGCGTGGATGCCATCATTAGTTTTATTATATTGATCACTGACATAATATTTTTATTTAAAATTTGACATTCAGATTAAAACCTATGCTACGTGAGGCGGGTAGTCCGTAAGATTCGAATCCCTGTCCATTGTCGATATTGAAAGAAGATTCGGGATCTACCAAAGGTACTTTATCGTAGATATTCCACAAATTCCGTCCTACGACTGAGAAAGACAAGGCTGACAAACCTATTTTACGGATCCATTTTGTCGGGAAGTTATATCCGAAAGAAAGTTCGCGCAACTTAATGAAAGAAGCGTCATATATACAGTTCTCGGTAATACCTGACAATGCCATATAATATTTCATCGCTGTCACTTTTACATCATTTGGAGTTACACCGTCTTCTTTTACTCCCTGAGCGATAATACCTTCTTCGCGTCCTGGTAGCGTGTCTGCATGGCGTCCGAACATAATCATGTGTGCATTTGTTTGAGAATACATCTTTCCTCCGAATTTGCCATCAAGTAAGAAACTCAATGTGAATCCGTGACATTCAAATGAGTTGCTGAATCCTAATGTATATGGATGCACGCTTTCGCCTAATTTCTCGATTTCTCCTTTCATAGGAAGTCCATTTTCGTACATGATTTCACCTTTGTCGTTGCGTTTGAAAGTTACGCCTCGGATAATCCCATAAGGTTGTCCTACTTGCTGGTAAATCCAAGCTGGGCCACAGTTGTCGCTATCGTGGCCAGTACGAGACTTTGCCAGTTCGAATTCGGTGACATCATCTGTTATGCGTTTAATTTCACTCTTGTTGTAAGCGAAGTTGAAGGAAGTGTCCCAACGAAAGTGAGATGAAAGAATTGGAGTGCCGGTAAGTAACAGTTCAATACCATGATTATTCACTTTACCCGCGTTTATTTTGACATTTCCATATCCTGACGCGGTTGATATACCTGCGTTTACTATATCGTCTTTAGTATTTCGTACATAGTATGTGAAATCAATGCCGAAGCGATTGTTAAAGAACCTGGCTTCAAATCCTCCTTCATACGAAATAGAAGTCAGAGGTTTTAAATTTAAGTTCGGAATAGTGCCATTGTCAATGGATCCAACAGGATATTTGCGATATGCATCCGCATAACTGTATGTCAATCCCAGTTGATAGGCTCCAACGGCGCCGCCGGACTGTGCCCATGAACCGCGTAGCTTGAGGTATGGGAACCAAGACGGCATCTGAATAGCTTCACTAAGGATAAATCCTAATCCGACGGAGGGATAAAAAATATGATTGGGAGAGGTTTTCCCTTTGTAAGAAAGTGCGGAAAACCAGTCGTTACGTCCTGTTAAGGTCAAATATATCATGCTTTTATAAGACATTTCGGCTTGTCCGAAGAGGGAGTTGATGTAACTTTCAGAAGTAGAATGACCACCGGATTTTGTTTTTGTATTATTAATGGTGTTGAATCCTGGTACAACAAATTGGTCACCGTACGAACTTGTTGCATCTGACCAACTTGCCATTGTGTTCCAGCCAATAAATGCATCGACACTTACAAGGCCGTCTTTGAATGAGTTGGTATATCCGGCAATGGCTTCTGTGTTGAATTCACCGTGATATTCGGCACTATTGGATATATTACCTTCTTTTACAGCTCCGCGGGCTGTGCCCCAAGGGGTGACATTTTCGGCACGACGGTTAATCATATCACCGCCGGCACGTCCGCGTAGATACCAGTTTGGTGTAAAGTTGTATTGAACTTCGACGGAGCCAATAATACGGTCTTTAGCATCTTTTTGACTATTCTTGTAAACAACAAATAAAGGATTGATTACATAGCCTTGAGCGTTTACTTCATATTCCGTACCATCGTCGTTTGTAATCTTCATATCAGAAAGGCCGTAATTAGGTGCTAGTTGCCATAAAGAAGCATTTGCATTGGAGGTAATATCACCCAGGTTTGGACGGTTTTTGGCACGTTCGCGTACGTACATAATATTGGCCTTTAGTGAGAAGTGCTCGTTCATTCTAGAAGTCAGATTCAATGTAATATTGTTACGTTCCAGTTTGGAATTCGGTTGCATATCATGAAAACGTTGATCACCTGCACCAACACGGAACTGAATTTTTTCATTTCCGCCGGATACAGCGATGTTGTTAGTCACTGACCATGCATTGTCGTAGAAATCTTTGAAATTATTTCTTGCGGTTGGTGAATATGGGCGGGAAATTCCGTCATATTGCGTTACATTTGATCCGTCCATTTTGCTACCGAAGCTCATTACACTCATTTGCTTGGCTAATGTTGGAGCCAATTGGCTTATAGCCTGTTCTGGTGTCATTCCATATCCAGCTCCTGTCGCTATAGCCAGTTGATCAGGATTCATCCCATTTGCACCACAACCATATTCCCATTGGAGGTCATTATTCTTTAGGATGGGAGAGTCTTTAGTATAAGACATATTGTATTCTACTCTGACTTTTCCTGCTGTTCCTTTTTTAGTAGTAATGACAATTGCACCATTTGCTGCACGGGAACCGTACAATGCAGCAGCGGTACCTCCTTTCAGCACACTCATACTTTCAATGTCTTCACTATTGATAGATGAAATTCCGTCACCAGCATCAAAACCACCCCATTCTCCGGCTTGACCATAGTTTCCGTTATTCATAGGCACGCCGTCGATAACGTATAAAGGTTGGTTACTACCGTTCAAAGAACCGTTACCACGAATTGTTATACGGCTTGAACCCATGACGCCGGATGCTGGTTTCACTACATTTACACCTGCTACTTTTCCTACCAGACTGTTAGCTATATTGGAAACCTTGACACGATTCAACTCTTCGCTCTTGACTTCCGTTACGGAGTAAGCTAATGCTTTTTTCTCTTTTTTAATACCTAAGGCAGTGACAACTACTTCATCTACTTGGACAGAACTCTCCTGTAGAGTGACTTTCATGGGGGTATCTGTAGCTTTTTGTTCTACTGTCTGATATCCAATAAATGAAAAAATTAGGGTATTTCCTTTCTTTGCACGAATGGTGAACTGGCCGTCCATATTTGTGATTGTTCCAAAGGTTGTGCCTTTTATACTAATGCTGACTCCGGGCAGAGGCTCGCCGGAAGAGTCGGATACTATTCCTTTAATATCCGTTTGTTGGGCATGAAGTGAACTGCATATAAATAGTAGGCAGCACAATAATAAATAAGTAATGTTTTTCATTGCGAATATGATTTTAGTTGTTAAACTCTGGGAGCAAAGGTAGGGTAGTTTGCGGTGGAGGACAAATATGATTTTATCAAATACTAATACAAAATTAACAAAAAGCATAAAAATGAGTAAAAATAGGGGTTTAAACTCTTTGATATAATACCAGAATTCTGAAACCGATATGTTTATTAGTGAGTATCGTTCTGTTTTGTAAAATCTAAAGTGGCATTTTAAGGGTGTAAAGCATAGCTTTGTATTGCTTAAAACGACGCTTTTCAAAAGCTAAAAAGTTTGTTTCATTTTATTATTGATTATCTTAATGTCTGACTATTTACTTATAAGAAATAAAATGAATAAGCCGGAATATTATAAAAATTTTCTGAAACGGATATTATCTATATCAATAAAGAGTTTGCGGAAAATACCTGCGATACTTATTGTACCGGGAGTAATGTTGCTATGCTTTCGAGCGAATTAGCCACTTTTCTGAGTGGTAGATATATAGAATTTAAGGTATATAGTCTTACATATGCCGAAAATTTCTGGAGTTTCATAAATTAGAAGATTCTGTTGTAGAACGCAATGGAGAAAAATTATATGTTCAGGTAGTATATTCAGTTATTGACTCTAAAACACATGAGTGGGAATTTGGAAATTTGTTGGCATACAAGATAATTATCCGAAAATAGTTGTTACAATGGATGAAATTGAGGGCGTTTCTTATCAGGGTATCAAACAGATCCCTATCCGTCAGTTTTTACTTTGTTGGAGATAATTTTTCTATTAAAGAAAAAAAGAGAGAAAAATAAAAGGAGAAGCAAAACATCATTAGCTTCTCCTTTCCCTTTCCAGTATATAATCTCAAAGCGATTATTTGAAAACAATCTTCATTGGTCTACCTATCCAGACTTGTGGTTGTTCGAGGTTGAAAATGTGAGCTATTGTAGAAGCTACATCATATTGCATCATGCTTACATCATCAAAACGAAGTCCTTTTTTAATATTCTTACCGGAAATGATGAAAGCTGTTTCCATTTCTTGCATTGTTTTGCCGCCGTGACCCTTCTTGATGCCTCCATGGTCGGAAGTCAATATGAAAATAGTGTCATCAAGGATGCCTGCATCTTTTACGGCCTGGACAATCTGGCCGACATAAGTATCCAACTCCTTGAGTTTCTCATAATATGCGGGAGTGTCATGTCCTTCAGTGTGTCCGGTATGGTCGGGACTATCATAGCAGATAGCAACAAGAGTCGGATGTTTCTCCTTTATGTAAGCAGATGCCATATTGCCTAACTCTTTGGGAGTCTTGTTGTAATCGGCCACATGATAATGATAGCTTAGAGAAAGTGTATCTACTAAATACTTGATTCCGTTCCATTCATACAGGCAGCCGATTTCTGCTTTCGGACGGGCATCACGCAGTAATTGGAAGATAGTGGGGAAGATTCCATTCTTGTTTAAAACACGTGACGGAAGTTCCGGAGTTTTAGATCCCCATTCGGTGTATCCGTGAAGTTCGGGACCGGCTCCCATAAACATGGATGCCCAGTTGATAGCACTGGACGAAGGAAGTGCCGAGCGTTTTTTGAGCGTGTAAGCTCCGTCTTCCATTAGTTTCTTGACATTGGGCATGTCTGCTTTAGGCAAGCTGTAAGCTCCCCAACCGTCCAGTCCGATGAGAACAACATGTTTGGCTTTGTCTTTTCCTTTGGCATTGCAGGAGAATGTGAAACAAAAAAGTAGTGCGAATGTAGCAAGTAGCGTAAAAGCGTTTTGTCTATTCATGATATTTTCCATTAAGTAATTAATATTGTTGATTTAATGAATTAAGTTTTCTCATGTATTATTTTATTAGACAAAGGTAGAGTTATTCTGTTGGTGGAACAAATACAATCTTAGCATTAACTCATACTTTTGCATTTTTTATTTCAAACTCAGCCGGAAGCTTTTTTATCTATGTATTATAAATCAATACCACGGTATATGCTACATAGCAGAGTATCATAATGCTTCCTTCTATCCGTGTGATTGTCCGTTTGGCGAAGAACAATCCGAACAGCCAGAGCAGGATGCACGAGCCGACCAGTGTGAGCAAGTCGAAGTTGGTGATTCCGCTAAGGTGGAGGGGAGTAATGCTGGCGCTGCATCCCAATACAAAGAAGATATTGAAGAGGTTACTGCCGATTACATTTCCGATAGCTATTTCCGGATTCTTCTTTAGTGCGGCAACGATAGAGGTGGCAAGTTCCGGCAGAGAAGTCCCTCCGGCCACCAGTGTCAGACCGATGATTGACTCGCTGACGCCCAGATTGCGGGCGATACCCGTAGCCCCGTTAACAAATAATTGTCCTCCGTAAATTAGTGCAGCCAGCCCTCCGATAATATAAAGAACCGATTTCCACCAGGGGAGCAATTTTATCTCGTTCTCTTCTTCCGGTACGGGATGTTCTTCCTGTCCCCCTGTGGAGGGCTTGGAAGCGATAGCAAATGTATATCCCATAAAGATAGCGAAGAAACAAAGCAATAACAGTCCGTCTACCCTGTTCAGGATATTTTCCGGTGCTTTATCCAGAAAGACGTCATTGGCGCAAACCAACAGGACGACAGAAGATAGAATGCAGAGCGGAATCTCTTTTTTGAGTGTATTCCGGGTGATGACAATCGGAGCGAATAAAGCCGTGCAGCCTACAATCATCAGTGTATTGAATATATTACTTCCTACCACATTACCTATGGCAATGTCCGCACTGCCTTTAAGAGCAGAAGACACACTGACGGTGAGTTCGGGGGCAGAAGTACCGAACGCGACGATAGTAAGCCCGATAACAATGGAGGGGATACGGAGACGTTTGGCAACTGAAGCAGCCCCGTCCGTGAGTCCGTTAGCTCCTAGAAGAATGAGGATTAATCCTCCGATAAGAAACAGTATATTCATGTTTTTTTCTCTTTTGGTGGCAAAGATAATCATTTTCAAAATTGATATGTCAAAAACAATCCGTATGTTTGCTCTGTTTTAGTGAAAAAACAGATTAACCTTAATTCACTGTCAGGGGATATAGGATATGGAAATGAATAAAATGAAACGTTTAGTGTTACTGCTCATTGTACTTTTGGGAACAACGGGAGTACGGGCACAGTTGGGAGAAGCTGTCAAGAAGATATTTGCAGGTGATAGTGTAACTACCGTGCACAACACACCTCTGAACCGGGATTCAGACTCTGTCTATGTGGCCAATCTGCAAAAATCCCTCGAAGCAGCCCGGCTCAACGAGGCGAATATGCGTATGGAAATGGAGCAGATGAAACTGCAAATGGCTGCCGTCGACTCCGTGAAGTACGCCCGGCAGCGTCAACGTATCGATTCTTTGCGACAGTTTACCAAAGGAATCCCCGTGGTAGCCGACGGAGATACCTTATTTTATCTTTTTACCAAACGTGGCGGATACACTCCCCAGCAACGTGCGCAAATGACCGGTGCTGCAATTGAAGAACTGGGAAGACGTTTTAACCTCCGCCCGGACTCCGTGTCGATCGACCATTCGGACATTGTTTCCGATTTGATGTACGGTAACAAGGTGTTGCTTTCCCTTACCGATCAGGATGCTTTGTGGGAAGGCATTTCCCGTGATTCTCTTGCGAAGGAAAGACAACAAAACGTTATCACCAAACTGCACGATATGAAAGCCGAACACGGGCTTTGGAGAATGGCGAAACGTGTGCTTTATTTCATTCTGGTGATTGTCGGGCAATACTTCCTGTTTCGCCTGACGAACTGGCTTTTCCGTAAACTGAAAGTACGTATCTTGCGTCTGAAAGATACGAAGATACGACCTGTTTCCATTCAAGGATATGAATTGTTGGATGCCCAAAAACAAGCTAATTTGTTAGTCTTTCTGGCGGGCATCGGGCGGTATATTCTTATGGGATTGCAGTTATTGATTACTATTCCGCTGATTTTCATTATTTTCCCGCAAACAGAAGGACTGGCTTATCGTATATTGGGTTATATCTGGAACCCGATTCGTGGCATTTTTGTGGGTATTATTGATTATATTCCCAAGTTGTTTACAATCATTATTATCTGGTATGCAGTGCGGTATCTGGTACGACTGGTGCACTATCTGGCCCGTGAGATAGAAGCAGGGCGTTTGAAATTCAACGGTTTCTATCCGGATTGGGCAATGCCGACTTTCCATATCGTCCGTTTCCTGCTTTACGCATTTATGATTGCGATGATTTATCCTTATTTGCCGGGTTCTGATTCAGGGGTATTCCAAGGGATTTCGGTATTTGTCGGATTGATTGTATCGTTGGGTTCAAGTACGGTGATCGGTAATATTATTGCCGGGCTGGTGATTACGTATATGCGCCCGTTTAAGTTGGGCGACCGGATTAAACTGAATGATACTACCGGAGATATTATAGAGAAAACACCCCTTGTCACCCGTATCCGTACACCGAAGAATGAGGTGGTTACCGTTCCCAACTCATTTATCATGTCCTCGCATACCGTGAATTACAGTACCTCGGCACGTGAATACGGGTTGATTATCCATTCGGAAGTATCTATCGGATATGATATCCCTTGGCGGCAAGTCAATCAGATATTGATTGATGCGGCATTGAATACTCCCGGAGTGGTGGACGATCCGCGTCCGTTCGTGTTGGAAACATCTTTAAGTGACTGGTATCCGGTTTATCAGATTAATGCTTATATCAAGGAAGCGGATAAGATGACTCAAATCTATTCGGACTTGCACCAGAACATTCAAGATAAATTTAATGAGGCGGGCATTGAAATCATGTCCCCGCATTATATGGCTGTCCGGGATGGAAACGAGACGACAATCCCCAAAGATGACTTGAGAGAAAAATCAGGAAAATAGTTTCTTTACTCTATGATACTTTCTTGATAGATGATGTAATGAGGAAGTTTCTTTCTCATCCGGCAGGAATCAGACTTTCCCGCAACGGATCAGTATTTTCTGTCCATCGTTTAAGGTGCTGGCAAAGAGGTAGGTATCTCCCCCTTCCGCTAACTTGATACGTTTACGGAGTTCTGCCACCGTAGCCGGAAAGTTACGGACTGTGATATTCGCTTTTTTCAGGTCTGACAGATTCTCCTTTATTTCCTTTTTGTTGAGGCTGCACCGGTTGATGATGCGGAATGTTCTGCCGGGAAAACCTTCAATCTGCGTATCGGAAGTGTAGAGATGACTGTTGGGATGCAGCTTCTTGACGGAGTAAGCCGCGGCAATGCTGCGGAAAGCACCGGCTTTCAGGAGAGAAGCATTGGGTTCGTACAGATAATTGCCAAGTGTGTCTGTATAGCTGCACTCGCTGTGCTGTTCCTGTTCGCGGGTAAATACGAAGAGTTGTTTTTCCTGCTCTCCTTTTGTGGAGAGGTTTACGCAGTGAACCGGGATTTCTTCCGGTGCTGTCTGTCCGAGTAACAACAGGAGTTCTTTGCATTCGTTATTGACGGAGATGATATGTACCTCCTGTGTGTGCGGCAATTCTTTCAGTGCCTGTGAAAGATCGAGCATGGGGGAAAGTTTAATCATTATCCGGTTGGCTTTGCTCAACAGGAGTCCTTCGAGCTCGGCCACATTAGGCTCACAGTCGGAAATGGCAACGGTTTTTCCGCCGTGCTCATTGCGGCGGGCGGGGTCGAGAAAGATACAGTCTACCGGAGACATGGCTTCCAGATAGGCTACTCCGTCGTCGTTTCTGACACTTATATGGTTGAGGTCGAGTGCGGGAAAGTTGTGGGCTGCTATGGTGCAGAGTTCTGCCTGACGTTCTACGTAAGTAGCCGATCGGAATCCGGTGGCAAGGAAAGAGCAGTCGATTCCGAATCCTCCGGTCAGGTCGGCCAGAGACTCACCTTGCAGGAGGCTTGCTTTATAACGGGCGGTGATTTCTGAAGAACATTGCTCCAGTGAAAGATGTTTCGGATACCATATATCGTCTATCTCTTTCCAGGAGGGGATTTTCTCGGCTGCGATTTGTCGTCCTGCTATTTGGGTGATAGCAGCCGGTATGTCTACATCGGGGTATTTCCGGGCTTGCAGGGCCAGGTTGCGTACATCGTCGGATTGATGTTCGTTGATAAACTGTCGGGTTTCGGGAGAGATTGGAGTCATAGGTCGTTATTGTTCGGGAAGTGAGATAAATAAGTCTGATGTCCGGATATTGCCTTGTTATTTATGGTATTACCTTATATTTCTGCCTTGCTACATCCCGGCTACAAAAGTTGAAGTGCCACCATTCGCTGGGCAGGGCGCGAAATCCGGCTTCTTTCATTACTCTCCGCAACAGTATCCGGTTCTGCCGTTCCGCCTCACTTATTTTTCCGTTTCGTACCAGTTCACTTTCTTGTGTGATATGGGCTTCTATCCCCAAGTGGTCTACCTTGGTTCCCATAGGCAAGGGTTGTCCGAGAGAATCCTGAATGTTGATGTCTACCGCCAGTCCGTAGTTGTGAAGTCCGCCGCCACGGTTCGGGTTGGAGACGTATTTGTATTTGGGTGTTCCTTTCACTACATTCCACATCTTTTTTTGTACGGACATCGGACGGGCGGCATCGTAGACAACGAGATTGTAGGAAGGATGCAGTTGTTTCAGTGCCTCCTGTGCTTTCACGAGGGCGTATGCTGCGTCGGGATGCAGATAGGCTTCCGACAAATCATCGTAAAGCACCTCTCCGGTGAAATTGTCGGCTTGTGTGTACATCAACTTCACGGTGATACTGCTGTCCAGTTCCGCTATATTGACCAGTCCTAAAGAATCCATGTAGAGAGCCATGGCACTTTTCTTTGGTTGAGGGGCAGGGGAACATTCTTCGCGGGGTTGCATATCATCCGACGGATGTTTGTATTCTGCCATGGTGAGCCTTTCCTTTTCCTTGTGACCGGAAACGGAAGTACATTCTGCCAGAAGCAGACAGAGGACAGGCAAACTATATTTTAGAAATCTCATTCGGGCTTTTGTATTTAGTGCGTCAAAGATACTTCTTTTTGGCTTTAGCTCCAATAAGCTACCTTTAAATCCTGATTGTTGGAGTGACCGGGTGATGCCACGGGGCTGTCACAGTTGTGCCACCGGCTTGGCACAACTGTGACACTTCGATGGCACAACTGTGACAAGCCGGTGGCACAAGGTAGAGGAATAGGGGCTTGTAGCGGCTCTTCCTATCGCCGGATGTTAGCGACTGCTTTCTTCAGATTGGCTGTTCCTTTCCATACGTCAAGCAGGTGCAGGATGTATCCGCTTTCGCTTTTGCTGTTATTGACCGATAGCAGTTCCGCATAGATTTCCCGTTCTTCCCGGTTCAGCCCTTGCAGAAAGGGGATGTTGGTGGTTGTTACTTGCTGTCACAATTGGGGCTTTCAGTATCGAAAGTTGGGCGGGAGTCAGGTTGAAACTGGATTGTATTACGTTGGACAGAGCGATGAGGCAGCGTGCCGTCATATAAGGTTGCGTCAACTTCCCCCAAAAGAAACAGGGAGCGTCTTTTTTCTCTATTTCACTGTATTTGGCGAGGCATAGTTCGTCCTGGTCGGCAGCGCGTTGCAATGCAGACAGAGCGGCGTATTGATAAGAAATGGTATCAGCCATAGTTGGATAAATAGGTATTGGGTTGCTTATTGCCCCAATATAGAAATTTATTTCTTGCAAGAAAAGAAGTTGCGGGATTTACATTACTTCTGAGGGTATGTTTCACATTATAAGTTGAATAATTGAAGTTTGTAGAAGTAATATAACTACAATTCTTTATAATTTTGAACTA
>OMAN01000520.1_pt1 | contig 16207 bp, 8 predicted proteins | sample 1644701 | NCBI WGS metagenome assembly OMAN01 (sample SAMEA103958124, study PRJEB25191) | human gut metagenome | biome: human-associated habitat [ENVO:00009003]; feature: intestine environment [ENVO:2100002]; material: feces | place: Germany | collected 2013/2015 | reverse complement strand
GGGGGGGGTAGAATCAATATGTAAAAAATATTATTTAAAATAAGGAGGAAATGATTATGAACAAGCTGAAAAAAGCATTGGTAATGGTTTTAGCATTGGCAATGGTTTTAACATGTGCTATGGTAACACCGGTGCAGGCTGCGGGAAAACTGAACAAGAAATCGGTTTCTATTTATGAAACAGAGACAGTTTCGCTGACTGTGAAAGGAGTAAAATCCGTAACCTGGAAAACTTCCGATAAGAAGATTGCCACTGTTGATAAAAAGGGACTGGTAAAAGGCGTAAAGAAAGGCACCTGTACTGTTACAGCAAAGGATACAAAGACAAAAGCTGCATATTCATGTAAAGTTACCGTAAAAGCAGCAAAATCACTTGGAATTGCAGCAAAGGATATTAGTGTATTCACTGGTGGAGAAACTATTTCTTATCCGGGAGAGGAAATCAAGGGCGCAACTTATGTACTGGATGGAAAGAAACTCGGGAAAAAGGATTACAGTACATGGACAGATAAGGATGGAGAGCGTGTAGTTTCTTATGTTACACTTACAAAGAAGCTTACAGATGGAAAACATACCTTTGCTATCCAGAAAAAAGGGTATAAGACCGTGACAAAATCCTTTAAATTTACTGCATTAAAGATTGATGGAATGTTTCCAGAGGGTGAAGATGGGGAACCTTGGGTATCCGATGGTATATTGTATGTATTCTGTACACCAAAGCTGGATGGAAAAGATTTTGTGATTAAAGTAGATGGTACAGAAGTAAAACCTAAGGATGCTTTCTTAAGTGGAGATGGTTTTTTTGTTATCTGGGTGGATGCTACAGGACTTTCCGCAGGAGAGCATAAGGTGAGCGTTACCGCAGAAGGAATTCCGGATGGAGAAGCTTCATTTACAGTAAAATAATATATCTGAATTTCAAAGGATATGAATCATTGTCAGGAGGATGACTATGAAACAAATGAAAAAACTGCTTGCATTTGTACTGGCATTTGCGATGATCATCACGATCTATCAGCCATCAGCGGCATATGCAGCAACCAAAAAAATAAGATTAAATGCAAAGACAATGACGCTTCAGGTGGGACAGAAAAAGACCCTGAAAGTAAAGAATGCAGGGAAAAAGGCCAAATTGAAGTGGTCCAGCAATAAGAAATCCGTTGCAACCGTTTCCAAAAAGGGAGTAGTAAAGGCAGTAAAAGCCGGAAATACTGTCGTTACCTGTAAGGTAACAACAAAAAATGGCAAGACAACCAAACTCACTTGCAAGGTTGCGGTTAAGAAAACAGCAAAAGTTACTAGTCTGACCGTTGGTTCGCAGAAAGAACTGGAAAAAGCTCTGAAAAATAAAAACGTCAGAAAGATCACGGTTGCAACGCAGGGAGCCGTTACATTTACGGTACCACAGGGCAATTACAGCAAAGTGGATCTGGTGATCAATGCACCGAATGCGGATGTTGTGAACAATGGAAAATTCAAGTCCATTGATATTCAGGCAATTAAGCCGAATACTTACCGCGAGAATGCGAAGGGAAATTCAATTAAAATTACTGCCGTAGATGCAAGAATTATTGTTGAAGCGGGTGCATCTTTGGCAAAAGTTTCCGTAACACAGGAAGGTGGAAAAATTAAAATTGAAGCATCAGGAACAATTGATGCAGTAGAAATTTCTGCACCGGTTATTGTTGATCTTGCTGTAGATGGAAAAATTGGAGAAGTAAATGTTAAAGCGGCTGCAGTACTTTCTGTAGAAGGAAAAACCACAACTGCAGTACCAATTAAGGTTAGTGAAAAGGCTGCAGGAGCAAGTGTTGTGTCCAGTACACCGGTAGATGTAAAAGCTGCCGCAGATATTTCTCTTACGCTTTCAAAGGGAGCAGAAGGAAGTAAAGTTGCAGCAACTGGAGAAAAGACAGAAGTTGCAGTAAAAAATGATACAGCTACGGCAGTTAAAGTAGAAACACCATCTGGGACACAGGAAGTGGCTACAGGTACATCGTCCAAGGTAAATTCAGATGGAAAGAATACCGAAACGACAACTACCAATCCTGGATACACCTATACTTCGCCAGATCCGTTGAAACTAACTAATATTATGGTTCGTTCTTCACAAAAGATTGCAGCATATTTTAATCAGACAGTTCCGGCAGAAATTGCGTCAGAGGCAGTGACGGTTACAGATGCAGCCGGGAATAAGGTGAACATAGATAAGATATACAGACATCAGCAGGACACACAGGCATATTATATGGAATTTTCAGAAAAATTGCAGACAGGGGAATATACAATAACAATAAGTATATCCGGCATAAAGTTTGTAAAGAAATTCACATATGATGGTTCTGTCTGGGCATCTTTGGATGCAGCAAAGAAAATTGTGCAGGCAGAAATGGAAAAGACACATATAGCTTCGGTATCGGGACTAAAGAGTGCGGAAATTTGCAGACATGCATTCGAAGAAGATTTAAAACAGGAACTGAGTAAAGATACAGAGGCTTGTAAGATTGAAAGATGGAGTGTGCAGACCCGTCCTTTCAAGTATGAGGAAGAATATCCAGATGAAACAGTAGAAAAAGACCATGCGATGGTAAGCATCTGGGTAGGAATTTATAAGGGCGATGCAAATTATATGATGAATGATTTTGTAGATTTTGCCTGTACAGGAGATGCAATTACAGTATCAGAGCCTACTATAGTAAAACAGTTAAAGGAGTCAATTGTTGTTTCTTATGAAACGGGATATGAATATGCTTGTGTCACAAGTGGTACAGCAATTTCTGATGTTCCGGAAGAAAAATGGGACGGTTACGCAGACAGACTTGGAAATTATGAAATCAAAAATCTTACAAATAATACAGAGTATGTTTTATACAAACGTCTCAAAGGCTGCTCTGAAATGTATGCGCAGACAACGTTTTCTTTAGATAAAAATGCCGATGAATTTGAAATAATATTGAAAGAACCGGATCAGACAACAATTAATTTGGAAACTGTAACATCCGGAAGTGCAATTGCGGTAGATTTTGGAAAAGGAATGTTGAAATATACGTATGGAACAGTGCCGGACGAGTTACAGGAAATTGGTTCTATTTCCTTTGAAAATCTGAAAATTCAACAAAATGGTTACGATTGGAACAGAGTAAGTCAGGAAACCGGCTGGGGCATTGTAGATATTCATTGGAATGATGAACTGTTTCATGAAGGAAGTAATACAGTAAAATTTGAAATATCGTTTGGTTATGCAAAAAATGATGGAACTATCGTAAAACAATCAAAGTCGGTTGAAATTACGGTGAATTTTACAGTACAATAAAAAGAATTTAGCATTAAATGAAGAGGGGCTGTCGTATGAACTTTAGTTTGTATGACAGCTTCATTTAGTTTATCAAGATCGACCATAAATATGGAAATATGGATTTATAAAAATTTAATTTGCTATCAGAATCAATATCTTTTACAATAAAATCACATACGTTCTTTTGGGGAGATTTTTTGACGGGGATTTTTATGTAAGAGGAGGTTTTATTTGAATACAGAGATAAAGAATGCCATACAGGCAGCTGATAGTGAGGCACAGTATGATGAAAGCGCAAAGCGTCTGTTAGCACAAAAGTATGTATTGGCTCACATTTTAGTTAGAACAGTGGAAGAATTTCAAGGGATGGAAATCGAAAAAGTAGTTTCCCTGATAGAAGGAGATCCATATATCAGCAAAATACCAGTTGCGTCCGGACTGACCAATAAGGACAGGAATGTGGAGGGGAAAAGGATTGTAGGACTGAATACAGAAGCCGGAGAAAAAAATGAAGGACTGGTTCGTTTTGACATTATTTTTTATGTGCGAATGAGAAACGGGTTGGCACAGATGATTATCAATGTGGAAGCCCAAAAAGATGAACCCGGTTCCTATCAGATTTTAAACCGCGCTATTTTTTATGTAAGCAGACTGATTTCTTCACAGAAGGAACGGGATTTTGTAAAATCAAATTATAATGATATAAAGACAGTCTATAGTATATGGGTTTGCATGAATATGCCGGAAAACAGTATGTGTCATATTTATTTAACAAAAGAAGATTTACTCGGAAAGCATAATTGGAAAGGAAATTTGAATCTGGTAAATATCGTTATGATCGGCTTGACGAATGCGCTTCCGGAGAGTCATAATGAATATGTGCTGCATAGACTGTTATGTGCCATGTTTTCTAATGAATTATCACAACAGCAAAAAATGAAAATTATGGAACAGGAATATCATATTCCAATGGAAGAAAATTTTAAGGAGGAAGTGAGTATTATGTGTAATTTGAGTCAGGGCATTAAAGAAGCCGGAATTGCCGAGGGGCGAGAAGCCGGAATTGCCGAGGGGCGAGAAGCTGGAATTGCCGAGGGCAAGCAAAGAGAAATTGAAAAAGTAATTTTAAATATGCATAAGAAAGGGTACTCGTTAGAACAGATTATGGATGCAACAGAATTGGAAGCAGCTGAATTAGAAACCATAATTGAAAAATTAAAATAAAGCATCGCAAAGACATTGGTAAAAGTGTTTACGGTAGTTGAAAGAATTATAAGCAAATACCTTATAAAAAAACGCATAAAACAGAATAAAGAATAAAAATGCAGGTATAATTGCATAAAATATCAAAAAAGGCGCAGTGATTTACAACATTGCACCTTTTTTGTTTTGTGCAAAATCTCTTTCATGCAACGGAAATGTATGTGAAAAGTGTATAAAATGCATAAGAAAAACTTGGAATTTCCGTCAATTGAATAAACGGTTGCGCAAGTGGTATAGTGGACATATCAATAAAACAAACGGTTGCGCAACACGATAGGTCTGGTGATAAGGGAGAGGATATCAGAACTATCGTGTTTGTGTCCAAAGAGGGAGGATCGTGTATGAAAGAGAAAAAACATTGGAACAGGAGAGTGCTCAGTTTTTTTCTGGCACTTGCTATGGTGATTACACAGCTTGGGGTGTGGAATGCCGGAAAGGAGAGCGTACAGGCAGCGGATACGGTAATTTATCAGGAAGATTTTAGTAAGTCAACTGATGGCTGGACGCCGGAGTGGTCTGTGGGAAGTGATTTAACGATATTTGCTGTAGGAAAAAATTATGCAAAAGATAATGATTCAAGCCTTAATATATGGAGTAAGAAAGCACAGGTACTCACGATTACGCATGAGGTGTCAGCCGTAGAAGAAGGAAACTATTATGTTTCATTAAACACATACGGTGGATCTGTAAATAGTGGTACAATTTCAATTTCTGATGGGACAACAGAGCAGAGTGCGGATATTGGGTTTTCAGATGGGCTGACAGAGTATAAAACAAAAAATGCATTGACAGTTAACACAGGAGCTTCTATTACCATAAAGGTAACTGTTGATTTAAATGAAGGCGGTTGGGGATACCTTGATGATATTACTTTAACAAGAGCAGACAACAGTAATACGGATGCGTATATGACCAAAACATTCTATTTTAAATATACAGGAGACGGAATTCCGGCAATTCAGTTCTGGAAGAACTGTGATGGAAATTTACTGGCAGGAAAAGATGAAAGTATAGCAGAGATTGATGGTTCATCTTATTATTGCATGGAAAAAATAGCAGGAAAAAATGGCTGGTATCAGATCGAACTGAAGTATAAAAAAGATGGAATAAACAATAAAGAAGTAGGATTTGATCTGGATGAACTTTCTTCTGAGAAAACAACGAAAACATGGTTAAAGAGTTATGATGATTCCTATGGAACAGATGGTGTGAAGAAGGCATATGAAAATATTTTTAATGGCACCTATGACGATCCGGCCATCATACAGGATGACTATGAAACGGTTGTTTCCTATGCGGCTGCAGTGGCAGAGGAAGACAATGCCCAGGTTGTAAAGGATGCAGCAGTCAATGTGAAAAAAGTACAAAATCTTGATGATGATTTTATCATGGGAATGGATATCTCCTCCATGATCTCTGAATTACAGAGTGGTGTGGTATACCGTGACTATGACGGAAACGAACTGACAACGCTTGATGATATCTGCAGGTTTATCAAAGAGCAGGGCATCAATCACATTCGTGTCCGTGTATGGAATGATCCGTATGATGCCAATGGCAACGGCTATGGCGGAGGAAACAATGATGTGGCAAAAGCAAAGGAATTTGCAGATGCATGCCGCAATGCCGGATTGAAAATGTTAGTTGACTTCCACTGCTCCGATCTGTGGACAGATCCGGGCAAGCAGCAGGAACCGAAAGCATGGAAAGGTTACACCCTTGAACAGAAAAAAGAGGCATTAAATACTTATATCACAGAATCCTTAAATACCATTGATCCGTCAAAAGATGTTGTGGATATGGTGCAGGTTGGTAATGAGACAACGGGCGGATTTATCGGTGAGACAAATGTCAGCAATATGTGTGTATTATTTTCAGCGGGCGCAGCCGGTGTAGAAATGTACAATCCGGATGTCAAAGTCGTCATCCATGTGGAAAGCCCACATAAAGGAACCATGGTAACATGGGCAGGAAATCTGCAGGACAACAATGTTGATTATGATATTCTTGCAACCAGTTATTATCCATACTGGCACGGAACATTAGATAACTTAAAACAGCAGTTTGAAACAGTAAAGAATACATATTGTAAAGATGTGATGGTTGCGGAAACCAGTTATGCTTATACGTTAGAAGACAGTGACGGACATGCCAATACAGTGCGTGTTGGAAATAATGATAACGGAGCTGACACAACGGAGCCGTTTACCGAGCAGGGACAGGCAACTGCAATCCGCAATCTGATCAATACGGTAAACGAAGCAGGAGGACTTGGGGTATATTACTGGGAGCCGGCATGGCTGACCGTTGGAAATACCAAAGGACTTACCGGAGATGCATACAATGCACAGGTAAAGGAAAATCAGGAAAAGTGGGAAAAATACGGAAGCGGATGGGCTTCAAGCTATGCCAACGAATATGATTCGAAAGATGCAGGCAAATGGTATGGCGGTTCTGCAGTTGACAATGAAGCCATGTTTTACCCGGATGGCACTGCAACTCCTGCACTTCATGTATGGAATTATGTAAAAACGGGTGCTGTTTCGAATCTGGTAAGTGTAGAAGGATTTGATTCTGCACTGACACAGACGATTACTGCAGGCAGTGATTTTACACTTCCGGATTCCGTGGAAGTTACGTATTCCGATAGCAAAACACCGGTAGCAGAGGCGGTTATCTGGGATGAAGCATCTGTAAAAAAGGCGGATCTGTCAAAGCCCGGAACTTATCAGATTCCAGGCACGGTTTCTTTGAGCAAAGAAATTACAAGAGGTGCTTACAAAGGAAAAACCAGTGTAGATGTTACACTTACTTTACAGGTAAAATATGCAAATCTGATTACAAATAAAGAAGCGGTTGAATTTGACAGTGGAGAATACTTTACCGTAGACGGAGCCACGTTCAAGGGAATTCCTTCCGCAGAGAATGCAAAGAGCGGAAAAAACAGTATGGGCTGGTACGGAGCATCCGCAGCAAATGGTTCTGTTACATATAAGAAAGCAATTACGCTGGAAAAAGGAACCTATACATTGGAAGCATATGCCCAGGGGGCACAGTCAAATGTAACCATGCAGATATTAAATGCAGAAGATGACAGTGTATTATTTACCGGCGAAGCCACAGCAATGACCGCATGGGGAGACTGGCATACACCGAAGGTAACTTTTACACTGGATAAGACAAAGAGCGTAAAACTTCGTGTATGCGTAGAACATGAAGATGGCGGATGGGGAGCAGTGGATGTGCTGTATCTGCATAAGGATGCATCATCTTCGGAAGGAAAGGATGATACAAATACTTCCGGCAGCTCATCCTTTGGTGGCTCATCCTCCGGCAGCACTGCAACCGTCACTCCATCTGATGATACAAAGAAGGATGACAAGCCAGAGCAGACAACCGAATCAAAGAACGTAACGGCAACGACTGCTTCCGGGGAGAAAGCAGAAGTAACGGTTACCGTGACAAAAGATACGGCTGGAAAAGTAACGGAAGCAAGTGCAGAAGTGACAGGTACCAAGGCAGAGATTTCTGCAGATATGGTGAGCAGGATCGTGGAAGCTGCCGGAACAGACCATGTGGCAATTACTGCAAATGTTACCGATAAAGAAGGAAATATCAGATATACAGTAACCGCAGATGCAAAAGACTTAACCGCAGGTAAAAAACTGAGTGTCGTTGTTGTGGATAAGAAAACCGGAGCGTATAAACTGGTGAATGCAAAGACGTATACCGTTGGAAAAGATGGCACATTACATGTGAATCTTGCCGCAGGTTCGGATTATCGGATGCTTTCTGCAGCAGAAATAAAAAATGTGGAAAAAGCGGTTTTAAAAACGGTTGCCGTAAAAAAGACGACAGCTTCCATCAAAGCGGGAAAGAATACAAAGATACAGTTAAGCAGTAAGCTTGATCTGGATAATGTAAAAAAGATTACATATACATCTGGTAAAAAGTCTGTTGCAGCAGTAGATAAAAACGGAAAGATTACAGCAAAGAAGAAGGGAACCGTCACGATCAAAGCAAAAGTAACACTGAAGAACGGAAAGACAAAGACAGTTTCCATGAAAATTAAAGTAAAATAACATTGTGAGGACAGTGGTTCTGTGATAAAATAAAAAAAAGAAATTGTATTCTTTGAGACTTATCCGGGTATCTTAAAGGATAAGACAGGTGAAAAGGATTTGGGGATCAATTACAAAAGGAGATGGAATCATGTCAGCAACGGGGTTATTTATTTTTCTGATTGCGATTATCGGGATTGCGGTACTTGGGGCGTTGATCGCAGTGATTGCAGCAGTATCCGGGGCATCTGCAGCTATTTCGGATGAAGAGGATGGACTGGAGGAGAACGCATAAAGCAGTCAGAAAATAACGGACAAAGTACAGGAAAGAAAGACGTTCGGAAACGGATGTCTTTTTTTTGTTTCTAAAAAGAAAATAAAGCTTTCGGAAATCCTCTTGTAAAAAAGAACCGATTATCGGTATAATGAAAAAAAAGCAGGTGCTGGGAACTGTGTTCCACTTCCAATGTGTCTGCTTTATTCAGCAGAAGAAAAATTTACAGGAGGAAAACATGATTTCAAAGTACAGTGTGAAACGTCCTTATACCGTGCTTGTGGCAGTTGTGCTGGTCATCGTGCTTGGTGCGGTCTCGTTGTCAAAAATGACGACAGATCTGCTTCCGGATATGAGTTTTCAGTATGCGCTGGTTATCACAACCGATATGGGAGCAAGTCCGGAACAGGTGGAAAGTGATGTGACATCACCGATTGAATCGGCGATGGCAACAACGTCCAACATTAAAAATATCAGTTCTGTTTCCTATAACAGTTATTCCGTCGTAACACTGGAATATGAGCAGAATGCAAATATGGATTCGGTGGTGATCGAAATTCAGCAGAGTCTTGATCAGGTATCCGGGCAATGGGATGATTCCATTGGAACACCTATGATTATGAAAGTCAATCCGGACATGATGCCGGTGCTGGCTGCAGCGGTGGATAAGGATGGCATGGATGCGAACGCACTTTCCGATTATGTGAAGAATGATCTTGCGCCGGCACTTGAAAGTCTGGAAGGAGTGGCTTCTGTCACTACGACCGGGCAGCTGGAAGAAAGCGTAGATGTAACACTCGATCAGGACAAGATAGACGCATTAAATAAAAAGATTCAGAAGAAGATCGATGAACAGTTTGAAAAGTCCCAGAAAAAAATTGATGCGGGGAAAAAGAAAGTAGAGAGTGGAAAGTCTTCCATCAGTCAGGGATCGGAGCAGTTAAACAGCGCGATTAATCAGACGATGGATCAGCAGAAGAAGCTCTACAAGACGGAACAGGATCTGAAAAAACAACTCGCAGAGTTAAAAAAACAGAAAGCTTCTTTGGAACAGATCCAGACCGGTATTCAGACCTTTATGAAGTCGGATGCCTATACCGGAATCGTGACGGTATTAAAAGATAACCCGCAGCTTGCAGAGAGCAGTGAGATGCAGGCACAGATCAAACAGGTTAATGTGGTTGTGAAAAAGCAGTTTTTGGCGTTGTCCTCGCTTGGAATCACAGTAAATACCTATGAGGATCTCCCGGCGGCATCCGCAGAAGTGGGAAAACTCCTGACCAAAGTCAATACAGGAATGAAAACCATTGAACGTGCACAGCAGAAGGTAGAGAGCGGAAAAGTCAGCCTGGCCTCGGCTTTAGATACGCTGAATGCCAATGCATCCATGACGGCACTTCAGGTCAGTGCTTCTTCTACCGAACTGGCCAATGCAGCCTCCTCCTTGGAGAGCGCACAGAGTAAACTGGATGAAGCCAAAGATACGGCACATGATTCCGCAGATCTGAATAAAGTGCTGAGCAAGGATACCATCACAAGCCTGCTTGCCGCGCAGAATTTTGATATGCCGGCGGGATATGCCATGGATGGGGATACTGAGTATCTGGTACGTGTGGGAGATGCCGTGCAGGATGTCAGCGAATTAAAAGACCTGCCGCTTGTGGATATGGGAATTGATGGAATTGATACAATCCGCCTTTCGGATGTGGCAGAAATCAAAGTGACGGATAATTCCGACGAGACGTATGCGGTGATTAATGGCAATCCGGGCATTATGCTTTCGATGGAAAAACAGACCGGATATTCTACCGGAGAAGTTACGAATCGTATTCTGGATAAATTCAAAGCGTTAGAAAAAGAAGATTCCAAGCTCCACCTGAATGTATTGATGAATCAGGGCGTATACATTGACATGATTGTAAACTCTGTAATGCAGAATATGATCTGGGGGGCAATCCTTGCTATTTTGGTATTGCTGCTGTTCCTGAAAGATATCAAACCGACAATCGTGATTGCATGTTCCATACCGCTTTCCGTTGTCGCTGCAATCGTGCTGATGTACTTTACCGGAATTACCTTAAATATTATTTCCATGTCCGGACTGATGCTTGGTATTGGTATGCTTGTGGACAACTCAATTGTTGTCATCGAAAATATTTATCGTCTGCGCGCAGAAGGCTATTCCATCCGGAAAGCAGCGGTAGAAGGATCAAAACAGGTGACGGGTGCGATCATTGCGTCAACGCTTACCACGATCAGCGTCTATGCGCCGATTATTTTTACAGAGGGAATTACCCGGCAGCTGTTTGTGGATCTTGCCCTGACGATTGCATATACCCTGGTAGCGAGTCTGGTCGTGGCATTGACGTTTGTCCCGGCGATGGCTTCTGTTACACTCAGAAAAACAAAAGATATCCGTCATCCGTGGTTCGATGCCGCCCGGGAATGGTATGGCAGAGTGCTGGAGTGGTGTCTGCGTTTCAAACCACTGGTACTGATTATTGCGGTGGTTCTTCTGATCGGAAGTGCAGCACTGTCACTTTCAAAAGGCTTAAACTTTATGGATATGGATATGGAGACAAATCAGCTTTCCGTCACGATTTCTGCAAAAGAGGGTGAGAAACTGACCTTTGAGGAATTAACACAGGCATCGGATGATGTGATTCAGAGAATCTCAAAAATCAAAGGAATCAAGACGGTCGGAGCGATGGCTGGTGGAGATTCCACGATGAATCTGATGGGTGGAGGAAATGACAGCGTCAGCATGTATATCCTGCTGGATGAGGACTCCAAAGTCAAAGCATCGGATGTGGAAGAAAAAATTGTCAGCAGGACGAAAGATCTGGACTGCAAAGTAGAAACCAACAGTTCTTCCATGGATTACAGCAGTTATTTCGGCAGCGGTCTTTCCGTCAGAATTAAAGGAAATGATATTGATACGCTGCAGAAGCTTGCCAAAGAAGTGGCAGATGTGATGAAGCAGACAAAGGGAACCGTGGATGTGGACGATGGTCTGGAAGATATGGAACCACAGCTTACCATTTCCGTGGATAAAGAAAAAGCTGCGGAATACGGATACACGGTTGCACAGGTATATCAGCTTGTCAGTGCGAAGATGGCAGACAGCAAGAGCGCAACCACGATTTCCACAGACATCAAAGATTATAAAGTCTATGTGCAGACACAGGAACAGACGGATACGAAACTGGACGATATCAGACAGATGACATTTACCCACACAGACAAAGACGGAAAAGAAAAAGAGATTCCTCTTACGAAAATCTGTGAGATGAAAGATACGACAACACTCAGCACCATGAAACGGGATGCACAGACACGTTATATTACGGTATCCTGTGGTGTGGATGAAGATCACAATGTCACACTGCTTGGCAATAAAATTCAAAAGAGTATGGATAAGCTGAATGTGCCGGAAGGCTATCATATCGAAATGACCGGAGAGGACGAGACAATCAGTGATTCCATGAGCCAGCTGGTTCTGATGATGATACTGGCAGTTATCTTTATTTATCTGATCATGGTGGTACAGTTCCAGTCACTCGTTTCTCCGTTTATCATTATGTTCTCGATTCCGCTTGCCTTCACCGGAGGATTTATTGCTCTGCTTCTGACAGGGCAGGAAGTCAATGTCCTTGCAATGCTTGGATTTATCATGCTGGCAGGTCTTATTGTAAACAACGGTATTGTACTGATTGATTATATCAATCAGGCAAGAAAAGCGGGTGTTTCTAAGCATGAGGCGATTATTTCATCCGGAAAGACCCGTGTTCGTCCGATTCTGATGACGGTATTGACCACAGTTCTTGCAATGCTGACTACGGCTCTTGGAATCGGTGACGGTTCCGACATGATGCGTCCGATGGCAATCACACTGATTGGAGGACTGGTTTATGGTACCGTTCTGACGCTGATTGTCATTCCATGTATCTACGATATGTTCCATCGGGAAAAGAACATGGTAGAAGAGGAATTATAGTGAATTTCACAGAAATCTTCTTGACAAAAAAGAGAGCCGCAAGTAAGATTAAATTATGTATAAAAAAGTGATGATGGAGAGGAGTACACATGGAATTCCTGAAAGAGAAGGATATTCATTGAAGTGGAGCATTGGCAGAGTTTTCGCGCAGAATGTTCCTGCAATGGCTGTAAGATATCCACAGGATGCAGTGTGGAAGGTAGCTCCGGAACTGGAATGTTGAATGTGGTGCATTGCCCTGTAGGCATTCCCGGATCGTCCCCGTTAAAGGACATGATGAGTATTACAAAGGTGGTACCGCGAGAGTTTTCGCCCTTTGTGCAGAAAAAGAAAAGGCTTTCTGTACAGAGGGCGTTTCATTTATATTAAGGAGGAACACATGAGCAAAGAATTAAGTAAAACATACGATCCGAAAGATATAGAGGATCGTCTCTATAAGAAGTGGGAGGACAATGGGTATTTTCATGCAGAAGTAGACCGCAGCAAGAAACCGTTTACCATTGTGATGCCACCGCCAAATATTACCGGTCAGCTTCACATGGGACATGCATTGGATAATACCATGCAGGATATCCTGATCCGTTACAAGAGAATGCAGGGATACAATGCACTGTGGCAGCCGGGTACGGATCACGCATCCATCGCTACAGAGGTAAAGGTGATTCAGAGTTTAAAAGAGCAGGGCATCAATAAGGCGGATCTGACCCGTGAAGAGTTCCTGGATAAGTGCTGGGAGTGGAGAAAAGAATACGGCGGACGTATAGTAAAGCAGCTGCGCAAACTTGGTTCTTCCGCAGACTGGCAGCGTGAGCGCTTTACGATGGATGAAGGATGTTCCCATGCGGTACAGGAAGTATTCACCAAGTTATATAAGAAGGGCTGGATTTATAAAGGTTCCCGTATTGTCAACTGGTGTCCGGTATGTAAGACTTCCATTTCCGATGCGGAAGTTGAGCATGAAGAGCAGGATGGATTTTTCTGGCATATCAATTATCCGGTTGTTGGAGAGGAAGGCCGCTTCGTAGAGATTGCCACCACACGTCCGGAGACACTGTTTGGTGATACTGCGGTGGCAGTAAACCCGGAGGATGAGCGTTATAAAGATATTGTCGGAAAGACTTTAAAGCTTCCGATGACGGACCGCGAAATACCGGTGATCGCAGATGCTTATGTAGACAAGGAATTTGGAACCGGATGCGTAAAGATCACTCCGGCACATGACCCGAACGATTTTGAGGTTGGAAAGCGTCATAATCTTGAAGAAATTGTTGTCATCAACGACGATGCAACGATGAATGAAAAAGCCGGAAAATATGCCGGAATGGACCGCTACGAGTGCCGGAAAGCACTGGTGGATGATCTTAAGAAAGAGGGACTTCTGGTAAAAGTTGTTCCACATTCCCACAATGTCGGTGTGCATGACCGCTGTCATACAACGGTTGAACCGATGATCAAGCAGCAGTGGTTTGTAAAGATGGATGAGATGATCAAGCCGGCTGTGGAAGGTGTGAAGAACGGAGATATCAAACTTCTTCCAAAGCGTATGGACAAGACCTACTTTAACTGGACCGACAACATCCGTGACTGGTGTATCAGCCGTCAGCTGTGGTGGGGACACCAGATGCCGATTTGGTACGGCCCGGACGGCGAAATCTTCTGTGAAGAAAATGTTGAAGAAGCTCAGGCTGCCGCAGACAAACATTATGGCAAACACGTTGAGCTGACCCGTGAAACTGATGTTCTTGATACCTGGTTTTCTTCCGGGCTGTGGGCCTTTTCAACTCTCGGCTGGCCGGATAAAAGCGACTATCTGGATACGTTCTATCCGACATCTGTGCTGGTAACCGGCTTTGACATCATTTTCTTTTGGGTTGCCCGTATGATGATGATGAGCATGTACATGATGAAGAAGGTACCGTTCCGCAAATGCTACATTCATGGTCTGGTTCGCGACGAAAAAGGCCAGAAAATGTCCAAGTCCAAAGGCAACACCATTGATCCGATGATTCTGGTTGAGCAATACGGTGCCGATGCGCTGCGTTTCTTCATGGCCGCCATGGAAACTCAGGGGCGCGATATCAATATGTCGGAAGCCCGCATTGCCGGTTATCGCAATTTTGCTACCAAATTATGGAATGCCGCCCGCTTCGGTGAAATGAACGAATGCAGACTGCGCTCGGATTTTGATGAAACTAAGGCAGAGCTGGCGGTCAACCGGTGGATTATTGCCAAAGCCAAACAGGCGACCAAAGAGGTAACCGATAATCTGAACGCTTTCCGCTTTTCGGAAGCGGCCAATGCCGTTTACCAGTTTACCTGGGGCTCTTTCTGCGACTGGTATATTGAGATGATTAAGCCGATTTTGTATGGCGAAGACGAAAAGGCCAAAGCCGAAACCCGTGCTGCTTTTGCCTGGGTTCTTGACCGGATTTTGGTTATTCTGCATCCGTTTATGCCGTTTATTACCACCGAACTGTGGAATAACACCTGCGATGAACGTAAATGCAAACTGATTAATTTTGCCTGGCCGAAAGATGCGGCTTTTGATACCGCGGCCATGGACGAGGTTGACTGGTCGATTGAGCTCATCAGCGCCATTCGTTCACTGCGGGCAGAAATGAATATTCCCGCCGGTGCCAAATTGACGGTTTATCTGAAAGACGGCAACGCGCAGTCCTGTGCTAATCTGCAAAGCTTTAATCAGATTATCTGCTCTCTGGCGCGTTTGGACAAGCTGGAATGTTTTGCCGCCGGACAGGAAATCAGCAAAGATATGGTTTCAGGCGTTTTCCGCGAAGGCATCATCTTGCTGCCGTTGAAAGGCGTGGTTGATTTTGCCGCCGAAAAAGAACGTTTGAAAAAGGAATTGGACAATCTCAACAAATATTTGGAAGGCTATGCCCGCAAACTGAGCAACCCGAGCTTTGTCGAGCGCGCTCCTGCCAAAGTAGTCGAAGAAGAAAAACGCCGACAGGCCGAAGCAATGGAAAACAAAGCCAAAATCGAAGAAGCCCTGCAGCGTATTGCCAACTTCTGATACAAAAATCCCCTGAAATTTTTTCAGGGGATTTTGTTTCGGAAAAACGTTTCTGACAGCAAAACTTGCTAAGGGATGGTTTTTCTGTTAGAATTAAAACTGATTTATTATTGTTTCCGGGGAGAAGGCTGATGCAGGAGAATGACGAAAATACGGTTAATCAGGAAGATGAAATGCCGTCGCAGGATACAGCGCACGAATATCCTGATCAGGAAGGGGCATCTGTGCCGGCGGAAGATGACGGAAATGAAAGCCGCTCCCGTCCCAATCGGGGAAAACAG
>OMAN01000484.1_pt1 | contig 17355 bp, 18 predicted proteins | sample 1644701 | NCBI WGS metagenome assembly OMAN01 (sample SAMEA103958124, study PRJEB25191) | human gut metagenome | biome: human-associated habitat [ENVO:00009003]; feature: intestine environment [ENVO:2100002]; material: feces | place: Germany | collected 2013/2015 | reverse complement strand
CGTCCGATTAGGCATAAGAGTATCATTTCCAGAGAGCCTTTTTTGAATTGCTGGATATATTTGTTATTCATATCGTCGCCTCTCTTTAGTTTCGCTATTTAGGTTCGCTAAGTAGCAACTATATTATATCTCTTCCGAGGTATCAGAGTCAATAGGCTTAACGAAAAAGTTACAAGGTGTGTGAGTAAGGTACTAACGGAATAGTGGGTTGCTGTCTATCAAATTCTTGCGTGTTACTTTATGGCACATGAGCATTCGCCCCCGGATTGTCGTTACCATATCCCTCCAAAAGATTGATAACGCCCCAAATGCCTAAGCCTGCTCCAAGAGCGATAACAAGGGTCTGCAATACGTCTACTGCGCTGTTGAAAAATGCCATATAATATCCTCACTTTCTGCCGCTTTGCGGCGATAAATAGTTTGTTTTTGGTTTTGGGTATGAAAAAAGCCGCCTGTGTTCGGCGGCTGCGTCCCCGCGCTGCTTAAACTGCTGCGGCGCGGCGGTATTCAGTTGTCATTTTTGTAAGGGTTGATACGCTGCGGCTTCCTGCCGCGCTCCAAGTAGGGGCGCGTACCATATAGCCCGTGTTTACAGTTCGGATAGATTACCACCTCCCTTACGGTGCTGCGTCCTCCTGTACGTCAATTTCGTAGTAGTCAAATACTTCGTCCGGCTTCACGATAGCGGGGCGGCGTTTTAAGTGCTTTTCCATGTCAAAGGCGTTTTTCGGGTCTGCGTCGGACAGGTACTTGTATTTCGGGTGCTTCGTGATGTCGTACTTATCAGAGAAGAACGGGCGCACACCTCTAAGCTGCAAGATACATTTCCCGCCGTCCATGACCGCGATTTCGTCCTGCGTCATAAGCTCTTTGCCTAACTTCTGATAGTTCAGCCCATGCGAAAGCTCCCGCCCTCTGGTTTCGGAAGTATTGAAGCTGTCAATCGTTTCTTTGCCTAAGATTTCCGATATTTCTTTGAGCGTCGTTTTTTCCTTGCCGCCCAAGAAAAGGGTCGTGTCGCAGTTGCCTACAATCGTGTCGGCGTTATCCTTGTAGATTGCCTTTAGCTGCGACTGTGATTGCAAAATAATAGAAGCCGATATTTCACGGCTTCGTATGGTCGCTATGAGCTTTTCAAACTTCGGGATTTGACCGATATTCGCAAACTCGTCTAACAGGCAGCGCACATGAACAGGAAGCCGCCCACCGTAAACGTCGTCGGCCTTGTCGCATAACAGGTTGAAAAGCTGCGTGTAGAGAATGGAAACAACAAAATTGAAAGTGTCGTCGGTGTCGGAGATGATAACGAACAATGCCGTTTTTCTATCCCCCAAAGTATCAAGCTCCATTTCGTCGGTTTCCATGAGTTCGCGCAGTTCCCGTATGTCAAAGGGGGCTAACCTCGCGCCGCAGGAAATAAGGATTGACTTTGCTGTTTTGCCCGCCGCAAGTTTGTACTTCTTGTACTGTTTGACTGCAAAATGCTCCGGGTCTTTTTCTTCCAGACGTTCAAACATAAGGTCTACCGGGTTCTTAAAGTCCTCGTCGTCCTCGCGGGCTTCCGACGCATTTATCATTTCAAGCAGCGTCGTAAAGTTCTTTTCCTCGTCGGGGGCTTCGTACCAGATATAGCCGATAAGCGCGGTATAGTAGAGCTTTTCGGCTTTTACCCAAAAATCCTCGCCGGATTTGTCCCCGTCGCCTTTGGTGTTGGCGATAATGGTATTGACTAACTTCAAAATGTCCTTTTCGCTCCGCAGATAGGCAAAGGGATTGTATTTCATGGATTTTTTGAAGTTAATCGTATTCAGCACTTTGATTTTGTACCTGCCCCGCTGCAAGAGCTTCCCGCACTCGATTAAGACGGTGCCTTTCGGGTCGGTAACAACATAGCTGCTGTGCATTTGCATTAAATTCGGCTTTACGAAAAAACGGGTCTTGCCGCTGCCGGAACCGCCGATAACAAGAATGTTTTTGTTTCTCGCATACTTCGGCTGCTTCGGGCGGCTGCTCATCATCAGCCTTTCGGTCTGCGTCAGCAGCACGTTATTTTCAAAAACGGGGTCGATATACGGCTTTATATCCTCCGCGCCGCCCCAACGGGCAGAACCGTACTCCATGCCTTTCCGGTATTTCTTCGCGTTTTTGCCTTTCATGTAAACGGCAAGCCGGACAATGACCGCCCCCGCAATGCCGATTAACAGGTCGATAGGGTGCAGGCTCGGCGCGATACTGGAAAAGGCGGCGGCAAAACCCGTCCCAAGCTGCAAGAGCTTTTCGCTCGCGTCTGCGCCGGGGGTAAGGCGTATTGCTGCGCCTATCTTGTCAAACAGATAGACAAAGAGCAGATAAGGAAGCCCCCGGATAAGCAGCTTTTTGACTTCCTGCTTCATAGCGACACCTCCCTGTCTTTGTTCTTTACTTTGTCCCGCTGCGCGTTCAAGCCCGCCGCCTTTTCTTTCAGAGAGGAAAGCAGCTTGCGGATAGAGGGCTTTTTCTCCTGTGTCAGTTTCTTTGCGGAAAATTCCTTAAAGGCTGCGGTCAGCACGTCAGCGTCGCGCCCTTTGAAAAACACAAGGTAGCGGGGCGGGCTTTCTGTCGTGTCCTTTTTCAGTGCAAAGTCGATACCGTACTTTTTCGCCGTACTCTCAAAGGCTTTGATATTGCCCTCGGTAATCTCAATGTTGGAAACGCCCGCGTTCTGCTTCATAAGCTGCTTTAAGGTCTGTTTGCCCTGCGGCGTTTTGTCTTTCTGCTTCTTCATCTGTGCAAGCAGCGTTTTCATAGCCTTTTGAAGCGTCTGCGCGGTCAGCTTCCCGGTCTTGATGTAAAGGGCTATGGTCTTTTCGTTGATTTCATCTTGCATATACCGTCCTCCTTTCGCGGTAGTCTGATAGTGTTAGGGTGGTACGCCGCTGCGGTAGCCGCCCATAGGCTTTAGATACGGACGCGCAAGCCGTTCAAATCCTCGGCGCGGATACCCACAAGGTACCATTCCTGCGCCGCGCTCATTTCAATGCGGGTTGGCTTCCATTTGCCGCCTGTGAATACGTCGAAACACTCCCCGCAATGCAAACCGCCGTAATAGTCGGCAATGTCAAAGCGAATGTCGTAGCGGTCGGTCTGTTCGTCAAAAATCAAAGCTCCTGTTTTCTGTGCCATGTGGTAATCCTCCTTTAGATTTTGCCTGTCGCCATATCGTGAGCGACAAGAGCGGTATAGTAGCTGTCAATGGTATTCGGCGCATTGAACAACACCGCTTTAAGGTACTGTTTGATGTTGCGGATTTTGGTGGTATTCTCTTTCATACAGTCAAAGACAAATTCAATGTGGCTGCTGTTGAGCTTCATAAACTTTGCCTTGACAAGCTCTGCTGGGTAATCGTCCCCGGCGATACGGATTGTCTTTCTCTTGCTGCATACCGTTTCAAGGATAATCGAAACAATTTCGTCCAGACGGTCTTTGTCTACCTGCCCGTAGCGTACAAAATGGTCGTACTCGATATTGTCCTTGATGATTTCTTCATAAACGCTGTATGCGTCTGTCGCTTCCTTTCGTTTCCGTTCCGGCGGCGTAGCCGCTTCCTCGTCGTAAGGCAAGGGATTTAGGGAATGGATAGGAATGGAATCGGTACTTGATAAATCCGTATTTGATTTTTCTTTTTTGGGTAAGTCAGTTCTTTGTATATCTTTATTTAATTGCGTTGGATTTTCCAACGTAGGTTTTTCCTGCGTAGGTTTTTCCAACGTTGGATTATCCAATGTTGGATTTTCCAATGTAGGTAAATCCGATACAGGCGGGGTCTGCGGCTGCTCAAAAATCACATAATCCGCGCCGCGCAAGCGTCCTTTCTCGTCGCGCTCCCTTGAACGCACGATATACCCGGCGCGTTCCAGTTCCTTAATGGCTTCCCGGATAGCGTCGATTTTCTCCCGGTTGATAAAGGACAGTCCCGCAAGGGTATAGTCCCAATCCTCCGGCAAGGACAGCATTTGCGATAACAACCCTTTTGCCTTTAGAGATAGCTCTTTGTTCCGCAGGTGGTGGTTGCTCATAACCGTATAGCCCTTGTTGCGCTCCACTCTGAAAACTGCCATAGCTTCATCACTCCTTTGCTGCATACCTGTTACGCAATAGAAACGCGATTTTGAGGGTTTAGGTATCAATCCCTTGCCCGCTGAAAACCGCGCCCGCAAAGCCGCGTAAATCAAGGGCTTTTTTTTCTGCCTACTGCGTAACAAAGGGCATGAAAAAAGCGGCGTTCCTGTTCTTCCTTGTGGGAAGTGAGAAACGCCGCCTGTGCGGTGCGTTATTCTGCTTCTTCGGCTATGAGGTCTTGTATGACTTCGCCAAAGTCTGCCGTAAAGGAAAAAATGAAGTATTCCAAAACGGCGGGGTCTGCGTCCATAGGCTCGGCTTCCTCGGAAAAGAGCAAGCCCATAAGCCCGTAGAGCATTTTTATGATTTTGAACAGCTTTCCCCGGTCGGCGGGGGTGTTCATAGTAACAAGTACGTCGGTCAAGCGGTTTACGGTTTCCATGTCGCCGCCTGTCGTTACCCATACCATTTCTGCGAATGGCTGCGTGATTGCTCCGGTTACAAGGTTTACCTTATCCTTGCTGATTTCGCCGGACGGGAGTATAATACCCTTGTCTAAAAGTACGTTTTTCATGTCGTCCTCCTATAATTTGTGGTGCCAAAATGGTGCCCGGTCTTACAAAATCATCTTATACGGAGATACGGCAAGATAAATGACGATACGCGGAAAACCTTGATTTTAAGCCATTTTCGCAAGGTTTTATAAACACTTGCGCGGGCTTATAAGAAGATTTCCGTCTATCAAATCAATAAAAAATCAAAATAGGTAAGAAAACGGAGGAATAACTGTGAAATTTTCAAAAGCAACCAAACTTTCAGCAATTATTATGACATTTGTGCTTGTGCTGGGCCTTGTGGCGTGCTCCGCCGACAAAACGGAGAAGAAAAAAAGCAATGTCGATATTAAAACTTTAATGGCACAAGAGCCGAATGACGCAGACGAGGCTGCGAAGCTTTACGATAAGCTTTTGCAAGCCGAAAACGATATTCTCTCGAATAATTCGGCTCTTTGGGAAAAAGTGTTTTTATCGGCAAATAAAAATACGCCGATGATTGAGGACGGCACAAACTACGGAGATTTCCTTTTAAGCACGGTAGAGGGGAGCAAGAGCGATTTCAGCGCAGATGAATATAAAATTCTTAAAGCTGCGGCGGAGCAGATTAAGGAGATAGAAGGAAAACTTACGATTCTGGAGCAAAAATATCCCGGCTGCGGAAAAAAGCCGTCAAGCGGGGAATGCGTTGACGCGGCGAGTGCCGGAATGGCAGGCGATGCGAGCAAGCTTATGAAATTTCCGAGCTTTAACGGTAAAGATCTCGACGGCAACGACGTAAACAGCAGCGACCTTTTCTCGGGCAACACCGTAACGGTAGTCAACTTCTGGTTCACCTCCTGCAAACCTTGCGTAAGCGAGCTTGCGGATTTGGAGGCACTCAACAAGGAGCTTGCCGCAAAGGGCGGCGGGGTTGTCGGCATAAATTCATTTACTCTTGACGGCAATAAAAAGGAGATTTCCGAGGCAAAAGATATTTTGTCAAAAAAAGGCGCAACATACAAAAATATTTGGTTTGACACAAACAGCGAGGCAGGAAAGTTCACATCGGGACTGTATTCTTACCCGACTACATATGTTGTCGATAAAAACGGCAATATAGTGGGTCAGCCGATAGTCGGTGCAATAACTTCACCCGAACAGGCGGCAAAGCTTAACAAGCTTATTGACACTGCAATTGCAAACAGCAAGTGATTGACAAAGATGATATATAATCCTGTATTTCGGCATATTGTTTGCTGTTTTCCGTTTATTCGTTTCTGACATTTCGTTTTAAGCAATTGATGTTTGTTACGGACTTTTCGCAATACGCAAACCTCCTGCGGCAGTTTTTGCTTCTGCCGCAGGAGGTTTTGTTATCGGCTTTTTTACCGCAAAATACGGCGGATTATACGGTAACGGTATAAAAACATTGACAAACTTTGCACAAATGTTAAGAAATTATTAAATATCGCAAAGTATATTGCATTGCAAGGTAGTGGGTGTTATAATGCAATTAAAAGGACGGAGCAGCCGCACATAAAGCGCGTCTTTGTGCCGCAAGGCTCACGGCTGCAATACAGGCGTTTTCAGCTTCGCCGGAAAGGAGAGTTTGATGAATACGCAATTTAAAAAAGGTGTTCTGGAGCTTTGCGTGCTGTCGCTTTTAAAGCGTGGCGACAAGTACGGCTACGAGCTTGCGGACACCGTCGGTAAACAGATAGACGTTTCGGAGGGCACTATATACCCGCTTCTTAAAAGGCTCAAAGCCGAGGGGTATTTTGAAGTGTACCTGCGCGAATCCACATCGGGACCCGCGCGGAAATATTACCGTCTGACTCAAAAGGGTTATGACACACAACGCCTTTTGGAAAACGAGTGGAAGGACTTTACAAAGAGCGTGTCTACTTTATTAGGAGGTGAAAACGGTGACTAAGATCGAATTTTTACAACAGCTTTACAATCTGCTCGGCGGTTTACCGGCCGATGAGCGCGACGATATAATAGCCGACTTTGAAGAACACTTCTCCGTCGGCACGAGCGAGGGTAAAAGCGAGGAGCAGATTTGCTCGGAGCTCGGTGACCCCAAAAGCTGCGCCGCGCAATATCTTAATGACGAGCCGAAAAAAGCCGACGCCGTATACGGCGCAGAAAAAAACGGCAATCCGAGATATGAAACCAAGGCGTCCGATGTAATCGGTGCCTCTCCCCGTCCTCAAAATGCGCGCGGCGGTTATTACGGCACGGAAAAGGGTAATCCGCAGCGAAATCATATGCTGTGGTCAATTCTGTTTTTCTTCGGGGTATTCGCGGCAATAGGAGTGTATCCGTCAAGCATAGGTATGATGGCAAGCTTTTTTGCTTGTCTCTTCTTCGCCGGAGTAACGGGCGCAATAGCGGCTTCGCCGGCGGCATTCGGATTTGTATTTTCCATAGGGATTATGCTCTTTGCGGCAGGACTTTTCCTATTCCTTTTTATGACGTGGTTCTTAAAGCTGTCATGGCGCAGGGCCGATTTGTAAGGGGGAGAAAAATATGAAGAAAAAGAAAGACGGGCTTATAAAGGGCATGATAGCCGCGGCGATAATATTTGTCGTCGGATTTATACTCGCGGTCTGCTTCGGCGCTTATCTCGGCGCGGACGCGGTAAGGCACATAGCATCGGGCGAGACGTTTGAAGAGTTTGTCGAAGAGCGCTTCCCGAATATAGATTTTGACGATGGTCAAACGGTAAACGAGTCGCAAACAGAAAAGTCAATGCTTCCGTCGGGGTCGGCACTTGAAATTTCCGCTCCGTACGGCGATATTAAAATTAAGGCTTCCGACAGCACTGAGGTAAGATGCGTCTTGAATCAAGCAAATGACAGCGGCGCGAAGCTCGATTTGTCCGACGATAAAATCATATTGGACGGCGGCGGCAGTACTTACGGAATAGCCGAGCTTACGGTTTACCTGCCGAAAAGCGTTACGCTCTTAACGGTTTCAAATAACAACGGCGATATCGACATAGACGGAGTAAATCTCAATACGCTTACGATAAATTCTGTTTCGGGAGATATAGATTTGTCCGACATCACAGCCGAGAGGGGAAAAATCAAAAGCTCGGCAGGCGAGACGGAAATATCGGAAACCGCCGTTTTTACGAAAATGCTCGAGGTGAACCAAAGCTTCGGCGATATAGAGATCGATGTTCCGAGGGATCCCGATAAAATCAAATTTATAATTTCCTCCGAAACGCCGCTTGATGAAAAATCAACGTGCGACAGCTACCTTTTGTCGCTTGCGCGAAGCACCGACGACAAGGCGGAATATACCGTAAACGTAAAGAACGGCGAATTATCGGTAAAAAATTCCGACAATTGATTTAAAACGCACAAAATGATAATATAAATATAATGTATAATAAATAAGGAGTGTTTATTATGAAAAAGAAGCTTTACAGAAGCAGTACAGACAAAATGATTTGCGGAGTTTTAGCCGGCTTTGCCGAGTATATAGATGTAGACCCGACAATAGTCCGCCTTGTTTATACGGCACTGACCTTATTCACCGCAGGCTTCCCCGGAATACTGTTTTACATCATCTGCGCCATTGTAATTCCGCAGAAGCCGTTTGACGTCGAGCCGTAATTCGAGCGACTGTTACAGAAACCCGTATTTAAACCGAATAAAAAAATATTTTCGCTCCCATTTAGCGACGGTTATTTCACCGCGCCTCGGATATAATCTCTTAAAGTGCGTATTTTATGCAGATTATAACAAGGCGTGGTGATTTTTTTGAAAAATTCCGATTTTACCGGACAGGCTGTTTTGCGAAGGGTATCCGACCTCCCCGAGCCCGTGCGGGCGGTGCTTTGGCACGTGGCATATTTCATATGCGGTATGCTGTTTGCTTCGGCGAGCAATTTGTCGGCGGTATCGCCGTTCGGCGTGGCTTTTTGCGCGGCGGCCGAAAATAAGTACATACTCTCGGCGGGTCTCGGCGCGGCGGCAGGTTATATCCTGACACAGGACAGCATATCGTCGCTTCGACTGATAGCGGCGAGCGTGTGTGCCGGAGTTCTCGCACGCGTTATGAGAGAATTTGAAAAGGTGCGAAACGGCAGGCTGCTGCCGTCGTGCATTGCGTTTCTCTCTTGCTTTTTGTCGGGAATGGCGGTGCTTTTTGCAAACGGGCTGACGGGTGAGACGTTTCTTTTGTACCTCGGAGAGGGTGTAACGGCCTTTGCCGCGGCGTATTTCTTTTCGACTGCGCAATATGTTCTTGAAAACGGCAAGCCCGTGCGCGGCGTAACTCTTGAGGAGGCGTCGGCGGTTTTGGGCTCCGGATTTCTTATTATGTGCTCGCTGTCGGGTCTTACCGTGCTTGAGGTCTCCCCTGCGAGAATGATAATGGTATTCGGCGTGCTTTTTTTCGCCGCGATTTATAAGGAGGCGGGCGGTGCGGTAGGCGGAATGCTTGCGTTTTTACTTATTGCGATAAGCTCCGATACGGGAGCCGTTTCGGCTTCGTTTGCCGTAGGCGGCCTTCTTGCGGGCGCATTTTCGCGCCTCGGCAGAAGAGCCGTACCGCCTGCGTTTTTCGCGTCGTTCCTCACCGCATATATGTTTTCGGGCGGCGGCAGCGAAAAGTATTTTTTGATTATAGAGGCCGCTTTGCCGTGCGCGGTGTTTATGTTTTTGCCGAACAGCCTGTTTATAAAGACGGAGGGCTTTCTTTTGCCGAAGGACTCGGCGGCGAACGCGTCGGCGGAAAACGGTGAGGTAAGGCGCAGAATACATGCGGCGAGAACTGCCGTAGACGATATTGAACGCTCCGTGAGCGCGGTTTCGAAAAGACTTTCCGAAATGGAGAGCTGCGCCGGCGAAAAGCTGATGCTCGAGGTTCAAAGCTCGGTTTGCTGCGGATGCGGCAGATATGATTTTTGTTGGGAGCAAAATTTCAAAGAAACAAGGAACGCACTTGACGAGATGTATGAAACGCTGAAAAAAGGCGGAGTTATGTCGCGCGATAAGCTCCCGTCGCCGTTTTCAAGCAGATGTATACGGCAGACCTCTTTTGCCGAAACATATTCAAGGCTGTTTTTCGGCGTCGTCTTTTCGGAGGCGGCAGATAAAAAAACAGACGAGGTGCGGCTTGTCACGGCCGACCAGTTCGGCGGCATAAGCGATATGCTGCGCGATCTCGAAAACGAGTTTAACGGCGATGTAAGCTTTGATACGAAAACGGCGGAGCGGATAAGGAAAAAGGTCAGGGACAGATTTTGCTGCGATACCGACTTCGTATCGTGTTTAAGAGACAAAAACGGCAGAATGTTTTGCGAAATCACCTTTTCGGAGGTGCCGTCCTCCCTTAATATAGGCGAGCTGCGTGACGCAGTCGGCGAAACGTGCGACAGAGAATTTGAGCTGCCCGTGATAAAGGGCGACAGAAGCGTAAGGCTGTGCGAAAAGACGGCGTATTCGGTAGAGAGCGCGTGCTCACAGATACCGGCTGACAATGAAAAGCTCTGCGGCGACACGTTTGAGAGCTTTTACGACGGCAGGGGAAATTATGTTGTGATTCTCTCGGACGGTATGGGCACGGGTCCGCGTGCGGCACTCGATTCGGCTATGGCGTCGGGTCTTATGGCAAGGCTTGTCAAGGCGGGCTTCGGGTTTCAGAGTGCCTTAAGGCTTGTGAATTCCTCTCTCCTTTTAAAGTCTCGCGACGAGTCTCTCGCAACGCTCGATATAGTAAAAATAGACCTGTATACCGGCAAGGCGGTCTTTTATAAGGCGGGAGCGGCACCGTCCGTGATTCGCCGTCAAAACGGCAAGCTGCTCGAAATAAAAAAGGCGGCTCTGCCTGCCGGAATACTTCGCGACGCGACGTTTTCCTCATGCGAGGGACAGCTTGAAAACGGCGATACGGTGATTATAGCGTCCGACGGTGCGTACGAATACGCGCACAACGCGGTAAAGGAGGAGCTGCAAAGCGGTGGCGCAAAAAGAGCGAGTACCAAGGCGAAAAATATCAGCCTGCGCGCAAAAAAGGCAAAGGGCAAGGCTCGCTGTGACGATATAACCGTGATTGCTCTCAACATAAGCGGACGAGCGAGAAGAGAGCAAAAAATTTAAATGTCGAATTGACTGAGTTCCATAAGGCGGTTTTGCTTCAAAATAACATCTTTTTGCACAATAATGCGTTAATCCCTCGGACATGCGTCGGCATTATCCGAGGGGTTCGCCTTTTTCTGCCGTTTCCCTTATGAACACTCGACCCTCGTCTCTTTTTTTGTATTCACGCCGAATTTTAAAGCGCGGCGAAATCCCGCTTACGGCAAATCATACGCCGCAAAGTGCGACTTCTGTAACTTTTTTGTGAAATTGTAAGTAAAAAATCAAATATTTCATTGACATTTAAGTATTTTTACGGTAAATTATTAGGTGTATTTGACTATCCGGATAAAGATAGTCTCGTAACAGTCAGAAAGGGGATTAGAATTAATGGCTAAAAAAGAAAAAGTCACGTTAACTCCCGAAGAAATCGAAGCTAAAAAAGCTCGCAAAAAGGAAAAGAGAATTATATTCGGAAAAACCTTTGAAAGAGCGATAGTTTGGCTGCTTGCAGTGGTGCTTGTTTACAGCGTAACCTATATTTCGCTTAACAATAAGGGCGTCGCAGCGGTTTCGGCAACTCCCGCACAGAGCGGCTCGCAGAATGCCGGCGGCAGCGCGTCCAAATCCGATTGGGATACAAGCGCAAACGGCAGCGGTTCTTCGCAGTCGGGTTCTCAGAGCAGCACCTCGGGTGACAATGCTTCCGGAGGAAATGCGGCGGCAGCAACAGGCGTGGACGCAGCGGCAGCAGCCGAGGCTATAAACGCAGCTACCGCAAAGGCGGTTGCGGCAGGCTATCACTGGACGAGATCCGCTCAGTACACACAGCCTATAGATGTCGGTAGTGCTACAAGTGGTCTTAACACTCTCATCAAAGGTATTGACTCCGAGGCGTCTCTTGACTCCGTTGTAGGCGGCTTCATCGGTATCGGCGACAAGGAAATGGATATCGAAAAGGGCGGCAGCGCAGCCGAGCAGATTGATTATCACGGCGAGAACTATGCTCTTCAGGCTACCTCGCTTAAAGCCGAGGACCTCAAGAATCTCAAGGTTGACGGCAACACCTACACCTTTGAGGTTGAAAACGCAACTTCACCTCAAACGGATAAATCGACCGCTATGTCAAGACTTACAAACGACATTCTCACTCAGAGCATGGTTGACAGCGAAATCAAGAATTTCATAAGCGCGGCAAAGATAAACTCCGCAACAATTGAATACACCAACATCAAGGCAACCGTAGTTATCGAGGACGGCAACCTTAAGGAATTCAAGTATTCCTATGACGGCAACGTAGCTGAGCTCAATATCAAGGTAGCGTTCATCAGCGTTAACGGTAAGGGCGCAATGCACGTTGATGGTGCTTACACCAACTTCGTTTATTGATAAGAATTCGGCATTTACCGAAGGATGAAAAATAAAATCACTTCTTTATAAATGAAAGGGAGAGAAATCAATGGCTAAAAAACAAAAGGTTGAACTTACCCCCGAAGAAAAGGCAGCTAAAAAGCTCAGACATTCAAACGGTTGGGTACGTTTCTGGGCAATAGTAGTGGCTCTTGCTCTTACGGCAGGCATTTACGGACTTGCAAGCAAAACCGCAGGCAAGGAGTCGGCAGCAACGGGTACGGCAACTGCTTCGGGCTCATCAACAGGCTCATCAAGCTCTTCGTCGGGCTCATCATCGGGTTCTTCATCGAGCTCTTCATCGGGCGCTTCCGCTTCTTCTTCGAGCAGCGCGTCGGCTTCTGCCGGTGACAGCAGCGGTGCGGCAGCGGCAGCTTCATCAGGCGTAGACGCAGCAGCGGCAGCCGAGGCTATAAACGCAGCTACCGCTAAGGCAGTTGCGGCAGGCTATCACTGGACAAGATCCGCTCAGTACACTCAGCCTGTTGACGTCGGTAGTGCTACAAGTGGTCTTAACACTCTCATCAAAGGTATTGACCCCGAGGCGTCTCTTGACTCCGTTGTAGGCGGATTCATCGGTATCGGCGACAAGGAAATGGATATCGAAAAGGGCGGCAGCGCAGCCGAGCAGATTGATTATCACGGCGAGAACTATGCTCTTCAGGCTACCTCGCTTAAAGCCGAGGACCTCAAGAATCTCAAGGTTGACGGCAACACCTACACCTTTGAGGTTGAAAACGCAACTTCACCTCAAACGGATAAATCGACCGCTATGTCAAGACTTACAAACGACATTCTCACTCAGAGCATGGTTGACAGCGAAATCAAGAATTTCATAAGCGCGGCAAAGATAAACTCCGCAACAATTGAATACACCAACATCAAGGCAACCGTAGTTATCGAGGACGGCAACCTTAAGGAATTCAAGTATTCCTATGACGGCAACGTAGCTGAGCTCAATATCAAGGTAGCGTTCATCAGCGTTAACGGTAAGGGCGCAATGCACGTTGATGGTGCTTACACCAACTTCGTTTATTGATAAACGCACTCCCTTAACCGAATAAAAAAACAAAGAGCTGTAAATTTAATTTACAGCTCTTTTTGTATGGCATCGGCCGAATTTTCAAACGGCAAACACATTTTGCTTTTACGGATTTACAACGTTTATCGGCTTGCCCGAAACAAACGCCTCGATGTTGCTTTTGAATATTCCCATAAGTCTCTCGCGCGTTTCAAATGCCGCCCACGCTATGTGCGGCGTGATAAAGCAGTTTTTCGCCGTGAGCAACGGATTGTCTTTTGCCGGCGGCTCGGTTGACAGCACGTCTACTCCCGCGCCTGCGATTTCACCCGAATTCAGCGCGTCGGCAAGAGCTTTTTCGTCAACAACCGGCCCGCGAGAGGTGTTTATGATAAACGCTGTTTTTTTGCACTTGCTCAAAAAATCGGCGTTTACGATTTTTTCCGTCTCTTTTGTGAGAGGGCAGTGGAACGTAATAATGTCGGCGTTTTCCGCAAGATCATCGAGGTTCTTTGCCCATCTGAAATTCCTGCGCGCGCTCTGGTCGGTAACGTGACCCGACAGCGCTATGATGTTCATTTTATAGGCCTCGGCTATGTCGGCTACGGCTCCGCCGATTTTTCCGAAGCCGACTATGCCTATCGTTTTGCCGGAAAGCTCGGTAAGCGGCTTTTTCCAAAAGCAAAAGTCGGGGCAATTTGACCATTCGCCGTTTTTTACCGCGTCCGAATGCAGGGCAACGCCTACGGCAAGCTCCGAAATAAATGCAAATACGAGCTGTGCCACGCCCATGGTGGAATAAGCCGGTATATTTGAAACCGGTATACCCTTTTCCTTGAGATACGCGCAGTCCACCACGTTGTAGCCCGTCGACAGGAGCGCGACGAATTTCACGTTTTGCATTTTGTCTATCTCGGCTCTTGTGAGCGGAGTTTTATTTGTTACGACTATGTCTGCGTCGTGTGTTCGTTCAACGATTTTTTCGCGCGGTGTGCGGTCGAAAATCTCGACCTCGCCGTATTTTTTCAGAAAATCCCAGCTCAAATCGCCCGGATTTGTCGTCTTGCCGTCAAGAATAACTGTTTTCATATAAAAAACCGCCTTTCGGTAAAGCTTTGCTTTTGAGCTAATTGTAACACAACCTCAAAGGAATTTACACCTAAAAGGCAAAAAATACTTCATATTTTCATATTTTGTTTGACCTTACCAATAATATGATATAAAATTATATATAATCTATTACTATGCCCTGCAATAATAATTTTTGGGTGGTACCGATTTGACCGACAGAGAACTTACGCGAAGAAAGCTCCTGAATATTTTAGCATGTGTGCTGCTGATTTTGGCAGTCGCACTTTTAGTGTTGACTTTTCTTATGCAGATAAACGATGTTTCGTCGGCATATGACGAAGTGCTCGAGCGTCTTGCGGAGTTTGAGGCGGCCGTTGCGTCAATTCCGAGCAAGTGGCTCGTGATTCTCGTGATTTTCCTTATATACATAGGCAAAGTGCTTATTCCCCTGCCGATAACAGCGGTCTGTGTTATAGCCGGTATGGTATTCCCCACGCCGATAGCCGTGGCTGTGAATTTTGCCGGTATGACATTGCTTATGACGATAAAGTTTTATTGGGGCAAGCACCTCGGCGGCGGAACAATACACAAGATTCTCACAAGATACGATAATGTTCGCCGTATGATGGAATCGGGTAAAAGAAGCACCGATTGGATTTTGGTGCTTTTTAGGCTAGTGCCGTACTTCCCGATAAATTCCATAAGTCAGCTCTACGGGGCGCTTGAATACGACTATTGGAAGTTTATTTTGCTGTCACTTTTGGGATTCACGCCTAAAATTATTTCTTACAGCATGATAGGTCGTCACGTTTATAACCCGTTTTCACTCGCGTTTATGCTGCCGATTGTGATTATCTTCACCATCTCCGGTGTTTCCATACTCGCGGTCAATAAGTTTATAGATATAGTAGTTAATAATAAAAACAAAAAGACTGCCGAAACTTTTTCGGCAGGAAAGGATGAAAAATGAAAATGGCAACTCCCGAAACCCTTAAAAAAGAAATTCTCTCCGCATCTCTCGATGAAAGGCTTAAAAAAGCCTATGTCACCGAGGAAAATGTTAAAGCGCAGTATGACAGGTACATAAATCTTTTAAACGAATTTGAGGCTCTTTTCGGAAAGGACAGAGATGTTCGTCTGTTCTCCGCTCCCGGCAGAACCGAAGTCGGCGGAAACCACACCGACCACAACCACGGCAGAGTGCTTGCGGCGGGAATTAACCTTGACGCAATAGCCGCGGCTTCAAAAAATGACGAAGACATTGTAAGAGTTAAATCCGAGGGCTATTCCATGGACGTTGTTGACGCGACGGACCTCTCGGTAAACCCCAACGAAATGGGACATTCACCCGCTCTCGTGCGCGGTGTACTTGCAGGCTTTAAGAAATACGGCTATAAGATAGGCGGCTTTGACGCCACTACCGCATCAAGGGTTATTGCGGGCTCGGGACTCTCGTCATCTGCCGCATATGAAGTCCTTGTCGGCACTATGGTAAACTATCTTTACAACGACGGCAAGGTTGATGCGGTCACAATAGCCAAAATAGCACAGTATGCCGAGAACGAATATTTCGGCAAGCCATGCGGACTTATGGACCAGATGGCGTGCTCCGTCGGCGGCTTCGTAACAATAGATTTCAACGACCCGAAAAATCCCGTGATAGAAGAGGTTGACTTTGACTTTGCCAAGTGCGGCCACTCGCTTTGCATTGTCGATACAAAGGGCAGCCACTCCGACCTCACCGACGAATACGCTGCTATCAGAACCGAAATGGAGAGCGTAGCCGAATTTTTCGGCAAAAAGGTTCTTCGCGAGGTAAGCGAAGAGGAATTTAAATCAAAAATAAGAGAATTGCGCACGGCAGTAGGCGACAGAGCCATACTTCGCGCTATGCATTTCTATGCCGACAACGCAAGAGTGTTAAAAGAGGTTGACGCTCTTCGCGGCGGAGATTTTGAGACCTTCAAGAAGTATATTCTCGAGAGCGGCGCATCATCATACAAATATAATCAAAACGTATTTTCCGTAAAACAGCCGTCCGTTCAGCCCGTATCTCTCGCCCTCGCTGTTTCCGAGAGCATCTTAAAGGGACGCGGCGCATGGCGCGTTCACGGCGGCGGATTTGCCGGCACAATTCAGGCTTTCGTCCCGAACGACCTTTTAAAGGATTACAAGAGCATAATGGAGAGCATTTTCGGCGAGGGAACCTGCTATGTGCTCTATATTCGCCCGGTAGGCGGCACCGAAATCTGATTTTTGCCGCCCCCCGAAGGCTCCCTTGTAAAGGGAGCTGTCACCGCAGGTGACTGAGGGATTGTTCAGGTCCCTTGTAAAGGGAGCTGTCATCGAAGATGACTGAGGGATTGTTCAGGCCCCCTTGTAAAGGGAGCTGTCACCGCAGGTGACTGAGGGATTAAACAGCGAAGCACTTTCTTTTTAAAATCTATTTTTTTAAGAAAATCCCTCCGGCTTGCCTTGCGGCAACCCACCTCCCTTTACAAGGGAGGCATAATCCCTCCGGCTTGCCTTACGGCAACCCACCTCCCTTTACAAGGGAGGCTGAATTGTATTGCAAAGTAGGCTGTTTAGGGCAAAAAGGGAGGCAAAATCCGACCGAGGAATTAAAGATGAAGTATAATCATAACAAAAATCTTGTTAAAAACGCAAAGGTGCTTCGCGAAGATATGACCAAGGAAGAACGGCACTTGTGGTATGATTATTTGCGAAACAAGGATGTACGATTCCTCCGTCAAAAAATAATAGGCAGCTATATTGTTGATTTCTATTGTGCAAAAGCAAACTTGGTAATTGAACTTGACGGCTCACAGCACTACGAGGATAAAGGAATTAAATATGACGCCGAAAGGACAAAATTTCTTGAACAAAACGGACTTACGGTTGTAAGAATTCCCAATAATGAGATAAACCGCAACTTCGACGGTGTTTGTGAATATTTGGACAGTGTGTTGAAATCCCGCTGTCGCACAGGCGATTGAGAGATACAACTTGCTCCCCTTATTAGGCTCCCTTGTAAAGGGAGCTGTCACCGCAGGTGACTGAGGGATTGTTTAGGCTCCCTTGTAAAGGGTGATTCCCCACGGTGTGGGGAAATGTCAAAAGGCTC
>OMAN01000477.1_pt1 | contig 17622 bp, 15 predicted proteins | sample 1644701 | NCBI WGS metagenome assembly OMAN01 (sample SAMEA103958124, study PRJEB25191) | human gut metagenome | biome: human-associated habitat [ENVO:00009003]; feature: intestine environment [ENVO:2100002]; material: feces | place: Germany | collected 2013/2015 | reverse complement strand
TAGGCTTCAACTATACCATAGGTTTTGCCTCTGCCATAGGAAACAAACAACGTAACAGATGTTTCTTTCTTGGTCAAATTCATTTTGCTCATTACAAACCGCCTGAACAAAAGACTTCCTCTACTGCATACCCTGAATGCAACGGCTATGACCATTTCAAGGTTGTAAACGTCATAATTGATACCGTCCGGTTTTCTGATATATCGCATTGTATCGGTTTCATTCAGTTCCTTGTTCTTGTAGATGGCATGAATCGCCTTGCGGACATCACATGAGAACACTCCGAACAGGTCGGCAATCTCGAACTTGGACATCCATACGGGTACGGTTGGTATAATAATCGTACCTGTTTCACTGATTGTTATTATTCCTCTATCCATAGTCACTTCATTTTAGTTCTATCACTTGATTCACATTTCTTTTTCCAACCGCTGTAATTTCCACATTTGAACACTCTCGACGGCATACCGTCATCGGGCAACGCATATTTGCCCTTGGTATTCTCAGACAGGGTTTCCAAATCCCTGCTCACTTTGTGGTTGGTTATTTCGGCATATATCTGGGTGGTGCGTATGGAATAATGCCCCATCATCTTACTGATGGTCTCTATCGGAACACCGTTGCTCAGGCAGATAAGGGTCGCGAAACTGTGCCTCGCCTGATAGAATGTCAAATGGCATCCCAGATTGCACTGTTCGGCTATGATTTTAAGGCTGCGGCACAGATTGCAGGTCTGCGGAACGTAAAACAATCTTCCGTCCTTACCTTCCCCTTTGTATTTTTCGATAATGCGAAGGGGTATGTCAAGAAGTTTGATATGGCACTCCGCCTTGGTCTTCTGCCGTGCAATGTGAATCCATTTGGAACCGTCTTCTTTCGTGATGATATTGTCTTCTGTCAGGTTTGCCAGATCAGCCCTGCCGATGCCCGTGAACACCGAAAAGACAAACAGGTCACGGGTATGGCATAAGCGGTAAGTCGGCAGTCGGGCATTGAGCAGCTTTTCAAACTGTTCCCTGTTCAGGTGGCGGTGGTTTACCGGCACTTTCTCAATCTTATGTCCGGCAAACGGGTCACGTTTCAATATATGTTTCTTCAACGCCAGCCGGGTCATCTTGTGCAGCAGGATAAGATAGTCATTGTAGGCAGAAACCTTCAACTGCAATACGGTCGAGAAATAGAATGTGAAGTCGGTCATGAACTTCATCGTCAGCGAGCGTAACGGAATATCCTCCAAATCATACTTGAATTTCAAAAAGTTGGATATATGCTTGCGAGTGGTAAGATAACGGACGTAGGAATGCCTTGTCCGGTCAATGCCCACACGTTTGGCATATTCCTCGTTATGCTCGTCAAACAAGGAAAGCAGCGTTTCCTTGACGTCTGATTTTCCCGTGACGGCATTCTTGATGATTTCAGCCGAGACGAAGCCGTAAGAATCCACGTTCTTTTTGTAAGCGGACTTCGCTTTTTCCTCCAATGCCTCCAACAATGAGTTCAGCCTGTTCAACTCGTTTCTTTTTTCGCCGGTGATGTTTCCGGTCTTGCGTCCGTCCGCGAATGCCTTTCCCTTCTTTGCATCCCATAAGTCAGGTTCAATTTCCAGTCCGGTGGAATACTGGCTCACCTTCCCGTCAAGGGTGACATGTCCCATAACCGGGCATCTGCCGTTTTTCTTTACTTTCTGACGGTTGATGTAGAACAACAGTTTGAATGTGCTTCGCATGGCTTACCCTTCCATTATTTTGGTTATATACTCCCTTTGCTTCATACTCGGATTGACTCTCCGTTGGCTGTAATCTTTCAGAATCGGTGACGGGGCGGTGTCAATGTCCGACAAGGAGAACCTGCCGCTGATAATACCATTCAGGCAATCCACGTCCCTATCAATTTTATCCTGCGTGACTTTCGCATACCGCTGTGTGGTAGTGATATGCCGATGCCCCATGATTTTGCTGACGGTTTCTATCGGAATTCCCTGTGACAAACAAATTATACTTCCGAAGGTATGCCGGGCCTGATGGAATGAGATCGGACGGTTGATGCCGCACATCACGGCACCAATGATCAGCATGCCGCCCAGCGGGTAGATCAGCATGGGGCGCAGGCCGCTGACGCTTTTTGGGAGCTTTTCGGTGATCTTTTTCAGGAAAAGGACTACATAACCGGCCACAAAGCCAGCCAGCAAGGCAGCCAGGAAACCACCGGAAACGCCATCCATCTGGCCGTTCAGCAGGCCGGTAAAGTTAGTGCCGTTCATAGCCAGCACACCGCCGGCAAAGCCGACAGCCAAAGCGGGTTCACCGGCAATGGAAATGGCAACGTAAGAAGCCAGGATGGGCAACATGTAGTTGAATACAGCGGAGCCGACCGTCTTAAAGAATGCGGCAGCCGGGGTGTTCATGCCAAAGTTGGCGGGGTCAATGCTGTAATCATCCAGCAGGTAAGCAATGGCAATCATGATGCCGCCGCCCACAACAAAGGGGATCATGTGGGAGATGCCATACATCAGGTGCTTGTACAGGGTGTGGCCAAGGCTGTCCTTTGCGGAACCGCCCCGGTTCTGCTCCAGCAGGTTCTTGTCAGATTCGCGCACGGTGGAATGGAACACTGGAACTTTGCCGTCCAAAACGCTCTGCAACAGCTGCTCCGGCTTATGGATGCCATCATCCACATGGGCGAACAGCACCGGCTTGCCGTCAAAACGGGCGGTTTCCACATTTTTGTCAGCTGCCACAATAATGCCATCGCAGGCGGCAATCTCATCGGCGGTCAGCACATTCTGGGGGCCATCAGAGCCATTGGTTTCAACCTTGCAGGGAATGCCAAGCTTCTGAGCGGCCTTGTTCAGTGCTTCGGCGGCCATGTAGGTGTGGGCAATGCCGTTGGGGCAGGCAGTAACGGCCAACACGCGGTAGGTGGCAGGCAGCTCTTCCTGAGTGAAGCTCTCGTTGCCGAACTGGGCTTCCTCCTGGGCGTCAATCGTATCCAAAAATTCTTTGGGCGTTTTGGCGGCGTGCAGCTTTGCCACAAAGTCTTCATTCATCAGCATCTGCATCAGGCGGGCCAGCATATCAATGTGCAGACTGCCGTTTTCTGGTGCGGCAATCATAAACAGCAGATCCGTCTTACCGTCATCGTCAGCATTGTACTGCACGGGGGTCTTCAGGCGCAGGGCAGCCAGGCTGGGGCGGGTCACGCAGGCGGCGCGTGCATGCGGCACCGTAATGCCGTTATCCACATAGGTGGAAGCCTCCGCTTCACGCGCATAAATGGCAGCTTTGTACGCGGCTTTGTCGGTCAGGTTGCCGTGGGTGGCCTGCAGCTCCACCAGTTCGTCAATGATCTGCGCCTGGTCCGCTGCGGCAGAATCCAGCGCAATGGATTGGATGTTGAATAGTTCTGTGATACGCATCTTTCCTTCTCCTTCTACATGTTTTGCATTCACTGGGGTGGTAACAAAGAAATAGACTGAATTTTCGACTTTTCAGATCAGCCTGCATCATTCAATGGTTTTCAGCAGGGCATCAATATCGCGGCGCTCGGCAAGGCCCAGGCTGAATGCCGTTGCGCTGCCGCAGGCGGTGCCAAGGCGCAGGGCGTAAGAGTAGCTCCCGCTTTGCAGGTAACCGGCAATAAAACCGGCTACCATGCTGTCCCCAGCGCCAACGCTGTTTACCACTTTGCCTTTTGGGGTGCCAATGCGGTGCACCGCACCGGTTTCATCCAGCAGCAGGGCACCATCGCCCGCCATGCTTACCAGAACATTGCGTGCACCACGCTGCTGCAATTTCCGGGCAGCCTGGGTAATCTCTTCATCACGATTGAGCTCTTTGCCAAAGATCTCACCCAGTTCATGGTTGTTGGGTTTGATCAAAAACGGGTGGTAGGGCAGTACCTTTACCAGCAAATCACGGGTGGCATCCACCACAAAGCGGATGCCGCGGCCATCCAGCCGAGCCAGAATCTGCTGGTAAACATCCTGCGGCATGCTGGAAGGAATGCTGCCGGCAAGTACCAGAATGTCACCCTCGCCCAGTTCTTCCAGATTGTCCCACAGGGCCTGCATGGCTTCGGGAGTAATGTTCGGGCCGGAACCGTTGATCTCGGTCTCTTTTGCGCCCTTTACCTTAACGTTGATTCGGGTCATGCCGTCCGGCAGGCGGATGAAGCGGGTTTTCAGGCCGGAAAGCTGCAAGCCGCGCTCCAGCCAGGCACCAGTTTCGCCAGCTGTAAAGCCAAGGGCGATGCTTTCGCACCCAAGCTCCCGCAAAACGCCGGAAACATTGATGCCCTTGCCGCCAAACTGGCAGGCTTCGTCTGAGGTGCGGTTGATCTCGCCAACCGCCAGGGGGGCAGTCAGATGCAGAACGTAGTCGATCGCAGGATTAAATGTGACGGTGTAGATCATACGGAACACTCCTTTACAAAGGTAAGCTGTGCGTACCGGGGGTCCGGGCAGTGGTTGGTCAAAATGGCCCCGCAGCCAATATCCCCGATCACGGCGGAATATACCATATCAAACTTTGTGTTATCCACCAGAAACCAGCGTTCCCGCGCGCGCTGCAATGCGGCGGTTTTGATGCTGGCTTCCTCCGGGTCCGGCGTGGTAAAGCCCTCCGCAGGGCTTACGCCGTTGGCACCCATAAACGCTTTGGTAAAGTTGTAGTGCTGTAAAGCGGCCAGCGTTTCCGGCCCGGTAATGGCTTCCGTGATGGGGCGCACCTGCCCGCCGGGCAGGTAGGTGCGGCAGCCCTTTTGCACCAGCATGCGCGCATGGGCAATGCCGTTGGTCACATAGGCAGCCTGCAGGGCAGGGCCCTCCAGCGCGGCGGCCAGCGCCAGCGTGGTGCTGCCGGCATCCAGAAAGACAAAGTCTTTCTCGGTGATCATTGCGGCGGCGGCGCGGGCAATCAGACGCTTTTCTTCCACAGACTGTTCCTCGCGGGCCGCCATGGGGGGCTCATCCGCCAAAACGGTGCGCCCAACCAGCGTGGCACCGCCGTGTACCTTTTTTAACAGGCCCTGCCGGTCCAGCTGGGTCAGGTCGCGGCGGATGGTGGATTCGCTTGCCTCCAGGGCATCACACAGCTCCAGCACGGTGGCCGAGCGCTTTTGTGCCAGCAAATCTAATATCATAGCAAAACGTTCTTCGGCAAGCAAGACAATATCCTCCTTAAAACAGGACAATACTTCAGGTAATTCCCCTGGCGATTCTTGAAGCTTTTTTGCTTTACGCCTGTATTATACACGCACAAACAGTCAAAATCAATCAGGAAACGCCAAAACAAAACATAAAATTTACGGACTGTTTTTTGTGCAATTTGACAATGATAAACGCTCTGTATTTGGAAAACAAGCACATAAAAAGCCGGGCACTGCGCAGCGGCAGTGCCCGGCCGAGAAATATGTATCGTAAGGATCGTCAAAAAATGGAAAGTAAAAATCAGATTCCGTCAAAAAGCGTCAATCCTGAAAAGCGCGTTCAAAGCGGTCGATTTTTTCGCTTTTCCCAATCACCAAAATGGTGTCCCCGTTCTGGAACCGAGAGTCCGGCGAAAACTCCACATCGGTACGGTGGTCGCGTTCGATGGCAATAATGTTAATGCCGTATAGCCGGCGGATATCCAGCTCCCGGATGCTTTTGTTCAGCATCTTGCCGTTTACCTGGATGCGCTGTACCTCCACACCGTCCTCCAGGGCAATGTAGTCCAGCAGGTTGCCGGAGATTAGGCGCTTGCCAATGCGCACTGCCATATCGGCTTCGGGATAAACAACGGTCACGCCCAGCCGCTTGAGAACCTCGCCATGTCCAGGGCTGCTGGCTTTGGCAATCACATGCGGCACCCCCATGTTCAGCACCAGCATGGAGGTCAGAATGCTGATGTCGATCTGCTCGCCAATACAGATGCCTACCGTACCGCAGTTCTGAATGCCGACTTCGGTCAGAGCCTCTTCGCTCAAATCATCTACCACAAAGGCATAGTCAGTATATTTGCGAATAGCCTTGACCTTCTGCTCATCGCAGTCAACGGCAATCACCTCTTTGCCGGCTTCGGCAAGGGTGCGGGCCAGCGCAGAACCAAAGCGCCCCAGCCCGATAACGCCGAACAAAGCGGAAGAATCCTGTTTTTTCATAATGCACCTATCCAATCGTAATGGCTTCTTCTGTAAAGTGCGCGTTGGGTTCCGGGCGTTCCACCCAGAGGGAAAGCAGGGTAAAAGCCCCAACGCGGCCCGTGTACATGGTAAAAATCAGCACCAGCTTGGCGGCCAGGCAAAGCTGCGCTGTAATGCCGGTGGAAAGCCCGGCAGTGCTGTAGGCGGAGACCGCTTCAAACAGCAGGCTGATGAACGGCAGGCCGGGTTCCAGGATGCAGAGCAGAAATGTGGTGCAGCATACCACCAGCATGCCCAGCAGCCCTATGGTGGAAGCCTTGGCAATGGCGTTGGCAGGCAATGCACGGCGGAATGCACCCGGCCGCTGCTTGCTGAAAATGCAGCGAATCTCTTGCGCCAGAACAAAAATGGTGGTGGTTTTGATGCCGCCGCCGGTGGACCCCGGCGAAGCGCCAATGAACATCAGGATAAGAATCGTAAACAACCCGGCGTTGCTCAGTTTGCCCAGATCCAGCGTGGCAAAGCCGGCCGTGCGGGCTGATACGCTCAGGAAAAATGCTGTCAGCCAGCTGAGAGGATCGGTGAACTTTAATAACAGGGCACCTGCTGCCAGCAAAAATGCCGTGGTGGTTACCACAACCTTGGAATGCAGGGTGAATTTGCGGAAGCGGAACCGACACTTGACCACATCCACCATGACCAGAAAGCCGATACCACCCGAAATGATCAGAAAACAGGTGCTCAAATTCAGCAGCACATTATCCCGATAGGGGGCCAGGCTGCGCCCGCCACCTAAAATATCGATGCCAGCGTTGTTGAAGGATGAGATGGAGTGGAACACACTCAAACCCAGTGCCTTCAATGGTGGATAATCCTGCGCAAACACTGCAAAGATGGGGATGACCCCGGCCAGCTCAAAGGCAAGGGTCAGTTTAATGATGGCGCGTACCAGCCGCACCATGCCCTCCAGACTGCTCACATTCATGGCTTCCCGGATCAGGGTACGCTCCCGCAGACTGATGCGCCGTCCCGCAGCCAAGGCAAGCCCCATGCCGATGGAGGTAATGCCCAAACCGCCGATCTGGATCAGCACCGCCATCACAGCCTGCCCCACGGGGGTAAAGGTATCGGCGGTATCCACGGTCAGCAGGCCGGTTACACAGACGGCGCTTGTGGCGGAAAACAGAGCGTCCACCGGCTGTACGGTAATGCCCGACCGGATGGAAAATGGCATGAGCAACAAAAGCGTACCCAGTAAAATGGTGGAAGCAAACCCCAGAGCAATCAATCTTGCAGGAGGCTGATGATTGAAAATTTGTTTGAATCGTTTCATATGCAGTATCAGGCCGGGTCAGCAAGGCAACAACTGAACCCACTTATCATATTTGTTTGGACGAAAAAGCTCACTTGATATATAAACATAGCCGCTTTTAGCGGCGATGTCAAGCATTTTGTGCAAAAGATAAAGGCAGGATAAGGATTGTGCACCGGGCAGGGAAAGAGGAATAAAGGAATCTGGCTGCGGTAGAAAATGTATACGAAACAAAAACGGCCCGGCAAAAAATTGCCGGACCATAGGGGAGATGATGGAATTTTAACGCAGTGGGGCAGGCGGGAAATTATTCGCCCAGGTGCCAGATATCGCTGTTGTACTCTGCAATCGTGCGGTCACTGGAGAAGAAGCCAGCCTTGGAGATATTGATCAGGCACTTGCGGCGCCAACCCAGCGGGTCGCAGGCATAATCAGACAAAGCCTGGCCCTTGCGCACCACATAAGCGTTGAAATCGGGCAGGGTCTGGAACCAGTCCTTGGTTTTCAGTTCATGCTGCAAACGGGCCAGGTTTTCTTCCTTGCCGGCGGCCAGCATTTTGGGGCCGGTCAAAAAGTCGATGGCACGGCGCAGGTTGGGGTCGCCCTCGTACCAGTCTGCCGGGGTGTAATCGCCCGCAGCATAGCGGTGGATGACCTGGCCAGAGGTCTGGCCGAAGATGTAGATGTTCTCGTTGCCAACCTGCTGGCTGATCTCCACGTTTGCGCCGTCCATGGTGCCAAGGGTCAAAGCGCCGTTCAGCATAAACTTCATGTTGCCGGTGCCGGATGCTTCCTTGGAGGCCAGGCTGATCTGCTCCGAAAGATCGCAGGCGGGGATCATCTTTTCGGCGGCGGTCACGTTATAGTTTTCCACAAACACGACCTGCAGCCAGGGAGCCACCAGTGGATCAGCGGCAATCACTTTGGACAGGGTCAGCAAAGCGTGGATGATATCCTTGGCGATGATGTAAGCTGGGGCGGCCTTGGCACCAAAAATGCTCACCAGCGGCACAGCCGGGGTGTGACCCGCGCGAATCTCGAAATACTGATGGATGAGGTAGAGCAGGTTCAGCTGCTGGCGCTTGTACTCATGCAGGCGCTTGGACTGGATATCGAACATGGCGGTGGGGTCAACCTTCACACCCTGGGTGTGCTCCAGCCAGTCAGCCAGGGCCTTTTTGTTGTCGGCCTTGACCTGGGAGAACTTTTGCAGCACATTGGCATCCTCGGCATAGGGCAGCAGTTTTTCCAGCTCGGCGGCATCCTTGCGGAAACCGGGGCCAATCAGGGATTCAATCTCTTTGACCAGTGCGGGGTCACATTCCAGCAGCCAGCGGCGGAAGGTGATGCCGTTGGTTTTGTTGTTGAACTTTTCCGGGTACAGCTTATAGAAGCCGTTCAGCTCGGATTCCTTCAAAATTTTGGTGTGCAGGGCGGCAACGCCGTTGGTGGAATGGGTAAAGTGGATGTCCATGTGGGCCATGTGCACGCGGTCGTCGGCGTCAATGATGGCAAGGCCGGTATCATTGGTGCGCTTTTTGGCGGCAGCATCCAGCTTTTCAATCACCGGCATCAGCTGGGGCACAACTTTGTCCAGATAGCTGCGCGGCCAGGTCTCCAGCGCTTCGGCCAGGATGGTGTGATTGGTGTAAGCGCAGGTGTCGGTTACGATCTTGACGGCTTCGTCAAACTTGATGCCCTTTTCGCCCAGCAGGCGGATCAGTTCGGGGATAACCATGCTGGGGTGGGTATCGTTAATCTGGATGGCGGCGTAATCGGCCAGGTCATGGTAGTTGCAGCCGCGGGCGGCGCATTCGGCCAAAATCAGCTGGGCACCGGCGCTGACCATCAGGTACTGCTGGTAGATGCGCAGCATGCGGCCTGCTTCGTCGGAATCGTCCGGGTACAGGAACAGGGTCAGGTTTTTGGCAATGGCGGTTTTATCGAACTGGATGCCGTCATGCACAATGCTTTCATCAATGGTGTCCAGGTCAAACAGGTTCAGGGTGTTGGTGCGGCCCTCGTAACCGGTCACGGCCAGTTTGTACAGTCGGGCAGTGTAAGGTTTGCCTGCCAGGGTGACGGGGTAGGTGATATCGGTCTTTTCCGCCCAGGAATGTTCGTTCAGCCAGGGGTCCGGCAGTTCGTTCTGCAAGCCGTCGGCAAAGCTCTGGTGGAACAGGCCAAAGTGGTAACGCAGGCCGATGCCGTCGCCCGGCAGGTTCAGCGTTGCCAGAGAATCCAGGAAGCAGGCAGCCAAACGGCCCAAACCGCCGTTGCCAAGGCTCGGCTCCGGCTCGACTTCCTCGATGTCGGAAAGGCTCTTGCCTGCGGCAGCAAGGGCATCACGCACATCATCATACAAGCCGAGGTTGATGAGGTTGTTGGAAAGCAGTTTGCCGATCAAAAATTCAGCCGAGATATAATACAGCTTGCGGCCGTTGACCGGACGTACCTGTGCGGCGCTCTTGCTGCGCACAAGATCCAGCAGGGCAAGGTAAATTTCCTGGTCGGTGGATTCGACAAGGGGCTTGCCGATCAGCTTCTGTAAAGTTTCCGTCATGGTCTGCATAGCGGGTTCCTCCTAAAAAATGAATTTGCAGAGGCCAAGGCGTTGGTATCGCCTTTGGTTCAGGCCTCAAGTGGGGAAGTTTGCGGTGCGGCCCGCACTTCCTCTTGCTATATCCAGAATATCATACAAAATCGGTGAAATTCTTGTGCAATTCTGCCGGATTGTGGTACAATACAAGCATCAGGAATGCAAAAGGGGGCTACAACATGCCAAACCAGGAACGCTTGCGGGAAACCAAACACCATGGTGCGGTGCGGTTCCCTTTTAATATCTACCCCTGCACCATACCGGGGGACTTTTTGCAGGTGCCGTTGCACTGGCACGACAGTATGGAACTTGTCTATGTTAAAAAAGGCAGCGGAATCGTGCAGGTCGGTGTGAACGCTTACCCGGCGGAGCAGGGCGATATTTACATTTTTGCCCCTGGCACCCTCCACGCCCTGCACCAGCGCGGCCAGGCCGTGATGGAATACGAAAATATCATTTTTGAGCTGGAGCTGCTGGGTGGTGCGGATGATCTGTGCGCCGAGCGCTACCTTTTGCCGCTGCAAAGCGGCCGCATGGCTTTGCAGCCGCGCATCATCCCCGGCGAGGCGGGCTACCCCCAGGCGGCGGCCTGCCTGCAGGAAACGGAGGAAGCCAACAAGGTAAAAAACGCCGGGTATGAGCTGGCCATCAAAGGGGCGCTGCTGCGGTTTTTGTCCATCCTGATTGGCCAGCACGGCACATCGCTCCCGGCGGATACTACTGACACCCGCCGCCTGAAAACGGTCTTGCAGCTGATCGAAGCGGAATATGCTACCCCGCTGCGGATTGAGGACGCCGCCGAAGCCTGCGGGTGCAGCCAAAGCCATTTTATGCGCTGGTTCAAAAAAATGACCGGCCAGGGCTTTACCGCCTACCTGAACGACCACCGGCTGAACCTTGCTGCAGAACTGCTGCGCATTACTGACGCCACCGTGCTGGATATCGCAGGCCGGGTGGGGTTTGATAACCTTTCATACTTTAACCGCCTGTTCAAGCGCCGCTATGGCATGACCCCGCGGGAATACCGCAGCAAATAAAGCAGCAAAAACCAAACTCCGCCGCCCGGAATGTGCACAGCATCCGGGCGGCGGGGTTATATATTCTTATAGAAATGATAAAGTGGGCAATAGAAATGATAAAGTGGGCAATCCGGCAGGAAAGCGGTGTGGCCGGGCGGGAACCCTACAGGCAAAAGAAAATAGCGACAAAAATTACTTCATCCAACGGATCTGCTGCTCTTTTACCAGCGGATAGCTGACAAGCTCGGTACCGTCCATGTCCTCTTTGTGCATATCCACAGCGGTGATCTGGCTGTTTTCATAGGTGGTGTAGTAATAAATGCCTTTGTCGGCATTGCAACAGCTGGTGTACAGGGTAATCTCGTACTTACCGTTGTCCAGCTCGCAGCAGCCGCGCTGCTGCTCTACCGAGCCGAGAATATGGAAAAACTGGCTCACGCTTTCTGCTTCGCTTTCCCCGGAGCGGGAGTTGGCGCGCACGAAAGCCGCCCGTACAAACCGCGACTGAGACGAAAGATCCCCCGGCAGACCCATGGCCCCCATGCCGCGGCTGTAAGCGTTCAGCGGCAGGTTGGGTGCAAAGTGGTTGCCGGTTGCCTTTGGGGAAAGCTGCATATAATTATTCAAAGCAAACAGCTGCATGGGGAACGGAGGGTTGTTGGTCAGCACACCGGCGGGGTTATCATATACATGCAGGCCGTCTTTGGTAGATTCCAGCGTGATGCACTCATGATGATCGGCAATCATCCAGTGCAGGCTGGCAACGGGCATCCCTTCGCAGAACGGGGTATCCACCAGGTTCATGCGGTCCAGCAGGGTGCGGGCATCCTGTACGGTAGCGCAGCGGCCCAGCAACCAGGGGATCAGCTCAAACTGGGCAACATTATCTTTGCCGGGTTCATCTTTGCAATACCAGGCGTTGCCCACAAAGTTCAGCCCGGCAATGCATAGCCCTTTTTCGTTGATGGCATCGTAATACAGGGGATAGTTATTCTGCACGCAGGCCATGCCCAAAATGGCATAGTGCTGGTCCAGCACGCCAAGGCCGTTCAGCTGGAACGGATAGCGCCGCGGGGTAAAGGTGACAGTCTCGCCGTAACCGAATTCATAGTCCAGGTTGCGGCCAAAATAAAAATCTTTGGTCTGGTACGTTGCAGCAGTGCACATACAAATAAGCCCTCCGGTCGTATCGTAAATGATGTCTTTAACGTTATTATACCACGGCGCAGCGCTGCTATCGAGAAGATTTTGTGAACTTTTGAAATTTTGTACCAAATAAAAAATCCCGCAGCCCTGCTTTGTAAACAGGTCCTGCGGGAGAAAAGTGGATTTACACCAGCTTGCGCACCAGTGCAAAATCAAAAAAGTCTGTATAAAAAGTGCGGCAGCGCAGCACCGGGCGGCACAGGCGGGAATAGCAGGTCTCGCTCAATTCCAACAGGGCCTGATCACGCTGCAGGGCCAGGGCATGGCGCACGGCGGGGTCCCCCATGGCGGCGCGTAGATGGGTAATGGTGCTGGAAACCTGAATTCCGCACGCTTCATCCAGAATATTGAAAATGGGGCGGGTGAAGTCAATGCCATCGGTGCGGGTGGTGCCGAACAGCGAGCATGGCACGATATCGGTAGAAAATAATACTGGGGTGTTATCCGCCAGCACCCGGCGGCAGATGTAATAAACCGGGGTATCCAGGCTGATGTTCAGCGCCTGGGCTGCATCGGCATCTGCCGTGTGGCGCGATACCCGCAGATCATCGCTGTTGGGCTGCATGCCGCGTGCCCGGATCATTTGGGTGAATTCAAACTTCTGGTCCATGCGGCGGGCCAGGTTGACCACATCGCGGTTGATCACGGTGCCAATGCCGCGCACGCGCTCAATGTAACCGGCACGTTCCAGTTCACTCAGTGCATCGCGCACAACGGTACGGCTTACGTTCAGCCGGTTGGCCAGCTCCAGCTCGGGCGGCAGATGGTCGGTATCCTGCCAAATGCCGTTGCGCAGCTGCTCCAGCAGCTCGGCCACAACCTGGTTAGAAATCAATACGCCGCCCAGGCGGGGGGCGCTGTCGGGGTATTTGGTTGCCATAATCGGGTTCCTACTTTCCTGTGCGTGCCGGTACAGGCCGCAAAAGTCGTACTCTTATTATAGCATACCCCAAAGCCAAAAACCAAGTGTTTTATAAAAAAGCAGGCAAATAAAAGGCGTGGTGTGATGTGGTGCGCTCCTTGGTTCAGTCCGCTTTGCCTTCTTCATGCGCATAGCGGCACACATCCCGCAGGCAGCAGCGCTCACAATACGGTGTGGTGCGTGCGGTGCACACGGCGCGGCCATGGTCCACCAGCCGGTGGCAGAAATCACTGCCCTCCTGCGGGGGAATGATCTTCCACAGCGCCATTTCCACCTTTTTGGGTTCCTTGATGTTATCTACCAGCCCAATGCGGTTGCACAGCCGGATGCAGTGGGTGTCCGTTACAATGGCGGGCTTGCCGAACACATCGCCCATGATCAGGTTGGCACTTTTGCGGCCAACGCCGGGCAGTTCCAGCAGGGCGTCAAAATCATCGGGCACGTTGCAGTCATACTTGTCGCGCAGCATCCGCATACAGGCGCTGATATCCCGCGCCTTGCTGCGCCCCAGTCCGCAGGGCCGCACGATCTCTTCGATTTCCTCCGGCTCCGCGGCGGCCAAAGCGGCCACATTCGGGTATTTGGCAAACAGATCCTGCACCACAACGTTCACGCGGGCATCGGTGCACTGTGCAGCAAGGCGCACTTCCACCAGCAGCTGCCAGGCGTGCTCGTAATCCAGCGTACAGTCCGAAAGCGGGTATTCTTTTTTCAGCCGCTCAATGCAGATGGCGGCCAGCTGTTTTTTATCATGAATCTCCATGGGGGTCACACTCTCTTTTATCACTTCCCGGCGCGCGGGCCGGCGGGGCTTACGGCTTGATTCTACCACGGATAGCGTTTATAATGCAAGTAGCATGGTGCCGCCCTCTAATGCTGCGAAGCTTCAAAAGAGGGGCCGCTGCCCCTTGCTCCCTCACAAAAACCTACCTTCTCATGCCGGGGCGGCACGCGAACATAATTTTTTGCTCACAAGGAATTTTGAGCGTCGGTGCATGTCTGCCGCTTGGAATATATTTCCTTATATATAAAGGTAACATAAAGGAGTACCCCCATGAAGGAACCGCTTGCCCAACGCCTGCGTCCGCGCACTTTGGATGAAGTGTGCGGCCAGCGCCATCTCCTGGCCCCCGGCCAGGTGTTCCGCCGCACCATTGACAGAGGCGTGATCCCCAATATGATTTTTTACGGCCCGTCCGGCGTAGGCAAAACCACCGTGGCCAGCATTATTGCGGCCAACAGCGGTATGCGGCTGTATAAATTGAACGGTACTACCGCTTCCACCAGCGATATCAAAAGCGTATTGGGCGATATTGGCACCCTGAATGCCGCCAACGGAATTCTGCTCTATCTGGATGAGATCCAGTATTTCAACAAGCGCCAGCAGCAAAGCCTGTTGGAATGCGTGGAGCAGGGAACCGTGACGCTGATTGCCTCCACGACCGAGAACCCATACTTTTATGTATATAACGCGCTGTTATCCCGCTGCACAGTGTTCGAGTTCAAATCCCTGACGGCAGAGGATATTGCCGAAGGCGTGAAACACGCCGCCCAGCGCCTGGGCGAAAGTGACGGTACGCCGGTCAACATCCCGGTGGATGCGCTGGAATACCTGGCCCAAAGCGCGGGCGGCGATATGCGCAAGGCGCTGGGCAACCTGGAATTTGCCGTCAACGCAGCCCCCGTGCAGGATGGCACGCGGCTGGTTACGCTGGAAATGGTCACGCAGGTGGCCCAGCGTACCGCCATGCGATACGATAAAGAGGGCGATGACCATTATGATATTGTTTCGGCCTATCAGAAGTCGATGCGCGGGTCGGACCCGGATGCAGCGCTGCACTATCTGGCCCGGCTGCTGGAAGCGGGGGACCTGCCCAGCGCCTGCCGCCGGTTGATGGTGTGCGCCTGCGAGGATGTTGGCCTTGCTTACCCGCAGATCATCCCGATCGTAAAAGCGGCTGTGGATGCTGCCAACATGCTGGGCCTGCCGGAAGCGCGCATTCCGTTGGCGGACGCGGTAATTTTGGTGGCGACCAGCCCCAAATCCAACACGGGCGAAGCCGCCATTGACCGTGCGCTGGCAGATGTGCGGGCAGGCCGCAGCGGGCCGATCCCGCGGCAGCTGCAAAATAAGCATTATGATGGCGCCGATGCCGCAGTAAAAGGCCAGCATTATCAGTACGCACACGACTTTGCCAACCATTGGGTGGACCAGCAGTACCTGCCGGATGCCATCCGGGACCGCCAGTATTACCAGTTTGGCGATAACAAAAACGAGCAGGCCGCCGCCGCTTACTGGCAGCGCATCAAGGGTGATAAGTTCAAAAAATGAACTGGCAACACCGCACAATTCCCGCCTTGCGGCTTAAGCACCGCTCCGGCAGCTGCGGCACGGCATCTGCGTTGCCAAAATGCTCGATAAGACATCCAGTATTATCTGCGCTTTTGGCTTAGCAGCTGCCGCACCTCGCTCGCCGTATCGGCACTTAGAATTATGCGGTATTGCCAACTATAATTGCGCGCAATAAAAACCATAATAACCTATATCAAAATAGGAATATAAAAATATTTTTTTGATGAAAATATTTTATGGGAATTGAACAAAAAAGAAAAAACAGTGTCAAAAATTAAATCATCTCCTGAATGACAAAAGAAAAATGCCGAGATAATCAGAAAAGGCAACATTATTACAGTCAATTCCTGTTAGCTTGAAAGAAAATATCAAGAACTTTTTCGAAAAAACGTCACATTTTAATGTATTGACAATCTTTAATATCATTTGATATGATAGGGTACAGGAATCATGTATACAATGTGAAGTGAAAAATATTTCGAGTTCTTTCCTCTGCATTGTATGAGAAGGAGATTTTTAGTATGCGCTATTCTCATCAACGTGAACTGATTTTGCGGGAGGTACTTTCGCGCAGCGATTATCCAACCGCGGAGCAGATCTGTACGTCTCTGCGGGCAGTGTGCCCGCGGCTGAGCCTTGGCACCGTTTACCGCGACCTGAATACGTTGGTTGATATTGGCAAAGTGCGGCGTGTTTCCATCCCCGGCGAAGCAGACCGTTTTGAGGGCCCGCAGGAGGATCATCAGCAGTTGTATTGCCGCAGCTGCCAAAAAGTAAAAAGCATCCATATTTCGGATGCGAAGCTCAAAGCCCTGATTGATGCCTGCCCCGATATTGTGCCGGAAGATTACAGCCTGACTGTGTTTGGCCTGTGCGATGAATGTGCCGCCAAAGCGGCCCAGAAAACCGAGGAATTGTAAGGAGACAGCCTGCCCGATGTTCACTGTTCAGGCGGGCTGTTTTGGCATTTGTGGGGTGTATTTTGTGCAAAACAGCGTTGCTGTGCGTTGTTCTGCGCGGTAAACTGTGGTACACTATTTATAGAATAGTGTATGTGCTGCCCTGTGCGGTGCGGCCAGACCAAAACAGCGGAGGTAAGACCTATGCCCCAACTGCAGTGTGAAGAAATTCGTTTCCCGTCTGCCGATGGTGTTCATACCGTGGCGGCCAGCATGTATACCATGCCGGGGGTGCCGGTGCGCGCCGTGCTGCAGCTCAGCCACGGCATGTGCGAGTATGTACAGCGCTACCGCCCCATGGCGCAGTGGTATGCCCAGCGCGGCATAGCTCTGGCCGGCAACGACCACCTGGGTCACGGCGGTACCGCAAACAAAGGGGAGCACGGCCATTATGGCGAGCCCCGCGGCCGTTACCACCTGCTGAACGACCTGCACACGATGAACGGCATCATACACCAAAAGTTCCCCGGCGTGCCGGTGTTTTTGTATGGCCACAGCATGGGCAGTTTCTACGCCCGCTGGTATGCCGAAACCTGGCCGGAAAGCATCTCCGGCGCTATTTTCAGCGGCACGGCGGGCTGGGCGGCTGCCGCGCTGACCGCAGCTGTGCGCGGGCCAAAATATGTTTCCAAAACGCTGGTCAAGCTGAATATGGGGGCCTATTGCAACCACATTCCGGATGCTGTTTCGCCCAATGCCTGGATCAGCCGTGACCCGGAAGTGGTAAAGGCATACGATGCAGACACGCTGTGCACCTTCCCATTTACCGCGGCGACCTACCGCGAAATGCTGGCCACCCTGTGCCATGTCAGCAGCCGCAAATGGGCACAGAATATCCGCAAGGATCTGCCGGTGCTGCTGATTGCCGGAACGGCGGACCCTGTTGGTGATTACGGCGCGGGCGTGCGCAAAGTGTGGGCCATGCTGGGGGATGCCGGTGTACAGGACCTGAGCTGCGAAATCTGGCATGATGCCCGCCATGAGCTGCACAACGAAACCAACCGCGAAGAAGTGTTTGATTATGTGTACGGCTGGCTGATGGATCGCCTGCCGGAAGATGAGAGCCAATAAATAATGATAGGGCAATACCGCATAATTCTAAGTGCCGATACGGCGAGCGAGGTGCGGCAGC
>OMAN01000428.1_pt1 | contig 19371 bp, 18 predicted proteins | sample 1644701 | NCBI WGS metagenome assembly OMAN01 (sample SAMEA103958124, study PRJEB25191) | human gut metagenome | biome: human-associated habitat [ENVO:00009003]; feature: intestine environment [ENVO:2100002]; material: feces | place: Germany | collected 2013/2015 | reverse complement strand
CCAGCTCCACGGGGAATCTCACCCCTCGCGTGGTTCTCACGCAACCGCCCCCATTGCCTGCGACGGATCACGGCAAAATAGAGCCGCTTCAACGCTCGGACGTTAGGCTGGACGGGAGTATCATTGTCCCCGCTGCCGGTCATGGCCGTACCGGGAGCCATCCGGTACTGACAGCCTGCTGTTTCTCGCTCCTTGCCGGTAAGAACAAACCAAAGACCTGCATTTTCTTTTTCGGTGGTGTCTCGTTGTTTTCTTCCGGTAGATCGCCGCGCAGCAGCCGCCTGGGCTTTGGCTTTCGCCAAAGCAGCGGGAATGTGCCTGATGAATGGGTATGCAGTTTTCAAAGTTCCGGGAGAGATAAAAAAGACCTCTCACTCTATTTGCCGTTGAGTGAGAGGTCTAACAACCCTATTTACTCAAAAAAGTTTTTCAGCTTTTTGAGTATCCGGTTTTTCCGCTTGTGGACGGCCTGCTGGGAAACGCCCAGGCCCTTTGCCACTTCGCTTTCTGTTTTCTCGTCAAAGAACAGGGCACAAATGAAATCCCGTTCTTCTTTGGTAAGCTGCATAAGCGCGGTATGTAGCTTGTCCAGCGCAAGTTTTCGGATCACTACATCCTCCACGCTCTCCGCAGCAGCGGCAAACTGGCGGGCATTTTCTTCCATGAGCCTGTCCAGGGAATCCTCCCGGCTGGGGAGAACCTGTTTGATTTCGCCGTTGCTGCCGTAAACCGGGCGCTCGCTTTTCAGATCCGCCTCAAAGTAGCGCATTTTCCGGTCGCCCCGCATATAAGCGGTATATACCTCGTCCGTGACCTCGACAAATTGGCCGCGAACCCATATTTTCTTTTTACCAGCGTCCACGCTGTGTACCTCCGTTTCGTCTGAATTTCGGGAAGAAATCCAGACGGACGGCGGCCCCCTGCAACGCGGCTGGCTTGTCCTAACGGGAAATAACAGAAATCTGCATTTCCCGACATAGAAAAAGCGCGCACACCTTCTGGTGTACGCGCTCGGCTGTTGGCTTTTGGCGGATGATGGGTAAGGCCCAGGGAAAAAGAAAAAGCCTGTCGAACAAAAAAATACCGCAATCCCCTTGAGGAGTGCGGTATGTACGGAAAATATTTTTTGTTCGTCAGTTGGCGGACAACCGCCAGGTTCCTTTCTTTTTGGCTCCATGCTATCCCCTTATGGGGACAAGCTGACAGAGATCACCACCTTTCCCCAAACTAAAATGTTAATAGGGGTAGTATAATAGGTGAAATGCAGATAAAATGAGCAAGAAACGCAAATGGAACACAATTCAGTCGCAAGTTCAGACAATATGCGGCGGGAAAATCTCATAAAAAATCGGCATTTGCAAGGTTTTGGCGAGTTGGAGTGAAAACAGACAGGAAAAAGCAGCAGCCTAAACTGTTAGACTGCTGCCTTATACTAAGAATGAACCTCGAAGCGATACCCCACATCCCGGATACAGGAAATCACAAACGGCGGTTTGGGATATATGGCATATAGTTTCTGCCGCATACTGCGGACATGGCTGCCCACCGCGATATGTTCGTTGCCAAAGGGTTCTTCCTTCCAGACTTTTTCATACATCTGCCCATAAGTAAGTACCCGCCCTTTATTGGTCACTAACAGGCAGAGCAGGGCAAACTCCTTGGTATTCAGCTCAATTTCCTGCTGGCCGTGATAGATTTTTCGGCGGTCTGGGTAGATTTGCAGGCCGGGAAGTGACAGGATCGGCTCCGGGCCGATTTCCCATGTTTTCAATTCTGGATGAAGCTGTAAAAAGGCAAGAAAATCTTCAAATGTCCTTTCGTCCTTATCCTCCAGTTCCATAATCACGACTCGTCCGATGGTATCACCTCCCGGCTGCCTGAGAAGGCCGCTTCTTTTAACTTCTGAAAGCTTTGTTCACTGATGACGTGTTCCAGCCTGCAAGCGTCCTGCGCCGCAATATCCTTGGGGACACCAGCTTCGATGAGCTGCCTGGTGAAAAATTGGTGTTTCTCATAAATCTGTGTAGCGATTTGCAAGCCTGAATCTGTGAGGGAGAGTGTGCCATCGGTATTTTTGATAATATGCCCGAATTTGGACAATTCCTTGACAGCCCGGCTTACAGAAGGCTTTGTAACCCCTAAATGTACAGCTATATCAACACCCCGAACGCTACCGCGCTTTTGATGAAGGATAAGCACAGCTTCAAGATAATCCTCCATAGATGATGTCAAGGCCAATGGCGCACCTCCTTTTTGAATCATTATGCCAATTTCAAAGATTCCTGCCTATCCATCACAATATTGTATCCTCATTTACATCATCCGATATGCCAAAAAACAGTCATTCGTTATATGCAGGAACAATGGTATGAGACAGGTGGAACTTAAAAAACATGATATTTATTTAAGGTGAATTGCCGCAACATCTACATGGTTGGGAATGCTATTAAAGGTATAGGACTCAATCACATCGCTATTGAATACAGCGTATTCATTTCGATAGTTGAGCGGAATAATCACGCTGCTTTCATTGGCGGAGTTTAAAGCCTCTGTAAAGATTTCTTGGACAACTGCTGGATCGTCTGTATTATACAGTCCAGCAATCAACGCTTTGGCTTCTTCATCACTCATAGAGGCCAGCGCCTTGGCAACCTGAGGATCGGTGGAGTAAATACCGCTGGGGTCTGAATAATCGGTGGACGGATACATATTGGCTACAAAAGTATAGGGGTCATAAGGGAACCAATAACTCATGTAAGCTGTCATCTCATAATTATCCTCCATAAAGACCTGCTGCATGAACGCCATTAGATCAATGGGGTTAGTTTTAATCTCAATACCCAGTTCTTCCATAGCACTTTGGAAAAAGAGAACCACATTGTCGTACACACCCGTGGATGGATATGTAATGGTAAAGGACAAAACCTTACCATCCTTTTCGCGGATTCCGTCGCCATCGGAGTCTACCCAGCCAGAGTCCTCCAGAAGGGCGATTGCACCTGCCATATCGTAATCCGGGGTTGTCACAGTTGCATCACAATAAGGCATATCTGTAGGCATTACCGAATTAGCCGCAGTTCGCAGACCAGCATAAATATTCTGTGCGATGGATTCTTTGTCAATCGCCATTTGGATGGCCGTGCGAACATTTTGGTCATCTAAAGGAGCAATCTCATCATTGAGGGCGATAAACTCAGTCACAAAGTTGAAATCAGATATAATTCCCGTGATCCCCTCTGTTTGCGAAAGTTCCTGATAGGAGTTCGCATCCAGTGTGTCGGAGCCGATGATAAAATCTACTTCTCCAGCTCTCATAGCGGCGACCTTGGACTCAGGGATGACCTTTACTGTAAAACGATCTACATCCGGTTCTTCGCCCCAATAATTCGGATTTTTCACAAATGTGTATTCCGTAGCGGTTTCGTTCACACTCTCGAACATATAGGGGCCGGTGCCGGGAGTATGGGTCATCAGATACTCCGTATTAAGAGAGCCATCTTCATTGAAAGCAGCAGCGGAGAGAATACCGCGGGGCATCACCATAGCAAGGTCATTCAAAACATTGTAGTATGGGCGACTCAAATGGAAAGAAACGGTGTACTCATCATCTACAGTAATTTCTGTAGTTAGCATATCCAGTTGTCCATAGTTTGCACTGGTTCCAATGACTGACTTCATATTGTCAAAGTAGAGCTTGACAGCCTCGGCATTAAAAGCAGTTCCATCATTAAACTGCACATCTTCTCGTAAATAGAAAGTATAAGTAAGACCATCCTCTGAAACAGTCCAGTCGGTGGCAAGGCAGGGCTGATATTCCCCGTCACGGTATTCCACCAAGCTTTCGTAAAAGTTGTTCATGTAATATGTAGTCTCATAGGACTGAACGCCGGGGGCAAAGCCCATAGAAAAATTGGCGCTCTGCGCAATAGAGATGGACTTCTCTGTTTCATCGGAACCGGAAGCAGGATTATCCTGTCCGCCACCGGTAGTACCACAACCGGCAAGAAGCATGACGCTCATAACACCGACCAACAGCAACGATAAGAGTTTTTTCATTTTACAACACTCCTTTTTGATTTTTTATTGTAAGGCCAGTCGCTTGGAACGGACGGCCTTGACAAGCATTTGTGAATAGGGTTCTTGAAAATCAGAAAAATGATGTGGCTGTTCCACTGTTTCAATAATTTTTCCTCTGCGCATCACATGAATGGCACCCTCCATATACATTGCGGTGTCAAGGTCATGGGTGATGATGAGAAATCCAATCTGAAGTTCCTTATGGAGTTCTTTCAAAAAACCCAGGATTTCTTTCTTCAAAGTGACATCCAATCCACTGAAAGATTCATCAAAAATAATATATTGAGGACGGGTTGCCAGAGCCCGTGCAATACACAATCTTTTCTGTTGACCGCCGGAAAGCTCGTTAGGCCGATGAGAAAGGGTGGAGCGTTCCAACCTGACCATATCCATGAGTTCCAGGCATCGACACCTCCTATCCTGGGCTTTCATATGAAACAGGAGTTGTAGAGGTTCCTCCAGAATGGCGGCAACGCTTTGATGGGGATCCAACGAACCCAGGGCGTTCTGCATTACCAGTTGTACCTTACCTCGAACAGAACGAATCTCTTTCCGCTTACAGGAAGTGACCTCCAAATCACCAAGAAACACTTTTCCAATATCAGGCATCTCAATGTAGGACAAGACTCTTGCCAAAGTGCTTTTTCCACTTCCGCTTTCCCCCACAAGTGAGGATACGCATCCATCTTTTAGTTCCAAAGAGACATCTGACACGGCGTCAAAAACTGTGTGTCCGCTATCAGGTAATGAATATTGTTTTGTAATATGTTCGGCTCTCAGCATAGTCCCTCCTGAAACAGCACGCTGGCCTGAACAAGTTGTCTGGTATATTCGTGCTGCGGTTTTGTAAAGACATCTTTGGTTTTTCCGGTTTCAATGATTTCCCCATTCTTCATAACGGCCACCCGGTCACATATCTTAGCGGCCACGCCAAAGTCATGGGTCACAACGATCATGGAAACGCCAGATTTTTTTAATTTCTCTAATTCATTCAGGATCAGATACTCACTGGCAGCATCCACAGCAGTGGTAATTTCATCCGCAATAATCAACTTCGGGCGTTGAAGAAGGGTGAGGGCAATCATAACGCGTTGCAGTGTGCCTCCAGATAATTCATGAGGATAACTTCCAAGGATTTTTCTCGCATCAGGCAAATTGACATCTGCAAGCGCAGCAGCGAATCGTTTTCGGAATGCCATCTTCTCTGTTTGGCCTTTCAGTGAAAATCCCATCTCCACCTGCTTTCCCAGCTTGAGCATTGGGGCAAACGCGGTCATGGGGTTCTGAGGGATCATACTGATTTGCCTCCCCCGATAGTCTCTCAATTCGCTCATTTTCACCGTGAGCATTTCTCGCCCATTCCATTGGATGCTTCCAGTTTGGTCAAATAATCGGGGATTGAGAAGTTTCATAATACACTTGCTGGTCATACTTTTTCCGCTTCCGCTCTCCCCAATCAACCCCAATGTTTCCCCGTTGCCCACAGAAAAGCTGACGGAGTGTACAAGGACTTCTTTTGTCCGCTTTGTGCAAATGGAAAGATTACTAACCGTGAGCATCATGATCCCTCCTTTGGAGCACAGAGGTCTCGCAGGGCCTCCCCGAATAAATTGAATCCAGCCGCGGCAAATAAAATGCACAGACCTGGATAGACCAGCAGTTCCGGATGGCTAAACATTAGTTTATTGGCGTTCACAAACATTGCGCCCCACTCTGCCGTGCCGGTCTCCAATCCCAAGCCCAAGAAAGCATAGCTGGAGATCATAATGATAATGGAGGACAATCCTGTGCTATATATCACTAACAAATGTGGCAGAATATTCGGAATGATATGCCGGAACACAATGCGCAGTTCTGAGCACCCGGACATTCTACAGGTGATGACATACGGTTGACTCCGTTCTCGGAGTACATGGGTGCGAACCACCCTCGCATTCCACACCCACATAGCAATCACAATGGAAAGAATGATGCTGGTTACTTTGGACTCAAAAAGCCCTACCAAAGTAATTGCCACGAGGAATGGCGGAAATGCCATAAAAATATTGGATACCACCTCAAATACCCGGTCCACAATACCGCCAAGATAAGCACATAAGGTTGCAATGACGGTACTGATAATAGCCAATAGCAGCAAAGTAGGAAGCGCAATACTCAAAGATTCCCTGGCTCCGTAAATTAAGCGAGACAAAACGCATCGTCCAAGCTCATCTGTCCCAAGTGGATATTGTGTATCTGGCGGAGCAAAACTATGGGCCACATTCAGTTGCATAGGATCATTAGGTGCCAAAAAAGGGGCAAACACCATCACCAGAAAAACAATCAGCATCATGGCAAGTCCAATTAAAGCCTGAGGGCTGTGGATAATTTTACGAATCATGATCTTCCTCCCATCTGGCTTTGAGGATTCAACAATGTGTTCAGGCAGTCTGCAAGGAAATTGACCAAGACAAAGATAACGGCAGTGAGCAATACACACGCGTTGATTGTTATGGTATCCCTGGCGTTTAATGCTGTCACCAACATGGAACCGAGACCCGGAATGGAGAACACACTCTCCACCATAGAACTGCCTGCAATCATAAACCCAAAGCTCTGCGCCAGCATGGTAATTAACGGAGGTAACGCAAAACGGCTTACCATGTTTGCAATTTTCCATTCTGATACTCCCCGTGCCCTTGCATATAATACAAAATCACTGTTATATCCATCTAACAGGGAAGAACGAAATACCCGAATGGTTCCTGCCGACGTAGGGATAGCCAATGCCAGAGCCGGAAGAACAAAATCTTTCAGACTGTCTGCCCCCATAATGCTGAAAATAGGGAGATACACAGCAAAAGCAAGTAAAAGCATGAAACCGATCCAGTAATTTGGAAGTGACATACAAATAATTCCGAACAGGTAGATGCTTTTATCCGCTAAACCTCCTTTTCTGCTGGCAGATAAAACTCCAAGGGGAATACAGATTACCGTACTAAACAAAAGTGCTAACACAGCCATAATCAAAGTTGGCTGTATGGATGCCGCCAGTTCCTCCACAATGGAACGTCCCGTGTTGTATGAGTTTCCAAAATCACCGTGCAGGGCATTCCACAACCAAGAGCCATATTGCTGGAGGATAGGTTTGTCAAGGCCAAGTTCTTCCCGCACTAATTCAATCTGCTCCGCGGTTGGCCGACTGTAACGACGCACAGCCAATGCCTCAGCCGCATCTACAGGGGAGAGGTTTGTGTAGACAAAGGTCAGAATGGTTACCCCAAACAAGACAATCAAAAGTAATACAATTTTAGTGAGTACTTTTTTCCCTATCATTTTCCATTGGCCTCGCCTTTTCTCGGATCAGTAATGCGCCACGATTCTGCCGATTTCCGGGAATGGACAAAATCTCCATAGATCCCGCCCTGCTTTATCAATTCTTCGTGGGTGCCATGCTGAACAATCTTTCCGTGATCCACCACTAAAATCTGGTTTGCATGGCGCACCGTTTTCAGGCGATGGGCGATCATAATAATGGTCTTGCCTCCGGTTAATGCTTCAATGGCCGCTTGAAGCTCCGCCTCATTCTCCGGGTCAACATTTGCGGTAGCTTCATCCAAGATGACAACGGGAGCATCCTTCAGCATGGCTCTGGCTATGGAAAGCCGCTGACGTTCACCGCCAGATATTGTGGCTCCTCCTTCACCAATCACTGTGTCATAGCCATCAGGCAACGCCATAATAAAATCATGGCAGCGGGCAGCTTTTGCCGCAGCCACCACTTCTTCATGGCTCGCCTCCGGCTTACCAAACTTGATGTTATTTTCAATACTGTCGTTGAACAAATACACATTCTGAAAAACCATACTGAAATTGCTCATCAAACTGTCCAGCGAATAGTCTTTTACATCAATGCCGCCCAATTTCACGGAGCCTTTTTTCACATCCCAGAACCGGGCCATAAGGCTGGTAAGCGTTGTTTTGCCGGAACCGGAGGGCCCCACAATAGCGGTAGTCGTGCCTTCTGGAATGGTGAAGCTCACATCATCAATGATTTTCCGATCTCCATAGGAGAAATCCACATGGTCAAATGAAATATCATGGCTTTTCGGCACCTGAACCGAGCCGCTCTCGTCCATCCTGGGTGCCCGATCAATTTCCTCTACCCGGTCAATGGAAGCATCAATCATCGGTAGCATAAAGAACATCTCACCAGCCGATTCCAATTCGCTGTATACCAGGAACGCAGATACTACCATCATCAAACAGGTGAACAGCGACATATTCCCTTGCAGGAAAAGCCAGATGGAAAGCAGGATTGCCAATACAGAAGTAACGCGCAAAACAACCTGCTCCAGCACGTTGTAGGGGATGCGTTTGCGCTCCAATTTGAAGTTTTGATTTTCTGTTTCTTTGATGGTATTGTTTAGAGTTTGTTTTGCCGCTTTATCCCCGTGGAAAGCGCGCACCACACTCATACCCTGGATGTATTCCAGCACAGCATCCACCAATTTAGTCTGTGCAGCCAATCGTCCTGGGGAAAGCTCACGGGATTTCTTAAGCAGTCGAGAATTGACCCAAAGGAACAGCAGCGTCCCAACAAAGAACACAAGACCGATTCTCCAGTCGAAGCACATGATCGCCAGAGAAAAAACCGCAGTACGAATCATACCCACAACTGTCCGGGCAATCACTGCGAAAGACATACTCTCCAAATCGGACATTGTGGAGGTTGCTGCCGCAGTAAGACTGCCCAGGCTCTGCGCGTTGAAATAACCCATCGGCATATATTTCATGCGTTCACCGATGTGAATACGCTTTTCTCCGCACATTCGGTAGTTAGCGTGTCCTTCACTATTGTGGGCCAGATACCAGCAGAGCGCGGCACCAGCCACACTAACCACCATAATTCCCAAAGCTGTCCATGCGGTGGCCCCGGTTATATTCTGTTCCACCAACGCCCGTAGCACGATCAATAGAGCGACAAATTGTAACGCTTCAAAGATGCTCCGCAGCAGTTCAAAGGCCATACCTTTATACCAGGTGCTTTTCTCTGTCCCGGAAAATCGAAAGAACCGTTTATATGCGTCAAACATACGCCGCACCTCCTTCCATCTGATCGTTGTCTCGCGCCTGCGTGTGAGCCGCCCACATTTGCTGATATAGCGGACACCGATCCAACAGTTCTCCATGCGTTCCGGAGTCCAAAATCTTTCCGTGATCTACCACAGCAATTTGTTCCGCCCCAGTAATGGTGGACAGGCGATGGGCGATCACAATGAGTGTCTTTCCATGAGTTAGCCGCCCTATGGCATCCTGAATGACCGCCTCATTTTCCGGGTCTGTGTAAGAAGTTGCCTCGTCTAAGATAACAATGGGTGCATTTTTCATCATGGCCCGTGCAATAGCGACCCGCTGGCGCTCTCCACCGGAGAGGTGTCCACCTGCGCCGCCTACTACAGTTTCATACCCGTGATCCAGACCCATGATAAACTCATGACAGCCCGCAGCTTTTGCCACCGCCTCGACTTCAGCATCCGTTGCCTCTGGCCTGCCCATGCGGATATTCTCACGGACGGACAAATTGAACAGAAAATTATCCTGGGATACATAACCAATCAAATCCATTACCTGCTCTGGAGGAAGTTCTTTTGCGTCAACACCTCCAATGGTGATATGCCCGCCTCCAACATCCCAATAAGAGGCGATAAGTTTCGCAATCGTGGATTTACCAGAGCCGGAAGGCCCTACCAATGCCGTTGTGGTTCCTTGTTTGATGTCCAGGGTGATGCCGTTCAGAACTTGCGTATCCTTATAAGCAAAAGTCACATCCCGCAGCGAAATATCCAATCCTTTGAGATTTTTCCGCTGGGACGGACGTTCCAAATCAGGCTCGGACAATACGGCAGTAATTTCTCCGGTGATAGTAGCAATTTTAGAAAAATCATCCGTCAGAAAGATAGCCGCAACCAGTGGCCCCATAATGCCAAGAGACAGAATGGCAATGGTGATAAAGTCCGGAGCAGACAAAGAGCCGTTCATATAGAACAAGCATCCAACAGGTAATACACCAATCAGTACAGCAGGCCAAATCGTCATCATCAGAGCAGAATAGCCCTGGGTGGATTTCATCCAGTCCAGCATAAGATCCACGCTCTGACGGACAGCCTGTGTAAACTTTCCATAAGAGGCAGCACTTTGATTGAACGCCTTGATGACCTCAATCCCATTGATGTACTCCACAGTGGTGGCACTCATATACTTACTTGCCTGAACAACAGCACCGTATTTTTTAGGGTATTCCTTCATCTGGGCCATGTAACAGAGCATCCCGATGGGTATCGTAATCAGGGACACCAGTGCCATTCTCCAATCCAATACAAACAGGTAAATAATGATGGCGATGGGGACAAGCAGGTTAGAAGTCATTTCCGGGATGATATGTGCCAGAGGGACTTCCATTTGCTCTACACGCTCTACCATTGTTGTTTTCAGCCGTCCCGAAGGTGTATCCGTTAAGTATCCCATAGAAACACGCGTTAATTTATCCGCAATCGCCTGTCGTATTTCTGAAAGCACATGGAATGTCGCTTCGTGGGAACATCTGGTAGAGAACCCATGAAAAACAGACTTCATCAAATAAGCTATAAAGGCGACGATTCCCCATGTTAAATAAGCAGAAAAATTCGTTTCACCTCCAATCAGCAGATTTACGATCCTTGCCACAGCGAAATATGGCACGATACCGCTTGTGACGCTGATAACAGCAAGAATAATAGAGAGCAAAAAGCCTGATTGATGCGGTTTAATGAATGTCATCAAATTTACAGAATCTTTTTGTCGCTGCATACAATTCCCTCCTTTTAGTTAGCTAAACCTAACCATGGGCCAAAAGTAAAAGCCGACCATCCACAGGATTTATCCTGTAAATCATCGGCTCTGCGTCTTGGCGTCTGGCTCTGATAATATAATGTTTTGTCCCTGCACATCCACGATGTGTTCTTTTCCGCATTTAGGACAAAATAGCGGAAAACGTTTGAGAACAGTATCTGGATTTACTTTTGTGCGGGTTTTGTTGCCGCAGGTAGGACAATGAATCCAGCCACTGTGGTCAATCCAACCACTCATACGACATCACCTCCATCTGCGGTAAAGATGGTCTGCCATCCAGCGGTATAAAAGCGCCGCATTCTATGGATATGCTCCAATGCCTGTTCTTTTGGCATATCATGAATAATGACCTCGAACATACCTGTATAAAAGGCACTGGAAAGGAGATGATTAAGTTCTGGCGTAAGTCTACCGCTTGTTATTGCATCATTTCCCGATGCTGCAATATATTTCGCAGTACATTCTATATCCAGTTCAACGATGCGGTGAATAAATTCTTGATAGACACTATTCTCTCCACTGGTAAGCAACAGCTTAAATTCATCGAAATGATTGTATAGATAGTCCACTACTTTAGGAAAGCCATCATTGGAATATCGAAGCATTTGCTGTGTCTGCTCATTACCTGGCATCATGTTGAACCTGGATAATACGGATTGCAACAATTCGCAAAAGCCATCCGCTGCTGTCTGAACGAGGGAACGGTATAGACTTTCTTTGTCAGGGTAACGAATATAAATTGCGCCTTTACTCGATCCAGCCTTCTCTGCGATTACACGGAGGGAAGCATTTTCATAACCATTTGCTAAGAACTCTTCTTTAGCACATTCCATTAGTTTTTCAGTCACTCCAGCCACTCTTTTTGCCATAGTTCACCTCCGTTCTTTTAAGACCATCAGTTTCAAACCATCAGTCTTAATATACCACAGCACTTTGGAAAAGTCAATAGGCTTTATCGTTTTATGTTGATCCCTATTCTAAAAGTCTGTCAAATGACTTTAAATTTGTTATATGGCTATATGTACTATGTACCCAGCCGCCTGCGCGGCTGGGCTTCTTTTTTAGGGCGTCAAAAAGCTGGACAGCCATAGCCCAGAACCTCATAATGCCCCACGGGGTAGCTGTTCTGGCGGACGGAATCGCCGGAGTTGCCTTCAATGGTGTAAACCCGTCCGTTCTCCACCTTCTCCACAATCCCGGTATGGTCGGAAAGCCCGTCCTGCCCGTTCTCATCATCCCAGTCAAAGAAGATAATCATGCCGGGGGCCGGTTCGGCGCTGCCGTCCAGCCATTGGCCCCTATCCTTGAACCACTGTACGCCGTTGACGCACCCTGCATATTTGGGAATTACGCCGGTATCAATATAACCGCACTCGTTGGCGCACCAGCTCACAAAGCAGGCGCACCATTCCACGCGGCTGGAAAAACCATACCAGCTCCAGTACGGCTCGCCGCCCACGTTCCCCACCTGGGAGAGTGCCACGGAGACAATGGCCCCGTCCTCGGTGTAAATGCCGTAGAGGACGGCACTCCACAGGCTGCGGTTTTCCTCGGCCAAAAGCTCGGCAAGCTGCTCTTTCTGTTCCTCGTCAAACCCGTACTGCTCCGCCATTTCCTCGGCGGTCTTGTGGCTGACGGTGATATACAGATAGGTTTGGGTGACGGTGGTTTCCGTCTCCACGATATTGCCATTGCCGTCATCGGTTTCGGTGATGACCGTTTCCGTTCTGGTTTCCGTGCGGGAAGATATTTGGTTCATCTCCCAGAAAATATCCGTGAGGATGGCCTTCTTGCTGTCGTCAATGGTGGCCACCTCCTGGGGGTTATCCGGGTCAGTGGTCGTCTTGACGGCATAGACGGCAAGCACCTCCGGCCAGACGGCGCGGGAGCCGGACATCTCCAGCACGTCATGGGACAGGTTGGCCTTTGTGGTGTCGATCTGCTGCTGGTAATCATCGTTGATCTCCTGCACCACGTTCTGCATGGTATAGCCCGAACCGCTGTCCTCACCGGAAAAGAAAATGCCAAAGCAGGAGCCGATCAAAAGCCCGATGAGGCAGATAATGACAATGACCAGCACGGCGATCCAGCCCCCGGCAGCGATGGCGGCGATCAGCGCCTTGGTGGCTGCAATGATGGCTTTCACCGCCGCGATGGTAGCCTTGGCCGCAACCTTTGCAGCCGCAACCGCCGCCCTTGCCGCAGCGCGGGCCGCGTGGGCGGCGGCCCTGGCGGCTCTGGCCGTGGCCTGGGCAGTCCGCTGGGCGGCTTTGGCCGCCTGCTGTGTGGTCTTGATACTGGCCTTCGCGGTTTTTTCCGCCGTCTTGATGGATTTGCTGGCTGTTTTTACCGTCCCTTTGGCGGTAGCGGACGCCTGCTTGATGGTCTTGCGGCCCCTGTCCACGGTTTTAATGCTTTTCTTTCCCCGATCCAGGGTCTTGACGGCCCCGCGCTCCTGCCGGAGCGTCCTTACCGGCTCGGAGATCTTGTCCGCCGTCTGCCGGGTTTTCCTCGCCGCCTGCTTCTTGGCTTGTTTTTTCGGTTGTTCGGCTGCGGCTTTCCGCTTCTGGATATTCTCCTTGACCTTGGAAATGTTCTCCTTTGTGGTCTTTATCCCTTTGCGGCCCTGTTTATCAAACTGGTGGATCGCTTCATAGGTGACGCTATCCACCCCGGAAGAAAGACGGTCGGACGCATACTCGCCAGGAGAGCTTTCCTCCGCATACAGGCTGTGGTCGGCCTTATCCTTGGTGCGGATATATGCCTCCTTCATCCGTTCAGAAGCAACCGCCGCTTTATCAATCGCTTTAATGCCTTTTTTCGCAGAAACTCTTGTTTTTATACCCTTGCCCATGGGCTTCACCTCCTTCCCCGGGCGGGGCCGCCCTTATTCCTCCAGCAGCTTGGCGACAACCACCATCCGCCCGTTGGTTCGGGAATACTCGCAGGTGGAAAGGGTAATGAGCTGGTCGCCGTATTCCGCAGTCACGCCCGTGTCATAGAGCGCCAGTTCCTTGCACTTGGCAATAAACTCGTCAAAATCTTCTTCCTGTTCGGCCCGGACGAAGTGGTAATACTTGAAGCCTTGCTCTGAGTAGGCCACCGTCTTAAATGCGGCGATTACCTCATACTCGCCAAAGCTGTCCAGCGTATCAAAATGAATGGTCTTGTGGTCCTGGTAGAAATCCTCACTCTCGTACTTGCACAGATCGGAGAACATACTGCCGTTGTTCATGTGATGGCCGTACAGCATCAGATTGTCGGAAATGCCGACGTCGCAGTTTTCCTGCATATAGGGCACCCCATAGCTGCTGTACGACTTATCAAAAGCGTGCTTCAGATAGAAGTTGGGGTTATCCTTGGTCTGCATGACGGGATAATCAATCCGGGTGCCGGGAATAGAAATCCAGCCCACCAAATCGCTGTTCTTGGCGTACACATCCGCATACTTTTCAAAAGCCGTGAGTTCTTCCGGCTCCTGGGCCGGGTCATCGGCCAGCTCCAGCGCGGGCAACTCCACATCTTCCTTGACCAGCCCGGCCACCTCGTCAAAGGCTTCGGCGCTTTGCTTTTGGTCCAGATATTCGCGGGCCAACATAGCCCCGGAGAAAAGGAACAGGGCGGCACAAAAGGCCGCCCCAGCGATCATCAGTCTGCTTTTCACTTTGTCACTCATATTTCACCCTCCTGTACTTATCGTGCCTGTTCCTTGCTGGCCGCTTGGCGGCGCTGCCCGGCCTGGGCCGATCTCAACCCCTGCAGTTCGGTTTTCACCGATGAGCGCCCGCCATTGATTCGCTCCACCGTGAGCGCCATGTCGCGTTCCATTTCCGAAAACACCTTGCCGCAAGACAGCACAAAGCTCCGCAGCTTGGCAAGCACACCCTTATCCGCAGATAATTCCTTGCTTTCCTGGGGTTCCTTTCCCGTAAGGGCAAGCCCGGCGTTTTTGATGTGGCCACCCGCCTGGTGCAATTCTTCCCGCATGGAGTCCAGTCTCACAGCGAGTTGCCCCATGCTTTTTTCCGAATGGGCAAAGCCCCGTCCCATCCGGGAAAGAACTGAGGGGATGTGCAGGGCCTGGGCCGCATGGCACAGGGCAGAGCGCCCTTTTTCCCGGAAGGTCTGCACCATCTGCTTTGCAGATGAAATGAGGTTTTCCTTTGCCGTGGAAACCATCACTTTGGTCTGGCGGACTTTACCCTCCACAGTGTCCGCAAGCTGGGAGCACCGTGCGCGGATTCCCTTGTCGTGGAGCTTGCCCACCTCCAGGCGCATTTCCTTCATTTCGTCCATCATCTGGGACAGCTTTTCTTCCATACCGTCGATATAGCCCACCAGGGCCTGTACTTCTTCCTTCTGCTTTTGAAGCCCGCTCTGTTCCAGAACGGAAATCAGGTCTATGATCTGCGGGTGGTCCCGCAACGTAAGAGCCGGTTCAGCCATTGTTCATTCCTCCATTCTCAAACGTATCATCGCGCCGGTTCCGCCTGCTTTCTTACAGGGGGCAGCTCCCGGCAGTATTTCGGGTAACGGATTTTCACGCCTTCCATAAAGTAGGGGGCGAACTCGCAGCAGAACAAATCCTCCGGGGAATAGGCGTTGCTGTGCTCCGGGTCGGTATAGCCGTTCCAGAGATTAAAAGCAAGGCGGCACACCCGGACGGTGCCGCTGGTCTGCCAGCCGCCGTGCATACCATCCGGCTCGATACAGTCCTGCTTGAAGTCAAACATCTGGCGGATGTTTGACCGCGTTTCCGGGGCAATCCCCATCACATAGAAAAAGGCCCGGTGGTAACAGTCGTTCCTCCGAGCCTCGCTCATCATATCCAAAAAGAAATCCCGGTGTTCCGGGGACGCAAAGCGAAGATTGCTCATACCGGCACCTCCTCGCCGCCGAATACGCCTTCACCGGGCTTGGTCGTCATCAGGGCATAGAGCTTGGTGTCACGGGGGAATCGGTTGATGAACGGCACCAGGGCGCTGCCATACCGGATGAGGCCGCAGCCAGCGTCCGCATTGGTGACATAGCTCATCTGCTCGTTGGAGATATTGAGGAGCTTCGCCAGCTTTGCCCGGTCGGACGCCGCCTGGTTCAGCATGACGATAAACTCCGAGTTAGAGAGCATGGTGCTGGCCTGGACGGAATCCAAAAGGTACTCCACGTTCTGGGTGATAGCAGTCGGGTAGGCCCCACGCTTTCTAAACTGCCTCCATGCGGAATTAAAGAAAATGCCGCTTTGCTCATTCTCAAACATCACATGGAACTCGTCGATGAACACATGGGTGCGCTTGCCCCGTTTCCAGTTGAGGGTGACGCGGTTGAGGATCGTATCGGTGATGACCAGGGAACCGGCAGGCTTTAGCTGCTCGCCCAGGCCGTGGATGTCGAACACCACATAGGGCTTGTTCAAATCCACCGTGCTTTCCCGGCCAAAGATGTCCAGGGAACCGGTGGTGTAAAGCTCCAGGGAAAGGGCGATCTCCCTGGCCTTATCCTCCGGCTGCTCCAGCAGTTTTTGACGCAGGTCGCAGAGGGTAGCCACCCTCCCGGCATTCTCCGCCTCCGGGTACACCAGGGCGGTGCAGCGGTCGATGATGGATTTATGCTGCGGCCCCACGCCGCGCTTGTCGATCTGCTCGATGAGGGACATGACAAACTGGCTCTTTTCCACGATGGGGTTTTGCTCACCGTAGCCCTCCACCATATACATGGCGTTGAGGCGGTCCTTGCCGCCTGCCACCAGATGGGCCACCGTCGCTTTCTCCCGGCCCAGGGCTTTGACGAGTGCGCCAAATTCTCCCTCCGGGTCACAGATCAGGATGTCGTCATTTGCGTAATCTGGGTGGAGCATAAGAAACGCGATCAGCTCCTTGGCGCTGAAGGACTTGCCCGCGCCGGGGACGCCCAGCAGGAAGGCCGACTGGTTCAAAAGGTTCGCCTTGTTGCACATGATGAGGTTGTGGGAAATGGCGTTCTCTCCAAAGTAAATGCCGCCCTTATCCTGGATCTCCTGGACCTTGAAGGGGATGAATACGGCCAGGGATTCCGTGGTGAGGGTACGGAAGGCGTTGATTTTCCGCACCCCGATGGGCAGGGCGGTGTTCAGGCCATCAAGCTGCTGGAACTTGAGCACCGCAAGCTGGCACATGTGCTTTCGCGCCACGGAAAGCACCGCTTCGGTATCGCTGTCAAGCTGCTCCTTGGTGTCGGCGGTGATGGCCAGGGTCATCACCGCGAACATCATCCTCTGGTCGCGGGTGGTGAGGTCATCCAAAAACTCCTTGCTTTCCTTGCGCTGCAATTCCATATCGTAGGGGACCACAGCAGAGAAGTTGTTGTTGGCGTTCTGGCGGCGCTGCCAGTTGGTGATGTTGGTTTCCACACCCAGCAGGCGGTTTTCCACCTCCCGCACGGCCTCATCCGTGGGAACCGGCACAATGTCGATGGAGAACATCAGATTTCGGTTGAAATCGGTAAGCTCCGTCACCATGTTATCCTTAATATAAGAGGCGTAGTCTTTGAGGAACAGCACCCGGCAGAACTTGCCGCCCAGCTTCAGATAGTCGCTCTTTTTTTCGATCCCGTCCGGGCAGATATAGTCCTTGAAGCTGTGGCCCCGCTTCATCATCTCACGGGCATTGAAAACAAACTCGGATTCCTCGCCTTGGCGGTAGAAGTCGTGCAGGATACGCAGGCGCTCGGTGGCGTCCAGCTCCACGCACTTGGAGCCAAGGGCCGCAAAGTGGGAAATCAGGTCGGCTCCCACACGAGAAAAATAGGCGCGGGCCTCCTCAATATCCTTCTTCACCACGGAGATGGTGATATACTTTTCCTGCATAATGCCGTTGGCTCCGGTGGCTTTATCCAGCAGCATTTGGTTATATTCCCCCCGGTACTCATCCCGGAAATCCCCCTGCATGGGCATGAGGATGGACGTTTCAAAGTTGGCCTGATTCATACGGCGGTTATTGATGGTGATTTTCGTCACCGCACCGGAATCCAGGGAATTGAGCAGCTCCGAATAGGTGAGGAACATGGATTCCTTGTCCTCGCGGCTGGCCACCAGATAGTTGATGTCGCTGAATTTATAGGTTTTGGAGAACTTGTTCCCCACAAGGAAGATGCCGTCCGGCCAGATACGGCGGACGGGGATCACATCCTGCACCTTCCGGGGGACGGTGTAACGCTCCTTTTCCTGCTTGGACATGGTTTTGATGGTCTTAATCATGCTTGGCCTCCTTCCGTTTGCTAAAGTGTTTCGGCTCCTTCCGGCGCTTCTTGCCGGGCCGCCCGGTTTGCAGCTCCTCGATGGTATCTTTCAGGGCCGCATAGTAGTAGTTGCTGTCCTCGAACTTAAACTCCTTCGGCTCCAGCATTTCCGAGCGCAGCCACGCCCAGATAAATTGTTCCGCCGTCATACCGTGATAGGTGATGAACCCCAGCATGGCAAAGGGGGCCGCCCCCAAAATGCACATCCAGGACAGGGTTTCCACCCCAAAGTAGGGGCGCAGGATAAAGTAAAGGCCCACGGCCACGCTGCAGGCGAGGACAGAAAAGATGAACTGCCGCATACTCAGCCCGAAAAACATGGATTCGGTGTAGTTGCGGATTTCCCGGTTGATCTTGACTTCCAAAATATCACCTCACAATCACATCGCCGGTTTCCAGGTAAACAATGCTGCTCTTGGGTATATAGGCAAAGCCCAGCAGCCGGTCGCCCACGGTAAAAATCTCGTCTGGGGCTGCTTTGGAGAAGTGCCCACAATTCCCTTTTCAGCGGGCAGGTCGTAATCCTCCACCATTGGGATGGCGGTTCCATCAATCAAGTGCAGCACATAGGTTTGATAACGCATTTATTTTCCTCCTTTTTTACAGGCCCATCATCTCGCGCACCACGCGGTCGGCCATTTTCACCGCGCCCACGAGGACAAGCATATTAAAGACCAGCTCCCCGATATAGCTCCACACCTGGGTGACTGCCGCCGCATTGGGGTCAATAGCAGGCGGGGCCGCCGCGAACAGGGAAAAGATGATACAGGCCAGCACAATGATGGCCCCTTCCAGACACACGGCGGCATAGCTCTTGATAAAACTCTTGCCCACGTTTTGGGTCGGTTCCCCGGCGAAGGTGGACAGGGGCACCGGCGCGATGGCCGTGTATAAATAGAGCTTAAAAAACCGCCCGTAGACGGTCATTATCATAATGAAAGACAATATCGTGATAAACAGCCCGCCAATGAGCGTCACCGCCCAGAGGGGGATACTCTCGAAAAAGCCGCAGCTTTCCACCGCCGTGACAATCTCCTGGGGGAGAACCGTCTGCTGCGCGGTTCCAAAGCCCGCCGCGTTCATTATTGTTGAAACGAGGCCCTGGACGATATTAAAGAGGGCCATCATCAGCTCCAGCCCATAGGTCACGAC